>Ga0190310_1000845_pt1 | contig 9861 bp, 26 predicted proteins | sample 48700778_MG_FD_165059 | JGI IMG/M metagenome (GOLD analysis project Ga0190310, IMG submission 165059) | Hydrothermal vent sediment bacterial communities from Southern Trench, Guaymas Basin, Mexico - 4870-07-7-8_MG | ecosystem: Environmental > Aquatic > Marine > Hydrothermal vents > Sediment ... | reverse complement strand
GGTATAGGGTAAGCCACACGGGAGTGAACCATGATACCTGAGCCAAGTAGTGTTAAAGTTGATATTTACGTTGACCGGCAGTTATGGTGGCCTAACGAAGAGTTTTACAAAGAGGTAGCTAAACAGTATTATGAGAAAATCAAGGAGGAGGCGCCGGAGTTAATAAATGCCTATAGGTCGGCTGTAACGGAGTCAGCTAGGAACCTGGCCCTCGAGGACATTAAATCGTTCTTTTTAGGCGACTATGAACGCATGGGTTTCCCGTTAACGTTAATGCTTGCCTGGGAGTTACTAGGTGAGTTAGAGGACTTGGTGCGGAAGGGATGGGAGGACTATTATGAAATGCGGTGGGTTAAGGAAAGCGTAGTTATAGTTGCAGATATTAGGAGGACTGCTAAATACCTCTTCGGCAGAGTTGAAAGGTATCTTATTGAACTCCTGGAGAAGGGTGAGTAAATGGAGGCTAAGGACTTCCTGGAGAAGATTAAGTCCTGGAGCATTGATGAGCTTCAGCGCGCCAGGGCCACCCTGGGCACCTGGCTCGCCAGGGAGACAGCTAAGCTAGCTGAAGGTGAAGAAGGAGAGGAGGAGGAAGAAGTATTACGGAGATTGTTTGCCTACGCGGCGGCTGAACTCTACATTAATTACTGTATTTTAAAGGATTCAAGGTATATGGAGCTCGCTGAGAAATGCTATGAGAACTGTGACGCTGAATGCTTCGAGCGCATAGCTGAAGACATAGTTATGGCTTACGGAGTGAAGTAGCATGGCTGAGGCCGGCGCAATCCTTCCAGCCGCCCAGATGGGTTTAATGGGCGCTGAGGAGGAGGCACGCAGCACCATAGCTACTATCTTCGCTCAGATACTAACTATTGTTAGAACGGTCATAGCATACGCCGTCGAGGTCATGAGGAGGTTCATGGCCTGGGTCGGCGAGCATCCATTAGCAACTATTTTAACCGTCAGCAACATCTGTATATGGGTGAGTTAAAGTGTCCGGCTTAGTCAACGAGATGCTTAAAGGCATGTTTGGAGGCCAGGCCCCGCCTCCAGGAGTCAAGCCCCAGGTAATAAACAACGAGTTAAGCATAGAGATAACCGAGGAGCAGTTAAACAGCATGGCTTTGCATGGAACCAATCCAACCTTTAGAAGCAACGCCCGCATAGAGCTACATGAAAAAAAGATGGTCATAAAGGTAAGGTTATTTTAAACCCTCTGAGCCTATTTTTTACCTGACCCGTAATGAGCTTCGACCTTTCATGGATATGGGAGGGCCTCGACTCAGTAAGGAGCACCATAGCTTCATGGTTTAAAGGCTTAGAGGGCGTTTGGTCAACGATAACAAACATCGGTCAAGGCATATGGGGCGGCCTAGTAGCGCTGGCAAGCGGCTTATGGGACGCCGTTGTTAAAGGCGCTAACTGGATAGGAAGTCAATTCTATAACCTCGGTCAATGGCTATATAATGGAGCGGTGTGGTTAGGCAAACAGGTTTTCAACGGGCTTAAATGGATATGGGATCAAATAGTTAACTTCGTTAACTGGTGTGGCGCCCAGCTAATAGGATGGTATAACAGCGTAGCCCGCGGAGTCAACGATTGGTTCACTAACTTAATGAAGCGTGTGAGGGAGAAGATGGTTCAAACCATCATGGCTGACGTATCTATTTACATGGGTTGGAAGAGCGCTGAGCGCTTCTATAAGGCCAGGAGGCTCGACGACTACTTCTACGGCGGCCTAGGGTTATTCACGGCTCCCCTGGCCGGAGCCGTCTTCGCTAAAATGGTTGACGCCTTGATACCTGTGCCTTCAACCGTCAGCCTCCAGTTAATACCTGAGATACCTACGTGGCCTACGGCTCCCGCCGTGTCAGCCATACCGTTAGTCGAGGAGCCCGCTGCGCCGGCCGCCTTCATATCTCAGCCCTCAACCGTCATATCAGTAATGGTTTCCGCGACGCGTGAAGCCATGGTTGAGTGTGAGCACAGCGTCACCGTGCTCGCCGGGCTGCTCCGCGAAGCGTTGATTGAAGGCAGCTACGAGGTCGCTGCGGGGACGGCTGCGTCCAGGGAGGCATGTGTTGAAAGCAGCTACGCCGTGTCGATACATCTAGGGCTCAGCGGCGAGGCGTTGATTGAAAGCAGCTACGAGGTAGCTGGCCCCGTGTTAGCTGAGGCCTCAACTACTTTAAACGCGTCTCCAGCCACGTCTATAGGTGCGGCCTCGCTGAACGTAATCCCAGCTGAGCTAAACGCGTCTCCAGCCACGTCTATAGGTGCGGCCTCGCTGAACGTAATCCCAGCTGAGCTAAACGCGTCTCCAGCCACCTCCGTGGGCGCGGCTTCCACGAGCCTGGTCGAGGCGGGGCTGGCCACGGGTATCAGCACGGCAGCCGTTGAACCGGTGATTAAAGAGGTTAGTGTTTTAAGCGAGTATAGCTTAACGTAGCTTGGCGGGGTGGAGGACAGCAATGAGAGTTAAGGCCGAAGTTATGTGTGAGCTCCTGGATAAAGATTCAAGGATTGTTAAAGTGCTTCGCTTCGAGTCGAGGAGCTTCGTGAAGAACTTCATGAACATGTTATACGCGATTCTATGTAAAACCACGTCGCCTGCAAAGGATTTAGATGGAAACAACACTCAATGGGTGGGCGCCGCCGAGAACAAGACCGGCCATTGGTGTCACTATAATTTTAAGATAATCCTTGATGAAGGAAGGGACGACGCAGGGATAATAGTGGGCTCCGGCTCAACCGCCGTTACCCCCGACGACTACCGCCTGGAATCAAAGATACCTCACGGTGACGGCGATAACCAACTCCACTACTACGAGACCCAGCTCCTCGACCCAGCCGTCGCCGACGGCGAGGCCGAGGTCAAGGTGAGGCGGGCGTTCATCAACTACGGCAGCGTCCCGGTCACGGTCAGCGAGGTCGGCTTGGTCAACAACCCCGTGCACTACTATGAAGACGTCCACAGCATGCCTGGCCCACGCCTCCTGGCCAGGGACGTGTTGTCCAGCCCCGTGACCCTCGACCCTGGATGCTCGCTTCACGTTACGTATAGGATTTACGTAGGGGTGTAAGCCGTGTCGGGGCTGAAGGCATATGTTAAGTTAACCGCCAGGGACCGTGAAGGCAGGGTGGTTCAACAGTTAACGATGGAGTCAAGGAGCTTCCTGTTCAACTTAATCAAGGTTTTAAGGGCCTTGTTCAGCGCTCAGCACAGCAACCCTATAGTGTTGCTCGACGGCAGCGAGGGCCGGTTCGACGCATATTGCTTCGTTGACGGCGGCACCATGAGCACCAACTGGTGGTGTCACTTAATGGCTCCCAAGGAGGACGATAGCTTCGGCGTAGTGGTCGGCAACGGGACGACGCCTGTAGCCATCGATGACTATAACTTGGAGTCGAAGATACTTCACGGCGAGGGAATGGGACGGCTATATTACTGGGACGTGAAGTCCGAGGAGGTGGTGGTTGACGGCAACACTATTAAGTTTAAGGTTAAACGCGTCTTCGAGGAGCGCGCCGGCAGCTCCGTTGACGTTAAAGAAGTAGGATTAATAGCGTTCCATAGATGCACCGACGACAACGGCGACACCCAGATAAAGTTTCTCATAGCCAGGGACGTGTTGACTTCAACTGTAACCGTGCCGGCCCAGGGCACCCTCCTAGTTGAATACGAGATATCATGCACCGTGTAAAGCAATATATACCTCCCCATTACTTCTTTTATCTAGGTGTCTTGATGTTTAAGCCCAGGGTCAACGTTCAAGTAGAATACGAGATAGAGGTACGTGATAAGGCCGGCAGGCTGCTGAGAAGGGTTTCAGGGACGGCTGAGAGCTTTCTAAGCAGGTTTATTGAATGGTTGTTGACCGGGTTCGTCTCAACGCCTTACAGTTTTAAAGACCGAAGCAACACCGATAGAGAGGTTTACACCCATGTCCCGGCGACGTCAGGGGTGGACGTCGAGTTCATAAATATGGACGTTAAGGCTCCAGCGGATAACGTTGATTACGGCATCCTCGTAGGCTACGGCACCACTTCGCCTACGCCCAGCGACTATGATCTAGGGAGCCCCGCTCCTAACTCGGAGCTTAAAGCCTACGAGACCTCCCTGGAGGAGTACGGTGTAAGCGGTAATGAGACCTACGCCACGTTTAAACGCGTATTTGAGAACGTGAGTAGCGCCGATAAAACCATTAATGAGCTCGGCCTAGCGGCCAAGTACTACCGTAAGGTTGGAACCGATGAGCGTGGCCCATGGTACTTCTTATTGATACGCGACGTCTTATCGACTGGGCAGACCGTGCCGGCTGGGGCCAGCGTCACCGTTAGATATAAGGTTAAGACGGTCACTTAAAACTTGAAGACGTTTATTTTCCTCGCTTTTTTAGTTTTAAGTCCGTTAATTATTTCAGTAACTGCTTATTGTTTAGCTCTTGGAGGCGACCCTTGAAATGTATGAGATGTATGTGTTTGACGCAACGGCCATCGTTGTCTACGCCGCGTTCATAGCCTTGATGTTCGCATACCTGCTCCTCGTCAAATGGTATGGGCCGGACAGGGCGAGGGAGATGATGAACATTGCAAGGGAGGCATCCCGTGACTTCCTGGAAGTCATGAAGGAGGGCTTCGAGACACTTAAAGAATTAAAGGAATATGCTGAGAAAAGGGAGAGGAAGGAGGAGGGTTGAGAAGTAATGGACATGGCGACGCCGGCCCTCCTAGCCGCTATTTTTACCTTGATGGCTGTTATGCTTAAGGCTCAACACGATACGTTAAAGGAGGTTGGAAACCTTAAAGCCGAGGTCGCGGATATGAAGGGATACCTGGTGAGGGCGCTTGGATATCAACCCGTTGATTGTAATGATGAGCGTGAGGAGCCTTCAACCATGTAAATATTGGTTTAGCCAGTATCAACGTTTCGACCAGCTTTTGATTCAGGGCTTTCCCCATCATGAAGCCCATGAAATATCTCAGCGGTTCTTTCATGGCCGTAAAGAGTACACGCATCTATGGATATGGTGTGAAGACATCATAGCTACCCCGAGCCAGGCAGACCTCTTAGTTGAAGGCGTTGAGAAACATGGGTTTAAAGTCCTGAGCGGCTACACTAATTATCATTTCGGCAGGTATTGGAGCAACGTTACAGTTAAAGACGTCTCGAAGCTTAACCCAGTCCTCGCCGACCAATACGGCTTCCTGGATATACGGGACTTAGCGTGTAGAGGCCTTGAAAACCCTTACTTGAAGGTCAGCTTCGTCGGGCTACCGTTTACAATTATTGAACGCAAGATAGTTGAGGAAATAGGCTTCAAGCCTTTTAAATACGTGAGCGACAGGGTGTTAGGAAGCTTTCAACGCCGAGGCATAATGTTTGATTTAAGGTTCTGCCAGGAATGCGCTAAGCGCGACATACCTATCTATATTGATTTACGGCTTGCTCTACTTCATTACGGTGATACACGGTACTTGATAGCTAAGCAAAGGCCACCCAAGGCGATTAAGTTTAGGAAGGCTGGTGAGCGGGACTTCAAGGAAATAAAGGTTGATGTGAAGCAACTAGAGGGGGCCTAAACCGCTCTAGAAGCCGAGGAAGCCCCTGAACCAGCCCGTTATGCTGCGGCCGAAGCGCTTAACTAGGTAGAAGACTCCGCCTACGATGGCGCCCAGGATGGCTAGGCTTACCACGGCACCTATGTTTTCAGCTAACACGTTGACTACAGAGGTGATGGCGTTGATTAACGCCGTGATAGCGCTTGAAAGGATGGCCCCCACATCTATTGGAGTGCTCATGTCTCTTCGAAACGTTTAAAATAACAGAGGGGTTATTTAAACATGATGTTACAGTCGGCTCAACCAAGGTTTCCTGAAGCCACGGTTAAACGTGTACGTGAAGCGCTTAAAGAGTTTCATAGAAGCATGAAGAAGATAGGTATACATCCCCGTTACGAGGCCACCAGCGAGGAAATCATTATTATTATCCCCCTCGACGATATTACTAGAATCATCAGGAACCGAGTTGAGTCAGCGGTTAAAGGCTACGTTCACACCAGCGTTAGACATGAAGGAGGCTACATGGTGGTGAAGTTTAGACCATGAGCAGCGAACACGTGGTTGAAGCCGGAGAGAGGCCTAAGCGTAGGTTCGTTATTGAGACGTTTGACGACGCGATAGAAGCCATAGCGGCCCTGGAGGACTTCTTCAGCAAAGTAAAGAAGAGCCAGGAAAGGTTTAAACGATTAATTAAAACCCTTGGGGTTGAAGAGGAGCGCCCCAGGTTCTCGTTTAGGCCAGGGGCCAAGATTGAAGACGAGTTCATGAGGTACGCTGTGGAGCGAGTATTAGAGGAGGCCGCGAAACGTAGAGGCCTAACTCCAAGCAGGGAGCCCGAGCTAACCGAGGAAGAGGAAAAAGAAATCGATAAAGTAGTTGATGAATTCGAGAAGCGTAGAGCGGGCTAAGCGCTTGCGCCAGTAATCGTCTTAACTATTTCGTCGAGGACAGCGGGGTCGCAATCCAAGCGCTCATACTTAGCTTTCGCTGCCTCAACTGCGTCGCTGGTCAAAGTGCCTTCCCTATGCCTCTTTTCAATCCACCTCGCGAAGTTATGATACTTTATCCTGTCGCTGCCAGTTACGTTATGATTGGTTAAGATACCTGCAATCTTGCTGTCCACCTCAGCCCTGGCGCCGAGCTTCTCAACCCTGGGCTTCCTGGTCTTAACCATTGCTTCATAGCCTACGGGCATCGTCTTCTCTCTCTTAGTATCGTATTTTTCCACCCTCTCCTGTGAAGACGCCTTAACCATTCAACCACCACCAAAATTGCTCTAAACACAGAGATATAAAGCCTTCTAGGCTAGCTCCCAGGCTGTCCCCTAGACTATAAGTAGTAGGGTAAGGATTAAGCAGAAGAGGCCGAGGATAAACTCAATAATAGCATCATTCTCGCCTTTAAAAACTATTTCATCGCCAGCCATGAGGCGGCCAGCCGCTAGAAACCTAGATATAGCTAAATAGAGAAGGTAAGCCACGAGAACTATTTGAAGAACAGGATTCATTTCTCCCATCTACGCCTCCTCATATTCCTGTAAAATCTTCTCAACGGTTCCATCGTCCATCCATCCACAGAATAAACAGTAAATCCTGTTGCCTTCTTTCACTAGAAGCGCGTAGCAGTTTGGACACATAATATTTAAGACCTCCATGTTTTCATCCCTCCTTCATGAATGCCGTTAACGTGACTTGAGTTATTTTACCGGAGTCCCTGGCTTTACCTCGCTCCCTACGGCTTTTATCCCTGGCTTTTGAAACAAAGTATTTGCAGCGTTTAACCACGGTGTATGGGCTTAGAAACTTATCGTAGCGGCTACAGTAATACGTTGTTTTACCGTTCTTAACGGTCTCAGTTCCCCATTTACATTCAGCGCATAGACTCATTAAATCAGCCTCCTGTCGAGGATTTTATCTCTGAAGCGTTTAACGTCGTCTACTGCTTTCTCAACTTCACCTTTAGTAGCCATCCCTGCCTGGATTAATTGGTCTAGTAATTGATTAGCTACTTCAGCGTAGGGGCTAGGAGAGGTCGCTATGAAAGCCAGTTGATAAATTACTTTCTGGATTTCCCTGACCTGTTGAATAAGGGCCTTGCAGCGCTCCAATAAGTTTAAATATTCGTGTTCACGGTTCTCTGATGACATAGGTTTTCGCCCCCCCTTCCATTAATCTAATTTCAGCTACTTTATAACGCTGGTTAAGCCTCAAAGTCATATACCCCCTCCTCAGCGAGGCCTCTAAGTGAGCCTGGTCTAAGCAGAGGAAGACCCCGGTTTTAATTCCTTCAAGCAGCATGGAGATATGTCTTCTAACCTCCTTCCACGTCATCCACTTCTTGAAAACTAAATGATAACCATGTGGGCTACGCCATATATCGGCTTGACTACCGTATTGTTCAACAAGGACTTCCCCTAACATCTTGGCTTCCTCCCAGGCCTCGCGTCTATCAGGGCAATCAAAGTCGAGAATCAAGTAGTTACGTGTACTGATGGCTAGGTCGAAGGGATAGTTGAAACGCCGCGCTAAGTAACGCTTAGTGAAGCAAGCCACTTTACGGCTAGAAGTATTGATTCTAGGACTATACTCAGCCATTACTTAGCTTCCTCCTCTCCAGGCTTGCTGGGGATTACAGTCCACCACCAATCCCCTTCCTCCAGGAAATCATAGTATTCCTCCTCGAACCCCGTGTATTCCTCGGCCTCCTCCTCAGCTTCCTCCACGATTTCCTTTAACTCGGGCTCCTCGCTGGCCAAGATATCTAAAGCAGCCTCGACCTCGCTAGGGTCTTCAAACTCTACTTCAAGCTCAGGGCTCTTCTTCTTCCTAGCCATTAAACTCACCTAGCTGCGTCTGCCGAGATATACGGGAGTAAATTGCTTTACGGAAAGATTGAAGGCCTTTAATGGTGGCGTCAAGGTCGCTTAACACCCTTTTAAGGAAATTAATATCCATTTGGTCTGTAAAGTCAATATACGTCCTTAGACTGAGGGTGAGTTGACGTATCTCTCTCAGCTTATCATCTACCTCTCTCCAAGCCATAACAGGCTTCTCCGTGACCATAACTACCTCCCCGGCACGTCGATTTTCTCTAAAAGCGCCGTGTAGACTTTAGCGAGAACCCAGCGTAAATGAGCATCCTTCCACCGATAAGGGTCTCTAATAGTTATCCTCTTAGATGCTTCATCGTACATTTGGTCAACGATTTGCTCCGCTATGTCTTGAACCTTCATGCCTCTCCTCACTTTTACATCATAGGTTCTACGCTTACCATCGGGAAACGTAATAGTTATCTTCATTTACTCGTTCACCTCTTGGACTATATGGCTAAAGTCCTTTCTTAACCGTTGAACCAATTGCTCTAAATGCTCAACGTCTTTCTTAAGGCCGCTTAACGCTATGGCGAGGGCGTTTATATCGACGAGCAAAATCCCCAATTGATTATTTAACCGCTCAGCGTTAACAAACTTCACTCCATAACCCCCCTATACGATTCTAATATCGCCACTAATCGCTCATCGCCTAAGACTTCTCGAAGCTTTAAAGAAAATAACGTTCTCAACGCCTCCCTCACTACTTCACTCCTCGATGGCCTTACACCCTTCCTATACTGCTCAATCTCAATAAGGAGAGAGAGAATAACGGAATCCGTGGGCGTCAACATTATTGATACCTCACTAGTCATTCCTGCCCTCCCCTCGCTCTAACTTTATCACTTCCTCTAAGACATGCATTAAGTATTCAGCGGCGGTTGTTAGCCTCATATAGCCACGTTCAAGTCTACTATAATGTTCCGTTTTATCGTGATGAAAGTTTATCTCCTCCCTGATACTGTTTAACCGCTCCTCAACTATTCTCTCAGCCTCTTCTTCATCAGTAGCGGAGACTAATCGCTCCTCTGATAGATTTTCATAATCCTCGTTAGCCACGTTCCTATGGTACTCTACGTTGCCTCGATACTGCTCAATCTTCAACTTCCACTTCTCCATGAGGGTCCTTAAGAGGCAATAGGCTAACTCCTCTCCGAGAACCTTAGGTAACGGTATTTCTACCTTGCCGTCCTCCGTCCATATCACTATACCCTCTCTGGAAAACCTTAAAACCTTAGTGCGATACGGTAAGTACACTTTATTATCTTTAACAAAAAAAGATAATGAGGACATTTTAAAGCTCGACCTCCAGGTCTTCCTCGCTGATTAATTCACATTTCTTAGCGGCCTCGTATAGCCATTTCAGGTCATAGAGTAGTCGTCCAAATTGATTGACGTTAACGCTGAAGCTCTTAAAGCCGCCGTCAGGC
>Ga0190310_1000844_pt1 | contig 9871 bp, 17 predicted proteins | sample 48700778_MG_FD_165059 | JGI IMG/M metagenome (GOLD analysis project Ga0190310, IMG submission 165059) | Hydrothermal vent sediment bacterial communities from Southern Trench, Guaymas Basin, Mexico - 4870-07-7-8_MG | ecosystem: Environmental > Aquatic > Marine > Hydrothermal vents > Sediment ... | reverse complement strand
GTTCCACCAATTGGTATTGCTCTTTTGATCTACCATAAATTCCTTGCAAAAAACAATTAAGGAGGATGGAGATGAGGATTACAGGAGGAAAAGAATTAAGGCTTTATAGGTTCGTCAGATTTGATAAGCAAGGAGATTATTTTGTGGGAATTTATGATGATGTAATAAACACTGTTTACGGTAAAGCAATTGTTGCATACTGTCTTGAATGTCATGATCCAGAGATAAAACCAACAGAAAAATGTTTAGTTTATCTTGCCACACAAATCGCAAGATGGGAAGATGATATTGTTAAAGCTAAGATTTTTTCTGTTGAGTATAAGGGAAAAGCAAAGTCAAGGAATAATAGGTTTTACAAAGTTTTTGATATTCGTGTTTATTCCAAAGATGAAGCAATTGAAGCTTATCCAGATTTAGAAGATTTTATTGAGGATATCTTGTCCGTTCCATTCTAATTGATTTCATCAAGCCCGATCGGGTTCTAAGCCCGATCGGGTAATTTCATTTCTGGAGGATGGCTATGGCTTTCACAATTCGTGAAGCATTCAATTATTTTAGAAAAGCTGGACTTACATTCAGAACTGTTGAGGAAGCTTATAACTTCTTTGTTGATATGGGTTTTGAAATCACAAAAAGGGAATTTCTTACATACTGGCGTCAATACTTTGATCCTCTTGCTCAATTCAGGAAATATACGAGAATAAAACCTGCATCATTCAGATATTTGTCTGATTCAATCTGGTATAGAGAACCTGAGATTATTCCAGATTATGTAATTGTTAAAAGTCCTATACGATACGAAAAACCTTACAATATTATTGGCAGAATTAGATTTGTAGATCAGCTCGGCTTAGAACAGGAAAAAATGGTAACAATCGGATTTGACTATATTCCAACCACAAGAGAAGTATCTGAATCGCTCGCAAAGATATGTGATCTGAAAAGAGAAGAATACATGATTGATTTTGTTCTTGACATGGATGTCATAGAAATTCGTGAATCAGCACTATACAGATAAGGAGGAAAAAATGATCTATGAAGAATATCCGCTGAAAAGGAATTCAAGAGAAAGAATTTTCAACAATCTGATCTTTTTTGACACTGAAACATACATTGCAGAAGAGGATGAGAAATATCAGATCCACAAGTTAAGACTTGGAATTGCTCAATACTATAGACTTGATACTAAAAAGGAATTGCAGGATGAGATAATTTTCAGATCTGGTAAGGAATTTGCAGAATGGATAATAAGCAAGACAAGAAAGAATTCAACACTTTATGTTTTCGCTCATAATATCGCTTTTGATTTCGCTATTTGTGGTCTTGCTAAGTATTTACCGCAATTCGGATATGATCTGATTCATGTCTTTCTTGAAGATAATTGTGTATGCCTTGAGTATAAAAGACGATCTACCAAGATCATTTTTCTTGACACTTTCAATTACATAAGATTACCCGTGCGGGAAATCGGTAAAGCTATTGGCTTGAAAAAACTTGAAATTGATATCTTCAATGCAAGCGATGATGTTCTGATTGAGTATTGCAGAAGAGATGTTGAGATAATAGCCCGATTCATGATTGAGTATCTTAAGTTCTTTAAAGATGAAGGATTAGGAGAATTCGGTGTAACAACTGCAAAAAATGCTTTTAATGCGTTTACTCATAAGTTTTTGAAAGAAGATATCGTAATTCACAGGCATAAGGATGCAATAGAACTTGAAAGAAACGCATACTTCGGAGGAAGAAATGAAGCATTCTTTATCGGATCAATCAAAGAGCCTGTATGGTATCTGGATATCAATTCAATGTATCCGTTCGTAATGAAAAGCTTTAAGTATCCTGTAAGGCTTTTAAGGTATGTTGAGAATTACACAGACTTTGAAAGATTGAAAAAGATCCTTGATTCTTATTGTGTCATTGCAGAAGTTCAGCTTGATACTGATGAAAATGCATATCCGTATCGCTTGAAAGACAAGACGATATTTCCAACAGGAACTTTTACAACATACTTATGCACTCCTGAACTTAAGTATGCTCTTGAATGTGGTCATGTGAAAAAAGTGAATAAGATGGCTATTTATCTTGCAAGGAACATTTTTTCGGACTTTGTTGACTATTTTTATTCAAAGAGAAAGGAAGCTAAAAAGAGAGGTGATTCTGTAAGGTCTTTTCTTTACAAGCTCATCCTGAATAGCCTTTACGGCAAATTCGGTCAAACAATCAGAATGATTTCTCTGTATGATGAAATTGAGGATTTCAGATTTGGAATTGAGGAGTATTACAATGAGGATGGAAAGAAGGAATACGATTTGATCTTCATCGGCAACAAAGTCTTTAAGAAAGTCAAAGAGAAAGAACCATCACGGTGGGCTTACATTGCGATTTCTGCACATGTAACAAGTTATGCAAGATTCTTGTTATGGACTTACATGAAAAAAGCAGGATTGGAAAATGTTTACTATGTAGATACGGATTCTTTGTTCGTGAACGAAAAAGGTTTTAAGAATCTTCAGGACTGTATAGATCAATACGAACTTGGCAAATTGAGCATAGAAGCAGAAGGAAATGATGTAAAGATTCATGGAGCAAAAGACTATGAATTTGATGGGAAAGTCAAACTGAAAGGGATAAAAAAGAATGCTCAGAAACTGGATGAAAAACGATATCTACAATTGCAATTTCCATCAATAAACAGAGTAATAAGAGATGAAATGATAGAATTCGTAAAAGTAACCAAACAGATCAAAGAACTGAAAAGAATCTATGAAAAAGGCATTGTTACCGCATCGGGTAGAGTGAAGCCTTATTATCTTCAGAACAATCAATTAGTTCTATAAATGTTTTAAGGATTTTCACATACATGTCGTCATACGGATTGGCTGTTTGAAGAGCTTCTTTTTCAAGTTCTTCAAGCTTTCTCATGACCTTTTCCTTTATCTCTTTTGTTGCAAGCTTTACTATAAACTTTGCACCTTGCACGAAAACTTGTGATTGGAGAAGTTCTGTAAGCATGACTATCCCCCTATTTCAGTAATTATAAAGCCAAACTACACCTTGCACTTTTTCCTTATCATTGTCAACATGTATGAAATTCTTTCCAATACCAATTCTGTTAAAACCGACTTTCATCAATGCTTTCAAAATGATGTATCTTCTTCTGCTGTTATCTGCAACTATGTCAACAGCTTTACCTTTCATATGACTTGATGTTGGACTTCCACCAACTTCCCTGTTATGCTTTTCACACCTGAATCCTGAGGATACAACAAAAGGAATTCCAGCATATTCCCTTGCTCTATCTAATAACATTAAAAAATTGTCATCCATTTCACACTTACCACAACACGGACATTCAAGTTCTTTTCTTGTAAAGTATTTTGCTTTATACCTTTCCATGATCTTCCAGTTCACTAATTCTTTTGACGAATGCATTAACTGCACGGTTAAAGCTATTAAGCTTAGCCTTATCCACCTTGCCTTTATAAATCATTTCCTGGACATCATTTAGTCTTTTCCTTACTTTCAGGAGAGCTTCCACTGCTTTTTCCAGCTTTTTCTGCATGTTTAATAATCTCAAGGAATTTTTCAATTGACTTTTTCAGTTCCTCAATTCTTTTATCCTGCATAATTGCTTAGCTGTCAAGATTAGATTTGTGTTAGTTCGTAAAGAAGTTCAGCATCTTCTTTAGAATATCCAATCTGTTGCATCTTTTCAATATACTTTTCCTTTGAAATCAGGTTATGCTTAGCAAGTCTGTCAAGATCAAATCTTGTAAGGTGTCTTTGCCTTGCTTCCTTTTCTTTTTTCCACAAATATCTATAGTATTCAGCTTCCTTGCTTCTTAGCCCTAAGCTTATCAACGATGTAAACATCTTTGATTCATCAATTATGCCTTTCAGGTATTGCTCTCTAATCGCTTTTATTTCTGCTTTTATCTGCTCATCATGTTTTTCAAGCTTAGCATTCTGGATCAGGAATTCAATAACAGCATCAGGTATGTAAATGTCTTTGAGCATTTGCCTTGCTTCATCTTCTGTTATCCATCCGTTTTTGAATCCGTCTAAAATCGTGTTCCTTAACTTATTTCTCTCATCACGAGTTACTTCAAAGAATGCAAGCTTAGCAAGTCTTACAGCATCATCATGTGTGTATCCTTGCTTTTCATACTGTTGCACGACATAGTCAAAATCAGCCAGGTTATTTTCCAGGAAACGACGAAGATCAACCCGTGTTGGTATGTTAACCGCAAGAGATAACAGCTTATCCACCCAGTAAGGTGGGTAATCTAAAGCAACGAGTAAGTCTTTCAGTTCGTCATATGATATTACTTTCCTGAAAAACATGTTTATGCCTTGCTCTGGAGATGGAAGACGCCAATGAGCATACCAATAACGCTTTAACCAGTCTTCTGATAGTCCATGTGCTTTTGCATATTTACCGACCTTACTTACTACTTTATCTACATTTGCATCAAGACCAAGTCTTTTTACCTTTTCTTCATCAAAAGCTTCTTTTACTGTTAACTCAATTAGATCAGATACTGATGGTATATAAAACGCAAGCTGTTTTATCTTTTCTATGTCATCAGGTTCATATCCATGCTCTTTAAGTCTTTCATTTAGTTCTGATTCGTCAATAATTCCTCTAAGCCATAGTGCTATTAATTCTGTTCTATCAAGCAATCGCTTGCTTATCTTCAGAAGTATGTCAATTTCATAATCATCAAGTCCAAGTTCAGCTAATTTGCTTTCTGCTTCTTCCTCAACCATTTCTCCACGACGATACGCTTCAAGTATTTCTCCTACTTCCAGATTTCTCTTAAATCCATCTAAAAGTATTTGAATTTTATCTTCTGCATATCCTTTTTTCTTCAAAAGATCTTTGAATTCGTCATCAGTTAAATCTCCTTTTCTCCACGCTTGTATAACAGAACCAATGTCTGGAATTGATGGTAATGTAAGAGATAAACTATCCTGCTTTCCAAGTTCTATGAATCCTTCGGGTAAACCAATCAAAAATCCAACTGCTTCAGCAAATACAGCAAGAATTGTGAAGATAATCTCAACAATTCTTAATGCCAATTCTGTCGTAAAATCTTTATATTTTTCCTGGACTGCTTTTTTAAGATTCTCAAATTCAGTTTTTAAATGTGGATATCGCTTATCAAATTCTTTCTGAATATCCTCTAATGTTTTTTCTTCAAATTTTACTTCTGGCATATCTTATTGATCAGGAAGATATGATTGGAACAACTATTGATAAAGTCTTTCTTTTCCCAGAAAAGATTTCATTATTAGCTGAATCAAGCATCAGTCTTGCGAACACGATACGAAATCTTTCGTATTCCCTTTCTGTAATAAGAAAAGTCCTATACAGTTCCAGAAAAGGATCTGTTGCAACATAAATCAGATTTTTCAATTCTCTTTCAGTATCTTCAACACTTTCTCTTATCTTACCTAAGATATCTTTTCTAAATTTCCTGATGCCATCTCCTATACTTCTAATGAACTTTACATCAAGTGCATCCGCCATATCTTCAAAAACAAGCTGAAATATACTTAATCTTGCATCAATCCTGCTGATTTCATTATAGATGATGCTTTTTATGTCATTTATAAACTTATAAACTTCTGTAATCTTTTCATTAACATACGCAAGAACTTCTTTTACTTTCCGTGCAAGTTTTTTGTCAACTTCCTGTAATACATAAACGATTGCCTTATGTATTTCTCCTTTTACCGTGTAATAATAAATCTTGATTAATGTATGTAAATGTTCAATCAATGTAAGGATCTTGTTGATATATGAAATAATGATTTTAAGCTTATTTTTGATCTGAAGAAGTTTTTCAAGAATAATTCTTTTAAACGAATCAATAACAGATTTTACAGCATTCTTTACTTTGTCTATAAAGCCTGTAACAGATTCTGTTATTGTTGCTACAACATTTCCTACTTCATCAACAACTTTTGTCGCAACACTACCAACAGCAGAACCTACACCTTCAACTACATTTCCAACAGCACCTACTACTTTACCGACAGCAGATCCTACACTTTCAACTACATCTCCAACGCCACCCATTTCTAATTATCTCTCATTCAGGTGGACTATATTCTTCAATAAGCTTATCTCTTAAATCAACAACATTTTTTAATTCTTCTTCCAGATCACTTACATCAATACCAACTCTTTTTGCTCTTTCAAGCTCTTCAAATGCATGTTGAATGAGATGATCAAGTGATTTAAGCTTTTCTATGTCTTCTTTTGAAAGATAGATTTTCATAATTCACATCCTTCATTTCTTTAATTTGTCATTATCCAATACAATTACTTTACCGTTTTCTATAATTAAACGCTCGGGTGGTAAATCAAATAAATGTTCATTATGTTCCGTTATTTCAATCATATTATCTGCTTTAATCCTGAATGTTGAAATAACTTTACCTATTACTTTTCCATCTTTCACATGAAAGTATTTATGAATCCTTTTCATGACTGTTCAAGTCCTGAAATTCTTATCAATAGTAAACTCCAAATTCCTCTTTTTGTTGTATTAATTGTCAATGTTCCATTCTGAATGTCAATGTCAAAATAATATATAAATGTATGTGGAACTCTATCAGATGTCTCTGTAAAATCTACATAGTCCCTTTCTTTTGATTCAACATCTGATGAAACAAATACAGTATTTTGTTCTGATGTTCTATTCAAATATGTTGAAAAGTTTAAAAATCCGATCCAATGTCCTGATGGAAGATCATTGAATGTAATTTGATATTCACAATCTAATGGATTAGCTGCTACTCCTTCATAAACAAGAAAATCAACATTAAGTTTATCAGAAATAATTGATGCATCTGCAATTTTTGATGTTGTTACAGATGCATCTGCAAGTTTAGATGTTGTTACACACGCATCTGCAAGTTTAGAAGTATCTACAGATGCATTTGCAAGTTTAGATGTTGTTACAGATGCATCTGCAAGTTTAGAAGTATCTACAGATGCATTTGCAAGTTTAGATGTTGTTACAGATGCATCTGCAAGTTTAGAAGTATTTACAGATGCATCTGCAAGTTTAGATGTTGTTATACACCCATCCGCAAGTTTTTCTGTTGTAATTGATCCATCAAGGATATTTTCTGTTCCTACTTTCAGTAATGCAGTATAATTAGGCATTACCACCAACCAACGATCTGGTATTCTGTTCCATTGCTTGTTGACCTAAGCTTTATAGCTTTTGTTTTACCGTCAAAACTATAAAACTGATTTGGTTCTAACTTTATCTCATCCTGATATGTCCCGTCTCCACTATCTCTTGCAACATACAATACATCAGAACCATTCCAAATATCCAACCGCAAGACTTCATGATTAAATGTTATCTCTACAGGTGTATCTTGAACTGAACCTGTATTTGTAATGTTATTCGTAAATGTTTCCGTATTTGATATTCCCATTTTTAATAATACTGATACATTAGGCATCACCACCACCCCACTATTTGATATTTTGTTCCATTAACTGTTGACCTAAGTCTTATTCTCTTTGTTATACCGTCAAAACTATAAAACTGATTCGGATCTATTCTTATTTCATTCTGGAATGTTCCATTTCCACTATCTCTTGCAATATATAATTCCTCAGAACCATTCCATATGTCAATACGACTTACAATGTGATCAAATTCTTCCACCACTTCTGAATCATAAACAACACCTGATTTAGTAATGTTGTTCGTATATGCCGAACCACTTACCGCAACAACCAATGAACCATCCGAAAGAGTCTTCAATTTGACTGGTTTTTCTTGATCATAATCCCATCCATACAGATAAGCGATGACACGATTAACAATATTAGAAACAAAGAAATTTCTGACATACTCAGGAATAAGATCCTCTGGTGTATTCAGATTTATCTTAAATTTCTGTCTTTCTTCAACAACATCAATTGGCATGTTTACATTACCTCACTTCAGTATATTCGTAAATGATAGTTAAATCTGTAGCAGTTCCACCGCATGTAAGAGAAGGAATAATTTTCTGACCAACTGGTATGTCAATTCCTATTATGAATTCTTGCTTAGGGTTATCAGAAGACAGATTTGCAACAACATCTTTAACTGAAAAAATCTTTTCTTTTTCAAGATACAGATCAATCACATTTCCTTGCCTTGATGATGTAATGAGAATGATTTTTTCAAGCTTCTTATGACTTACTTCATTTGACATAAGACCGCTACCACTTACAGTCTTATTTGCAACACCGTTTATTGTCTCATATTCGTAAATCATAACCAACACCCCTTATTTTGTTATTCAATCTTTTCTTCCTTCATGATTAATGCAATAAACAAGTCATCGGTTGTAAGATTCATTGAACCTGACATAATTTCAACTGTATGAAAAATATTCAATTCTTCACCAGCTTCAAACACAAGCGGTTCCTCAAACCAATATGCTGGTTTTTTATCCAATACAGAATTAAAGTTAAACAATGTGTCGGCAGTTCCATATGATACACCATCACTACTTGGTGGATACCCAGCATTTAAAAGTCCTTTTCGTAATGGATCAAACATAACTTCTCTACCTTTCACCAGTTTTATATATAAAGTTCTTGCTTTATTATTACCACTATCGGATGTCTTACCTACACCATTAGCACATATACCATAAATGGTTATTCTTGACTTAGCAGGAACAACACCACCAAAAGGAAAATTAGGAAATTCTGCTGGAGATATGCTTTTATCAACTAAAACATCACCAGCGGATGTTGGATTTGATGATGGTTTACCATAATTTACATATGTAAAAACCTTACTCTCCGTTCCATTCTCCATTGTTGGTTTTATATCTTCTGCATCATATAACTTTCCTTGTATTGTTACGACAACATTATTACCATTCTCAGTTTTCCAACTAAAAGTCTGACCACTTCCTACAGGATAACCTTTAAAAATACCTTTCTTATACATTGACAATAAAATGTTAACATCCTCAGGATCTTCCAACCTTCTATAATACAAATGACTTTCTCTACTACCACCAATCATAAAATATCCTACTGTTGTTCTGTCAATCAACAATTGTAAATATTCTTCTGTAGATCCTAAATTACTTGCATAAACACGCTCTATAAGAAGACTTTTATCACTTGGCACTTTATAGCTACCTTCACTACCAATATCAAATGTTAAGCTAAAATTAGGATCTTTAAGTGCCATAGCTTACCCCCCATCACTTTGTTCTCTTAAATTTTGCCATTTCCCTTATCCATGTCTCCATTCTTCTAATTCTATCCTCAAGAGTGATGTCAGGCATTGCTTCAATTTTCTTCTTAAGTGCATCCTGGTATGACAACAGCTCTTCTGCAAATTCTACTATCTTCCTTTCAGCTTTTTCTACTCCACTTGAAAGTCTTGTCTCCATAAGTTCTTTTGTCGTCTCTTTCCATTCTCCTACATCTACACGCCTTAATCCATCTTCCCATTTACCTTTATCAAGAGCTTCCATTAACCTCTTTCTCATTTTCTCTTTCTTCTTAATTGCCTCTTCTGCTGGATTCACAGTCATTCTATCAATACCACGCTTTATGTCTTCAATTGCACCTGTAAGCCTTCTTTTATACTTTTCGTAAAATTCCTGTGCTGTAAGCTTTGCCATCTTAAAACCCCCTGGAAGATATTTTAACCTGGTTTTGCATCAATATTATAATGCATCAACACAGTCCTGGCAAGTTTTTTGTATGCAAAAAGCATACCAATAGCCCCCTACTCTACCCCCTTGAGCTTCAGAAAACCACAAAAACCTGGGCTGAACGAAAAAAGCTGAAATTCCAATCACTTACCAACCGTATGTTTTC
>Ga0190310_1000841_pt1 | contig 9891 bp, 9 predicted proteins | sample 48700778_MG_FD_165059 | JGI IMG/M metagenome (GOLD analysis project Ga0190310, IMG submission 165059) | Hydrothermal vent sediment bacterial communities from Southern Trench, Guaymas Basin, Mexico - 4870-07-7-8_MG | ecosystem: Environmental > Aquatic > Marine > Hydrothermal vents > Sediment ... | reverse complement strand
TCGGTAAACTTTTCGCTTCTTTCAAGAAGCTTTAACGCTATCCTAACCTCCTCTAACAAACTCTCCCTTTCCTCCTTTCCTCCATATCCGAACAACTTCATACAGATATCGCAATCTAACGGTAATTCGGCTGCAGATCTATGGTACCGACAGAGCTTGCCGGAGCCTAATAGCTCTAAGAAGAACCTAGTAAGTTCTTCTAATCCCTGATATCCTTCTTGAACTGCGCTAGTTAACCTCATTACGCTCCTCTCTATTTCCTCCTCAGTTAAGCCTACTTTCCTCAACTTCGATACGTATTCCTCTCTAGGCTTTTTCAAGTACATATTAACGGCGGGTTGCGTAATGCCAAGCAGAGCAGCTATTTTATTCTCACTCAACCCCCTCTCCTTCAAAGCATGAGCTATTATGCCGTTAAAATGGGGAATAACAAGTTTAGAGATAAAGAATAGGGGGTTCTTCATCTTAATATAGCCTTTTCAAATACGTTCTTGAAAACATTGAACGCTTTATCATCGTAGAGACAGACTATTACCTTCCTCAAGTTACTTGCTTCTTTGGAGAAATCGCCTATCTCCCTAAACATTATTTCAGCGCATCTTGCTAAAGGATACCCGTATACGCCGGTAGATATAGCCGGCAAAGCTATGCTGCGAAGTTTAAGCTCTTCGGCTTTAGCCAGAGAATTCCTAATAGCTTTAGCTAACTTCTCATCTCCTTCCGGATCTCCGTATACCGGACCTACGGCATGGATAACGTACCTCGCCTTTAATTTACCTGCACTAGTTACGGCTACCTCCCCTACCTCCAATGGTCCATGTTTCTTGACGTATTCGTCGCTTTCTTCTTGTATCTCCTTTCCACCTCTTCTAACGATCGCTCCAGCTACCCCTCCACCGTGTCTTAAGTATCTATTCGCCGCGTTAACTATAGCATCTACTTCAAGTAGGGTGATATCTCCTTTAACGAGCTCAACCTCTAAATTCCTCATTTTCATCTTCTTCCACCTATGGAATGCAATTCCCTCGTATACAATTTATTATACAGTAAAATTCAGCGTCTTCATTTCCTATATTTCTAAATCCGTGTTCTTCGTTTGCGGGAATGTAGATATGATCTCCCGCCTCTACTACGGCTTTCCTATCTCCCGAAGTCACTTCAGCCCTTCCTCTTAATACTACGATTATGTGTTCCCAGGGGTGCGAATGGTTACCGATGTATCCTCCCTTCCTTATCTTATACCTTCTCAAAGCCATGGAAGGCTTCTCATTATCGTGATAAAAGATCCACTCGACTTCAACCCCTTCTACGTTTAATTTACCCTTTTCCTTAAGGTCGTACTTTACTCCCTCCTTTCTAATAATCATTAATTAGGAAAGCTAGCATAATACAATATTAAGGTTATCGTTGACCTCTTACGATAATCACCATAATAGCCTTAGTTAGGATGCTACCAACAATCAGAATCGATACCAACTCTCCTATTAATACGAAGCTAAACGCGATTTCCAACGCTGCGACATGATATATGAGGTACAGAAGTCCTATCCCTATTATAGCCGCTATTTCAACGGATGCGATAACGCAGCCTAAGATTAAGAACTTCCATCCGCCTCTCTTTCCTAACGTGTATATAGTATAGGATGAGATCAAGTTAGCTATCGTCCCCATTACTACGTCAGGTAAACCATATGGAGAAAAAACGTTCGCTACTATATTTCCCAAGGTGACTCCTAAAACAACCCCTATTCCTATATTAGGAATGAAGGCTAAGGCTATTAGGGAATCGGTCAATCTAACCTGCGCTAAACCATAAGATATGGGAGATAAGGCTATCGTGCCTACCGCGTATAACGTTGCGAACAACGACGCTAAAGCGATGGTTCTCTTTTGAACGATCATACCTACACGTCTCAAGGAAGTGGTTAATAAGCTCTCCTTAAGGCTCTTTAGTCTTCTTTAAATACCATTTAGTACTTTAAAAACTCCAAATTTGAAAGCCCTAATAATAGATGTATTGGGAGCGCACGAAGAGGGAAGAAAGGCAACGCTAGATGTAATAGGAGCGGGTCCTCGTTCAATAGCCGGCGTACTTCGCAAAAAGGGAGTAGATGTAGATTTAATCCCTTATGAAAGGATCGATCAGGTGGAGATTGGAAGATACGATATCCTCCTAGTTAGCGCTATGACCTCTGATCTACCTATATCGAAGAAAATTGTGGAAAAATGGAATAAATTCAATAAGGTCAGCATAGCGGGAGGGCCCATTGCATGCGATCCCATCGATCCCTTAATTAAAGCAAAGTTTGGAATATGCGTAATTGGGGAAGGAGAGGAAACTCTATCCGAGCTCATAGATAGCGGCTTCAATTCATTAGATAAAATACGTGGATTGGCTTACTTAGAAGGTGGTGAAATGAGGATTAATCCTCTTAGGCCTATTATGCCTCGAAAGATATACGATAGCTACGAGCCTCTCACTAACGTCGTTAAAAGCTACCCATTCTATTGGGCTAGAAGGGTTTACGTAGAGGTAGTAAGAGGATGCAGTAATTTCTTCAGGACGAGGTTAAAGCTTCCTAACGGTAAGAAATGTAACAATTGTGACAACTGTAGATCTGGTGATTTAGAGGATAGGTATAACTGTCCTCAGGGAATTCCTCCTGGCTGTGGATTTTGTTCAGTACCAAGCACCTTTGGCCCTCCTAGAAGTCGTTCAGTTGAAAAGATCGTAAAGGAAATCGAGGGTTTACTGAGGGAAGGATGTAAAAGGATCGTGTTAAGTGGATCGGATATATTAGACTATGGACGAGATCTCTTAGTCGATCCCAAGCCCCTAACTAATCCAAGGGAACCTGAGCCGAATTACGATGTTCTAGAGGAGCTATTTATTAGGGTAACGGAGCTTCCCGATATTGAAAGAGGGAAGGCTTTTATCAGCATAGAAAACGTTAAGGCTTGTTTAGTAACCGAAAAGGCCGCTAAGCTTTTAGGCAAATACTTCAGGGGAGCAACGGTACACATAGGGTGCGAGACGGGCTCTGAAGAACACGCTAGGCTTATCGGCAGACCTTCATCTCCCTCTGAGGTTATAAGGGCCGTTAAGTTACTAAGGGAAAACGGCCTTCGCCCCTACGTTTACTTCATACACGGCCTTCCGGGACAAAGTTATGAGACGGTTGAAGATACCGTTGAAGTCATGGAAAAAGTATACGAAGCTGGAGCGGAGAAGATAACCGTCTATAGATTTAGAAGTTTGCCTATGAGCGCCTTTTCCTCTTTTAAAACGGCTCCTCCAGCTGTTAAATCCGAGCTTAGTATGAGGATCGTATGTAAAGCCAAGGAAGTTAACGTAAGGAGTAAGAGGGCACTTGTAGGCAAGAGGTTAAAAGCGATAGTAGCTTCTCCTTACCATAAAGATAAATCGCTATTAGTCGCCTATCCCATTAAACATGGACCGGTCGTATTGATAAAGCGGAGGAATTCTTTAATTGGACGCTTAATTAAGGTGAAAATCACTAATGTGATAAGCGATAGGCTCGTTAAGGGAAGAATCTTAAGTTCCGCTTAAGACCTTTTAAGTTTCCATATGCTAAACCTATACAGATCTATCGAGATGAAAGGCTTTAGTATAACCATAAAGAACTTCGATCTATCGCATTTAGAGGAGGTTCTAAGAATCGAGCGTATGTCGTTCAGATATCCTTGGAATAGGCCGTCCTTTATCTGGTATTATCTAAAAAGTCCAAATGAATTCTTGATAGCTACAATTAACGATGATGTGGTAGGTTACATAATAGCGGAAGTTCAAAAGGATCTACACGGTAAAGCCATAGGCCATATAGTGAATTTGGCGGTAGATCCGAAATATAGAGGGAAGGGAATAGGCAAGGCCCTCCTCCAGCATCTTCTCAATCGCTTTATGGGTAAAGGCATAACTAGGGTTTATCTAGAGGTCTCCAAATCGAATGAGATAGCTAAGAAGCTATACAAGGCCTATGGATTTAAGGAGCAAGGAGTGATAAGAGGTTACTATCAAAATGGAGACGATGCCGTAGTAATGGTTAAAGATCTCGGAAACGCTTAAAAGCCCTTTCTCCTAGAACTTTTCTAATGAGTAAGGTACTAATTAACAGGGATGAGGCGTTAAAGCTCGTTCAGGAAAACGTATCCAATGAAAAGCTCGTTAAACATATGTTATCAGTTGAAGCTATTATGAAGAGCTTAGCTAAAAAGTTAGGAGAAGACGAGGAGCTATGGGGATTAGTAGGTCTCTTACATGACGTAGATTACGAGAAGACGATAAACGAATTCAGTAAACATGGACTAATGTCGGCTGAGATGTTGAAGGGTAAGTTGCCCTCCGAAGCCTTAGACGCTATAAGGGCTCATAATGAAATGACGGGTTTTAAATGTGAGAGCAAGCTATCGAACGCTCTCATAGCTAGCGATCAACTCTCTGGGTTGATAATAGCTACGGCCTTAGTTATGCCGAATAAGAAGCTATCTGAGGTTAAGGTGAGGAGTGTAATTAAGAAGTTTAAACAGAAGGACTTCGCAAGAAACGTAAGGAGGGATAAAATATTAGCCTGTGAAAAGCTGGGATTGAGCTTAGAAGAATTCGTAGATATAGGGTTGAGGGCGCTGCAGGAAATAAGCGATGAGCTAGGGCTGTAGAAATGAGCACGATTTATGGATATGCGGGGAAGGTTTTAAAGGTAGACCTAACAAATCAGACATACAGAATTGAGGAGCTAAGACGTGAAGTATGTAAGAGGTTTTTAGGAGGAATAGGCTTTACCACTAAGCTGGTATTAGACGAATTAAAGCCCCTCATAGATCCACTTAGTCCAGATAATATACTGGCTATTAGCCCTGGATGTTTCGTAGGCTTTAACATCCCTACGGCGGTGAAATGCGAAGCTTCTTCTAAATCTCCTCTCACTTACAGATTTGGAACATCCAGCTCTGGCTACTTCTGGAGCTATAGCTTGAAGAGAGCGGGCTACGATATGCTTGTGATATACGGTAAATCTCCTAAGCCCGTTTACCTGCTTATTAACGATAACTCAATTGAAATTAAAGACGCCTCCCATTTAGTCGGTAAAGACTGTTGGGAAACGGTAGACATTATTAAGAAGGAGAATGGAAAGGTAGAGGTAGCTTGTATAGGACCGGCTGGAGAGAACTTAGTTAGATACGCATCCATTCAAAATGGGTACTACAATTCATGGGGGAGATGTGGATTGGGAGCGGTGATGGGCTCTAAAAACCTCAAAGCTATAGCTGTATCGGGCTCTAAGGAAATCCAGCCTTACAACGAGAAAGCCCTTTTAGAGTGTATCCACGAACTGGTAGATAGGATACTGAGCTTTCCTCCGTTCGAAAAGTGGAGGAAGTACGGAACGATGATAGTAACCGAGGTTTACAGTAGGATAGGAGCTTTACCTGCCAAGAACTTTCAATACGGAACAATAGAGGGATGGGAGAGGTGTACGTATCAAGAGCTATCCAAGTATGAAGGCTTTAAATTGCCATGTATTACCTGCCCCATAGCCTGTTCTCACGTCATCAATATGTCCGACGGGAGGTACAAAGCAGAAATAACTTCAGCTACTAGCTTTGGAGCTAAGCTTGCTCTCCTCGATCTCAAAAGCGTTATAAAATGCGCGGAGGTTTGTTCTAGGTACGGATTAGACATAATTACTGCTGCTGGAACGATAGCATGGGCTATAGAATGTTATGAAAGGGGTATTCTAAGTAAGGAGCAAGTAGGCCTAGATTTAAAGTGGGGAGATGAAGAATCAATACTAGAGCTAATTAGGAAGATCGCTTTTAGAGAGGGGTTTGGCAACATACTAGCCGAAGGCTCGGCTAGAGCTTCCAAGATAATAGGCAGAGGTTCCGATAGGTACGCAATACAGGTAAAGGGAATGGAGATAGGAGGTAGAGATCCTAGAGCTAAATGGAGCGTTTGGTGTTTCGGCTACGTAACCAATATTAGAGGAGGCGATGATTTGAGAGCGAGACCTCCTATCGAGACCTTTAAAGGCATCCAACCTCTAGATGAGTACTTCAAGGAAGTTTTAAACGTTAGAGAAGAGAGGATAAAGAGCTTAGATATGTTAGACGATATTAAGAAGCGCGTTTTCTCAGAGAACGGCAAGTACATGGATATAGTTGAAATGACCATCTGGTCGGAAAATTTGATCACGGTTTTCAACTGCACTGGCTTGTGTATAAGACCACCGGTTTTAGGCACGGTAGGCCCTCATCTGATATCTAAGATATATCGCGCTCTCACGGGTATTGATGTCCCCCCCTCGAATATTATGGAGGTCGGAGAAAGGGTATGGAACATGCAGAAGATCTTTAACGTTACCGAGGGGGAGAGAAGGGACGATTATAGATTCCCTTCCAGATTTTACGAAGAACCGATTAAAGGAGGTCCCTATTCAGGAAGGAAGTTGGACAAGGAGGCCGTTGATAAGCTACTAACGAAGTACTTTAAGCTGAGAGGGTGGGATATAAGAACGGGTAAACCTAAGCTTGAAAAGCTGTCTTCTCTAGGAATCGATTACCTTTACGAAAGGATGTAAATTATACTCTTTACTCCACCTCTACCTTCTCCTTTTTAACTACCTTAGCCTCCTTTAAAGCCTCCAGTTCTTCAACTCTAATTTTAATTAGCTCATCGACCGCCTTGAGAAGCTCTATTTCAGCACTTACATAATGGTTTAAGGCCTCCCTATACCTTTCGGGAGCGTGCTTTATTAGATAGTCTTCAAGGCTCTTGAATACCATAAATGGAAAGAAGATCTCAAAAGGCTTTACTTCCCCTTTCTCCTTTTCCACTTTACTCACCGAAGTATAAATGCAGGTAGCCGTTTATAAGCTTAGCCTTTTTCAGGGATAGCTTAAAGGCTATAGCAGGTAATGGAATTACCAAGTCAACAGGCCCTGCATCGGTATAAATCCTCAGTATTAGCTCATCCCCGATTCTTTCAACTTCGATCTCCTTCTTAGAGATAAATGGAGCTGGATACGTCACCTCTAGGTATTTATCTCTATATTCGACTTTGACGGCCTCTCCCTTATGATATACTTTGGTAGGATCTTCATTTCCAAATAGCTCCTCAGCAGCTCTCCTAAGATCGTCGATACCCTTAAGCTCTCTCTTGAAAAGACGAAGGAACTTAACGGGTATAGGCCTGAAGCTATTCACCGCCTCTTTGATGTGCCTTTGCTGTTCTGAAAACCACTCGTTGAAATACGAGCCTCTCACCTCTTCCGGTAAAACCTTGTTTACTACTATTAGATCCGTGTTTAAGCCGTATATGGAAGCTTGAATGTAAGCCCTTCTAGCGTTTGCGATGCTAAACGAATCCGGGTTCGTAACGAGCCTCAAGCTCGTTATATCTCGATTTAGTAAGAGATCTTTAACGCCTTCGAACATCTCCAAAAGCTCCACCTCCTTCTCAACGACTTCCTTGGAGGGGGCTGGGATACCGGCTAAAGGTTCTACGACCTTCCCCAATTCCGCAAACGGCATCGCCATCTTCATGATCTTCCTGCTAATTCTACCGATTATCGTAGGAACGTATAGATATCTTAGAGCTTCCCCACTTGGTACGGTATCTATTACAATCACATCGTATCCCTCCTTCGCTATAGCGTTTAACTTAAGCATCGTTACAACGCCGGTCATTCCAGGCAGGGAAGCGATTTCATAAGCTAAGCTTTCATCGATTCCCCTCGCTTTTAATACGGATGCTACGTAATCTACTATGATGGAGTAGTTCTCGGCTGCCTCCTTAACTGGATCGATGTTAATAGCGTAGAGGTTATTCACCACCCTCGTAGCTTCCCTTCCTACCTCTACCCTTAATACGTCTCTAAGCGAGTGGGCTGGATCTGAGGATATGAGTATGGTTTTATATCCTAGATCGGCAGCTCTTATCGATGTAATACAGGATATAGTCGACTTCCCAGTCCCCCCTTTCCCGGTGTAGTAGAGAATTCTCATTTACGTCCTCTCCAATTATGGAAGCGATTTATGAAGCTATCGTTAGAAATTCGCTACCAACATCCAGTACTTATGACCGCATACAGGACATCTTCCTTCGATGTGTTTAGCTTTAGGATCTTTCCCTTCCCTAACCTGCCTCATTAGCTCTTCCTCCATTTTCAAAGGAGGACATTCTTTACATTGACAAGTTGGAACTGAACAGTATTTACACATGGCCTAAATAGGTAAAAAAGAGGTATTTAACACTTCGTTTTTAGCTGGACCTGAACCTTCTCATTTCCTCCAAAATCCTCTTCGTAGTCTCCTTAGGATCCTTCGAGTTGTATATAGCGCTGCCTACGACACAGATATCGGCCCCGCTCGCTATCACCTTACCAGCCGTCCCCTCCTTTATTCCTCCCGCTACCGATAAAACAAACCCCTCAGCCATCTTCCTAGCTGTTTTGATAAGGTCTTCGTCTCTATAAATGCCTCTACTCCTTATATGTTCGCTAATTCCCTTATGTAGACAAAAAGCGATCCAGTTCTCCATTCCCCTCATCTTTTTAACTAGATCCTCAAGCCTCCCTAACGGATCTTCAACTTGTATTAAATCTACGATTATAGCTTTATCCCTCCTAATTGCCTCGCTTAAGGCCTCCCTTATCTTATTATCGCTTCCTATGCCTAAAACTACTACGGCATCCGCTCCAGCTCTAAAGGCTATCCTAGCCTCTAAATTCCCAACGTCCATTACCTTCATGTCAGCTACGATTATAGCTTCGTACCTTCTTCCTCTAGTCCTACAGTAGTCTTCAATAGTTCTACGTAAAGCGGGAATCAGCTTATCCGCCCCATGTCTTTTTAAAGCTGGAGTACCAGCCTCAATAATCCTCGCTCCGCCTTTATACGATTCTAAGGCTATTTTACAAATCGTGTTAATGTCAGCGTCTAAATCCAAAGCTACTTGAACTTGTGGGATTTTAATCTTCTTAAGGGGAGATAGCGCGATTTCGCCTAACTTATATCTCTCGAATTTTCTAATCGATATCCTATCTTCGGAAGGTATACCGTTCACCCATCCTCTTAAGCTGTAGTATTCACTTAGCATTCTACTGAGATCTACTCCAAACCTACCGGGTAACCTATCCTGATCCACGCCTATACCGGCCTTAACGTTAAACAACCTCTCAACATCGTAGATCTTCGCTCCTATTTCGTGTAGATCTTCGTTAGAGTACTTTATTCCTGAAGCAGCGCTTAACGCCTTAGCTATATCATCGAGCTCGAAGTTAAGCGATGTAAAGAGAGCAAGGCTATAGTACTTACATATAATCGCGCTATCGAATATAGCGAACGCATCTTGCATCCGCTTAACCAACAACGCCTTACCTTCTTCTACAGTAGGGTCGACGAATTCTGGGTTGTTCAAGAACTCAAATGATATTGTATAGGCCCTTAAATGACATCCTCCTCTATTCGACGTAGCGTAAGCTAAAGCTATTCCTTTCGCTCCTTTAGGGTTGTACGCTGGAATGTCGAGCCCTTTAACGTGCATAGCTAGTTCTTCCTTTCCCAACTTCCTCGCTGTATGCAAGGTTCCTTTTGAATAGGGCTCTTCTCCCTTAGCGGCCTTAATTAACACCTGTTTCGCTTCCTCTAAGCTACCTATTACCCCTGCTTCCCTTAACATTGCGATTAAACCTCCAGCTGAGATCGTATCTATTCCCAGCTCATCACAAAGCTCTGAAAGGGGGAAGATCTCCTCCTTAAACTTAAAGAAGCCTGAGTTCGGACCTAACATCGCTATAGATTCGTACTCAGGACCTTTAGCCGCCTTGTCATTTATCCTTATTCTCCTTCCACAACCAGTCGGGCAGATG
>Ga0190310_1000839_pt1 | contig 9894 bp, 8 predicted proteins | sample 48700778_MG_FD_165059 | JGI IMG/M metagenome (GOLD analysis project Ga0190310, IMG submission 165059) | Hydrothermal vent sediment bacterial communities from Southern Trench, Guaymas Basin, Mexico - 4870-07-7-8_MG | ecosystem: Environmental > Aquatic > Marine > Hydrothermal vents > Sediment ... | reverse complement strand
AGTCTAATATAAGCTGTTTGTTTGTATGCAACCACCAATCTTTTGGATAGTAATCATAATTTAATTCTTTCAAATAACCACATTCAACTAATACAGAACCTATAAACATATTGCAATCAACTCCTCTACCTTTAACTCTACTTAAATGTTTGTAAGGAGTCCCTTTCCAAGAGAGCAGTTCTCTTCTGAACTTTTCCCATTCTTTTATATTACTAAAAACTAAAGTTTCTTTCATCTTTTAGATTCCCCAAATGGTTGGATTCTTACTTGGTATATACGGAAAACCTAAAAAGTTTTTCAAATTGTTAAATCTATTTTTGCAAGTTTGAGGAGTTTTATCGCAGCCAGGATAAACTGTTACAACTTTTCCATCAACATCTTGGTCAAATGGAGCATGTAAATATACCAGATTGTTAGTTTTATCGTGTTTTGTTATCATTCTATATTCTTTATTATATTCAACATAACCATAAGTAAAGTAATCTTCTTCATAATCTCCAAAAGTGGAAGATTGCAATGCAGAGCCATTGTTTACAACAGCTACAGTAGTTTCTACTTTATATTCTCCTCTATTTAATCCACATCTACTATCAAATAAAGTGTTATTGCAATAAGAAGAATAAACTAAAGGTGGAACTATTGCTTTATTTAAGCTTAATATGTCAACTGCTCTGAAGGTTAAAGTTCTATTGCTAATTCCAACAATTTCTCCTTCTCCAACAAATATTACTTTTCCAACATCTTTTTCTATAAAATATCTTGTAATCTTAACCTTTATTCTTGGAATGTTATAGTTAAGAAATTGAAATGTAACATTTTCTTTTGTTGCAAATGAAATAGTAACAACCTTCTCTTCTCCTTTCTCTTTTGTTATTTCAGTTCTTTCCATTACACAAGGGGTATAAGTATTTGTAGCATAGGTAATTTCTTGTGGATATGGAGTTAGATATAAAGTAAAATCAGGAAATATAATATCATATAGTTCTGCAAAAACTGAAAGCTGTGTTTGTTTTACTTCATCTTGGTAAGCCATAATTAAGTTCCTTCTATTTCTTCATATTCTGAAGGTAATTCTAAAAAGTTACAAGAAACTTTTACATGTAATTCATTAGTTCTTGCAAAGAAACATTGCAATTCTATTCCAGCTTCACCAAATCTTACAAGCAAAACTCTTCCAAATATAGTAACTTCTTGCGGATATATCTTTCTATTAACAACATTATCAAAGTATAAAGTTTCAATCTTGTTTTCTGTATCAACTACAATATCTGTTATCTTTCTAACAATTAATTCACTTTCAGATAAATCTCCTTTATAAATAAATAGAAACACTCTTAAATGTTCATCATTTCTTAGTGCTAAATTTGTTAGATATACTTTAGCTTCAGATGAACTTTTTTCTATTGGTTCTACTAATTTGAATTCATTAAACCAGCAAGGTGTCCAAAATCTTTTCAATGCTCCTTTTCTATCATACCAGAAATCTATAAAATCATTCAATTCTTTTCTGTTAGTAAAAGTAAAGCTACAGGAAATTCTTCTTCTGCCCTTATCTTCAAATGGATAACCAATATCAAGAGTTCCTGCAAATGAGAGAACTAATCCTTGTGGCAATATTTCTACAGTATAATCATTAAAATTAGGAATAAGAGTTAATATAGTATTTTCAGTTCCTAATCCTGTAATATCAGTAATCATAGGTTAGCATAAATTTCTTGTAATTCTAAATTTACTTCTCCATATTTTCCTTTTATAAATTTTGGATTTATTGAAACTATTTTACATAAAATCATTGGAAATACAAGAGTAGATTTCTTCTTAAATGAAAATGAAATAGGTTCACTTAAAGTTATTTTCTTATTTGTAGCATCTACTGAAGTAACTTCTTCAGCAGTAAAATTTTGTTGCTCTTTATCGTAAATAAATATATACTTACACCTAAAGATTTCTCTGTAATTAGTAAAGTCTTCATTGACATGAAATTCAGATAAATACTGTAAATCATCTTCAACTGGAGTTAATGGTTCTATACAATAAGGAATTCCTACAATCATTCCACCAGTTAGTTCAAATAAGTTCATCAATGAAGTCTTGCCTAAAATATCTACAAAAAATCTTCCAGTAAAGTTTTTCTTTTCTCTATCTACTAATACCTTTCTCTGTTCTTCATTAAACATATTACTGCTTATAATAACTGGAATTTCATATCTTATAGACAATTCTCCAGAAATATATTCATATAAAGGTAATAAGACTATTCTTAAACCTCTTACTGTAAGCTTTAAATGAGAATAATCTCCAGTATCATCTGTTTCAATATCAAAATAGCCATCAACAGTTGCACTTCCTTCTTTCTTAACTTCTACAAGAAAGTTTTCATAATATAGTGGTTTGTAGCTTTTATTGGTTATATCTTCAATGTTGACATTATTTAAACTAACATTTGTAATATCTTTAACTGTAACAGTTCTGAAGAAATAAGTATTCCAAAACATTACACTATAAGTTAAATCTCTTGTAATCATTTTACAGTCAATGTAATTTGGATATATCCAAATTTGATTATAGAAAAGATTTAAATCTAAAGAATTAAAAGCATAGTAAATTCCACTCAAACTTTTAGTTAATGGAGCAAAATCATAATTGACATTTGTATTTTCATTGAATTCATTATAATCACTATAAGTAGTAGCAGTTTGCCCAGTCCAAACTGTGTCTGTAAATAAATAAGAATATGCTAACATTTTTACAAGTTTCCTACTTCAAAAGCTATACCAAATTCGCTTGCATAGTTAATACCTTTTCCAGCTAAAGGATAAACTTTAAACTTTCTTGTATTATAAGTTATAGTCTTATTATACCATTCAATTCCTCTATATTTGCAAAGATAAAAAGGAGTTTCAGCAACTGGATGAATATAAGTAACACTGTCTTGTTCATATTTATGATAAACAATTAAAGTCCTTAAATATAGCCTACCAAATTGATAAGGTTGAATTCCTAAGAAAGGTAAGTAATCAAGATCTGAAGAAGGATCTGTCCAATTGTTAGAATTGTTAAAAGCATAACCATAGTAGTTATATTGAACATCCGCTGGGTAATCTTTTTCATAATCACTTAAATATTTATAGCACAAACCATAAAAGAGAAGACCATACCAATAAGACTCAATAGTTCTTGGTTTACATAAAGTATCTTTATAATAAACTCCTACTTGATTAGAAGGATCGCACCCTAACATTCTTGTTCCTTTTATTCCATCTCCAGAAGCAGGTGTTACCCATAGAAAATTTCCTTGTTGATTCTCATTTGGAATTTCTAATTGTCCAAACATATAAAATAAACAAAAAGGATAATCAGATTGTCTATAAGAATAACCTTCTAATATAAGAGAACAGAACTTATCGTTAGTTAAACAATAACTATTAGTAATTACAAAATAAGAAGAATTACTTTCATAAATTTCATCTCCCAAAGTAGGTTCATACCAAGTTCCAGTATCAACTCCTGTATTACCTGTTATCAAGTAAGGATGAAAGTGGCTTTCTTTATTCTGGTCTAATATTGCATAATCTGGATTTTTTCTTATTGTATAATAGCATTGAGTATCAGTTACATGAAAAGCTAATTTTCCTTCAGTAGAAATTTTATCATAATCTATCGTCCACCCATTTTCAGATAATTTATCTTTTAGATTATATAAAATATCATCTATATCGCTTGTTCCAAATGCATAATAATTCAAAACCATACTCATAATTCTAACTCCTTTTCTTTATTCTTCTAAAATTGCATGCCAAAATCTATGGTCATTTCTATAAACACTCGGAAATACTATATAACTATTTCCATCTGTATCAGTAATGGTTGTTTCACTTGTTAAATCACTTGCAGGAACATAATAAATTCCTTGATAAGCTCCTACTAAATAATCCCAAGAAGGAGCAACAATAATAGGATAGAAAAATTTAGGAAATCCAGAAGGATAATTAATTTGAATTGAACTATCTGCTTCTAATTGAACATAAGGTTGAACTTTATAACAAGCATATTCATCTATTACATTCCAAGTAGCAGTATCATCAAAATAGGCATAGCCTCTATGCAATGGAAAATATGCTTTATCCTGTTCATCATGCCACCAAGCTTCGCTATAATCATATTTACATCTATGAGAAGCAGTCAAGACTAAAGGATACTTATATTCATCTGGCAAACACAATCTCAAAGTTAACCCAGCATAACCAATGCTATAAAACCCTTCACTTTCAACTACAATAATAACTCTTCTTTGATTAGAGAAAATCCACAAATTATTAGGGTTATTCCAGAATGAAATAGCAAAGTTAGTATTTTCTTCTAAAGTTAAATTTCCACTATCATCAATGGAATAGGCAGTTCCTAATCTTATATGAGCTTCTGTTTCCTGCTCCCAAATTTGAAATTTCATTTTTATTACTACTTCTTCCGAACCATCGGTATTATACAAAACATATTCAGCTCTTTTAAATTTATAAGTATAATTAACATCTACTCCTTCAGGAACACTCCCACCTGATAAAAATGTTACTTGTCCTAATGGTCTATTTATTGTATAATCTGTCCCTTCTTCTAAAGTATTGTCATTATAAGTAAAAGTTTCTTCTTCTACACTAATAGTTGGCAAATCAATTGGAGTATCCAAAGTGATATTTGTTAAAGTTCCACTATAATTTTTATATTGAACATTGTTTGGATCATCTTCATTTACAATATATTTCTTTATTTGCCAATCTTTACCAGCAGTAGAACTATCTCCACAAATAAATCTAATTATATTTGTCCAAGTTTCATAAATATCATTGCAAGCTGTTTTTGATAAGTAAGCCATATCTTACTCCTTTATCTACTTAACAAAATTTTTCTAACTTTACTTGCTTGATTTGATATTACATTTAATACCATTTTTTGCCCTACTGGAGTTGCTAAATATTCTCCTACCAATTTTGGATCAAGAACATTAACTATTTGTATAGGTTGAGAAGCCATCTTTTCTTGTCCTATTATTTCAACTGGAATTGCTTTTCCATTTGGTAATGGAACTACTGCTTCTGGTTTTCCTTCTCCTATCAATCCTAATGTTGGTTTTTCTACAATTCCACCATAAGCAAACTGTTTTAAAGGAATAAAGTTTCCTGGTAATATTCCACCTTTAGCTGCCGCAATTCCAAATAGTTGTCCAACAAAAGCTCCAAATCCTTGTGGAGCTAACCAAGTTGCTATTTTATATACTAACATTTTAGCTAAAGCTTCTTGCCATATAGTAACAATATCAGTTATAAAACTTCTCCATAAATCATCCAAATCTTCAATTTCTCCTTTCATTATTGCTACAAATGTATCAGCAAAATAATTCTTCATTCTGTCTATCATATTGACAAATGCATTATGCATTAATTCAAGATGAGAAACTGTATCTTCTATTGCTTCATCAAAAGCATCTCTTAATACCATTGCTAACATTTGGATTTTAGGAGTTTGCTGAGTAATTTGCTCAATTATTCTATTTCCTTCAGGACCTAATCTTCTTAATACTTCAAATAAATCTTTCCAATAAATCTTTCCTTCTTCTGCTGCTCTAACAAGAGATTGTACCATTTCATCCGAAGTTCTTTTTATTTCTTCAAAATCTCTTGCAGCTTGTTCTCTTTCTTGTGGGGTTGTTCCAAAGACAGCTTGTCTCAAAAGATATTGCCTTGCTTGAATTAATGCTCTTCCTCTTTCTTGCAAAAATCTTAAGTAATATTCATAACTTTCTTCGGTTGGTAGCATTAGTAAAGCCTGTTCTAATAATCTTACATGTTCCCTTGCAGTAATTCTTCCTTCTTCTCTTAATTCTCTTATTCTTTCAAGTAGTCTTGTGAATATATCAATAGTAGAAAGCCCTCTTTCATTTAGTTCTGTAAGATTTTCATTAACAAGTCTTATCAGATTACTCATATCTCTGAAACCTTTAGATGTCTCTACTGCTCTTTCAAAACTATTGGCAAGATATTCTCCAGAAATGGAAGTATCTTTTAATACTCTTTCTAATATTTGAGTATTTCTTATAGCTACATCAAAATTAATTGCAAAAGTTTCTTTCAATATATTTATGAATTTTTCACTTTCTTCAGTTGGAAAAGCTCTTTTCAATCTTTCCATTAAGTCTTGTAATTGTCTTGTTCCAACTCTACCTTCAGCCCAAAATTCTCTAAATCTTGTTATAATAAAATCAAATAATCTTCCTCTATCTGGAAATAGAATATCTATCAACGGTTTATACCTTTGCATATCTTCCAATAGAAGCAAAATGTCTCCAATAGTTGTAATTCCTTCTTTAATATATCTAACAAAACTCTCTCTTATTGCATCGTAATATCTGGAAGTATCCATTCCAACTCTTGCTAAAAATGTAATCAGTCTTTGAATTTGGCTTAAAGTAAGATTATTATCTTGAATAAATTCTCTTACTAATTGCTGAAACTTTGCTCTATTTTCTACTAAAATTTCTCCAGAAATTTCTTCCATTTGAATAATTGTTTGCCAAATTCTTCTCAATTGTTTAACATTAGTAATAGGGACTCTTATCATTTCTTGATAGCTTAGTTTCAACTCGTCTAATCTTTTTTTAGTTTCTTTATATAATCTTAATAATCTTTGTCTCTGTTCAATTAATGGTTCTAATAACTTTATTAAATCTAACTTTTGTGTCTCTTCCAATGGTAGTATTGATATTTTTGATAAATCTTTTAAAGTTCTAACTTTCTTTAAGATTTCATTAATATCCTTATCAACTTTCTCATAAGCAGTAGAATGAGCTTCTAAGAAAGAAACTATAGCAGTAAATATATCTTCTTCTGTTCTTCTAATATTTTGAGAAATAACAGGTAAAGTTCTTTCACTTAAAGCTAAACTTTCTTCAGCACTTTCTCTTAATAGTCTCAATAATTCTCCAACAGTCCTGATTCTTTCTCTTTCATATCCAATAGACTCTTCTGAAACTTCTCTAAGTCTTTTTTCACTTTCTATTACTTCTTTGATAGCTTTAATAACAGAATCTAAAACTTGAAGTTCAGTTTTCCACTTTGAAATACGAGCTTCCATCTCTCTTCTTCTTGTAAAGAATTCCCATAAACCACCTCTAACTTCAGGAAGCATTTTTTCAGCTTTTTCAATTCTTCTTATTCTTTCTCTTCTCATATCTTCAAGAGTTTTTATATATTCTCTTAAAATATTTTCACGATTTGTCCTAATAAAATTCAATAAATCTTGAGCAGTTTCTTCTGTTTGTGCTTTCAAATAAACTGTCAGTAATCTATAAAATTCTCTTAGATTATCATATTGCCTTAAATCAAAAGCATCCTTCAAAGCTAACCTTAAACTCATAAGAGAACCAATAGCATTTGATATATCTTTAGTAGTTTTGACAGACAAAACTGTAGTTAAATTTCTGCCAAATTCCATAATTCTTCTTTCATTCTCTCCAGAAAAAGGTTCTGTTATTTCGCTTGCAAATTCTTCTGTTTTAGTTAACAGATAAGTTATTGCAAGACCTATTAAAGAAATAGTTCTTAAGAAAAGACTTCCTCTTGTCATAAAAGCAGTTATAGCTCCAATTAGAGCATACATAGCATCAGTAGTAGATATAATATTCGAATGTAAAATTCCAAAATGTCTACCTAATCCCTGCAAAGCTGAAACCAATAATCCAATACTTCCAATAACTGCTAACAATCTGGCATTAAATCCACCTAAAGCTGTAACTATTCCTGCTATTCCTGCTGTAGTAAAAAGAGGAGCTCCAAAAGCACTCCGAATAGTTTCTACTAATAATCTAAAGCTTTCACTTATACTTCTTGCAGTAGTTATTAATGCTGGAGCAAAAACTTCTCTTGCTTCAGCTACTGTTGCTTTAATTTCATTTCTTAATATTGCAAATTGATTAATTACAGACTCTTTGATTGCTCTTGACATTTTTTGTAATGCACCAACATCAGCTAACTCTTCCTGAGCTCTTCTTACATCTTCTATACTTTGTAGTAAATATGCAAAAGCAGTTGCTCCACGAATACCTAATGCCTGATAAGCTTCAATTGCTCCAAATCCTTTCTTTCTTAAATCTTCCAAAACATCTATCAAAGCTTTCTGTTTCAAATTCAAATCATCAAATGTAATGCCCAATGCTTCAAACATTCTTCTCATTTTACCAGTTGGAGCAAGTAAATAAGTATAAACTTGTCTTAAAGAAGTTCCAATTTTACTTGCTTCCAATCCTTTATCTGATAAAACCATCATATAAGCAATTAAATCTTTTATACTTTCCCCAGTTTGTTTCGCAACTGGAGCTACATATTGCCAAGCAATAATCAAATCTCTCAGTGCCAATTTAGATTTGTTTAATCCAACTGCCATTAAGTCAGCAACTTCATACATTTTCTTTGCTTCTATTCCATATCCTTTCATTACAGAAACCAAGAAAGAAGCAGTTTTAGCTAAATCTTCTCCACTTGCCATTGCTAAATCACTTGCGGCTTTTAATAGATAAGCAGTTTCTCTTGCAGTTAATCCTGCTCTTGCAATAACTGCTGCTGCTTCTCCTATACTATAGAAAGAAAAGACACTTGATTTAGCAACATCTAATATTGCTTCACCAAGAACTTTCATTTCTTCTTCTGAAGCTAAAGTTGCAGCTCTTACTTTGGCTAACGCTTGATCATAATCAAGTAATGCTCCTATACTTGTTCTGATTATATTTTCAAGACTTCTAATGATTTCAAATCCTAAAATCCATCTGAATTCTGCTCTTAACAGTTTTGCAAAGTTTTCAGCTTCAACCCTGAATCTTTTAAATCCTTTTTCTAATCCAAGAAAGCCTTCTCCAGTAAGACCAGTAACTCTGCCTAATTCTTTTAATTCTCTTTCTACTGATTGAAGTGAACGGACTGCTTCTTGGACATTTCTTACAACAAATTGAATATCTATTTGTCCAGCACCACTACCTAATCCAAAAACTCCATTAGGCATTTTTTACCTTCCTTTCTTTACTTTCTTTTTAGGTTTTAAAATTTTCATACCTAATAACATAAATTCAGCAGTTGGATCTTTTCCAACTTCATAAACTTTTTCTTTTTTCTTAAATTCTTTTCCACTTATTGCTTCTGCTTCTCTTTTCTTTCTTATAAGTATCGCTTCTAATAAATAATTTATTACTTCTGAAGGGAGTTCTAAAATGTAATCTACTGTCCAACCATATTCCATTGCCAAGATATCAACTACTTCAGCAATAGGTCTCTTTACTTCTATTTCATTTCTTTCTTTACTTGCTGAATGATTGGTACTATCTTCTCTGCTGTCACTTTCTTTAATCTTATTAACATACTTTCTAAAAAAGGGCTAACTATCTCCACTATATCTTCAAGAACTAATTCATTTTCTACAAAGTCTCTATCTTTATCAGTAATTATCATTACCATTTCAGTAATAACATCTGGACTTTTTTGCAAAATATTTCCAATTAGTTTTCCTGTATCAAGAAAAGACATACTTTCAGTAGAAATTAGCCCAGTTCCAATTCCTTCTTCAACAAATTTACCAAGAAGTTTGATAAGCTGTAATTCTTTTTTCCAAGATAAAGGTTTAATTTCTAAAGTTTTACCATTAGAAAGATTAATCTTAATTGGCTCTCTAATAAAAGCAGAAATTTCTTTTTGAATTTCTTTAGTTTTATCCTGTTCTTGCATTGAAGCTTACCTCCTCTATAGGAGTTTACTTCTTATCTATTTATATATTTAACTATTTATTATTAAGAAGCAGGTATCTTTTCAATTTCAACTATAGAAGCAGTTTGAGATAATTGCACATAGTAATCATAAT
>Ga0190310_1000832_pt1 | contig 9918 bp, 8 predicted proteins | sample 48700778_MG_FD_165059 | JGI IMG/M metagenome (GOLD analysis project Ga0190310, IMG submission 165059) | Hydrothermal vent sediment bacterial communities from Southern Trench, Guaymas Basin, Mexico - 4870-07-7-8_MG | ecosystem: Environmental > Aquatic > Marine > Hydrothermal vents > Sediment ... | reverse complement strand
GGGGGGAGCTAAGCCGGAAAAATTGGAGTTCGCTGGAACGCGGATACTCCAGCCCTATAATTCACATTTACCTATCTTGATCTAAAGGGTTAAAATCTATCGGGGAGAAGTCGAGGCTGAGAAAAAAGGAAATATTATCGGAGAATGGGCTGGGATGAGCATGGAATACCAAAAGAGAGGAGTTGGAGAAACTCGGCTGAGGGACTCGTGCCTGCTGTCAATAAAATCAAAACTAGACTCGGTTTCGTTTCGTAGCCATCTTCTCCATCATCATATTGAATATTATTTACGCGCTATTTTGTAATTAGGCTGTCATAAAATGCTTTCAAAGCCGTGTCTACGTTGACGTTGAATCCCAAAGTCTTTAACGTATATCCCATCGCCGCTATAGTCCTGCTTATCGGCGCCTTTCTTGCAGTATATCCCATATGCCCTACTCTAACGATCTTTCCCGCGAATTTTCCAAGCCCTCCAGAGATCATCACGTTAAAATTCTCCAACATTCCGTCGATGAGCTTCTTTGGAATGCCCTCTGGAAGTCGTACAACGGTGATCGTGGGCGAGGCGTATTCCTCGGGCGCGACGAGCTGTAAGTTCATCGCCTTTATGGCGTTTCTGAACGCAGCCGCGAAGACCTTATGCCTCCTGTACACATTCTCTAACCCCTCATCGATTACTTGCCTTAGTGCTTCGCGGAGGGCTATGACGGTGTGCGTGGGCATTGCGGATGGATGTGGATGACCCCAAGCCGCCATTTCTCTGATAGATTTCTTCCATGTCCTGAAGTCGAGATACCAGCTATCCGGTTCACCTGTTCTCTCGTCCAGGATTTTCCAAAGCCTCCTACTTATTCCTATTGGGACTATTCCTGGCATCCCTCCCAGCGCTTTGCTCGCGTATCCAATGCAGAGGTCTATACCCCACTCGTCCATATTTATCTCTGCTCCCCCGAAGATCGATATCGCGTCAACCATGACGAGTAGATCATGATCCTTGAAGACCTTGCCTATGTCTCTTAGCGGGTTCATAACTCCCGTGGACGTCTCGTTATAGACTATGAAAGCAGCCTCTATATCCTTGTTCTTCTCAAGCGCGCCTTCTACATCTTCAGGCGTTATGGGCTCTCCATAATCCTTCTCGAGTAAAACTACGTTCCTCTTATGAGTCTTAGTGATCCTGACGGCGATCTCCCCGAAGTATCCGTTGACGCACATCAGGAACCTCTCTTTTCGAGTGACGAGGTTTATAAGACCAGCCTCTATGGCGAGGAATCCGGGAGTAGGAAACAAGATCACCTCCCCGCTGGTGTTAAAGAGCTTCTTACACAGCTCTACAACCTCTTCATGGACCTTCTTCCATTCAGGTCCATAATGAGGGAGAATAGACGCCGCCGCTTTTAGGACATCTTCAGAAGGCTGAGAAGGCCCCGGAAGCATCAGCAAAGGATTCCTGCCGCTCATGGAGCTAGTCAGCATCTGCATTATTTAAATCTAATTCGGAGAAATTAATTGCCAAGCTCTCTTCACGATAATGATTAATTCATTCTTTCTCGATGCTTGGTGCAATGAACAGAGCGCAAGAGGCTTTAGAGAAAAGGGAGAATGAGAGGCTGAAGACGGCCAAGGGTTAGATGGAGCTGGCGACTAGGTTGGATCGATCTTGAGATCTGAGAGGTGGGCTAGAGCAGATACAGATCATTTATGCTTCAGAGGCCAGGGGACAGTATGGGTCGGGTGGGTCCAAACTTCCCTTGAGTAGTAGGGATCGAGCATAGCAGCCGCCTCTACAAAAGTCTCTCAGCCTACAAGATCTGCATGGCTCTGGGAGCCTCGGATTCATGACCTGTTTAACGAATTCATTCGAATAATATTTGTCTAACGCGTTGGTGAAGCCATCCTTAACGTTGGCGATCCTATAATCCAGAGTATCGCAGAGGAGTAGGTTTCCAGCCGGATCCACATCGATGACCCTATCGGTCCTGCATCCGCCGGTAACGTAGATGTATGGCGAGTCTATGAGTAGTTCGGCGGGCATATAGCACCAGATACGACCGTTATATCCGAGCTCATTACAGGCTTCCTCAAGTAGCTTAACCGATCGTATAACCTCCTCCTTGGAGGGAGCTACACGGTTTTCTCTCGCCCTACCGACTGGCAGAACAGGTATTATGCATGAGCTCTCCGCCTCAAGATTCTCGGCGAGCTCGACATAATCCTTCGTCTCCATGTAGTTATATTTGCAGACCGCCATCACCGTTGAGAAGGAGACTCCGCACTCCTTGAGAAGCTTAATACCTCTCATGAAATATCTCCAACTCCCGTGACCCCTAATAATCTCATATGTTTCGGGCTTAGATCCATCCATACTAACATAGAGATAGATATCGTATCTTCCAAGAAATTCCGCCAGCTCTCGATTGAGACATATTAGATTCGTCGACATATTGCAGCTCATCCCATGATCTCTAATGGCCTTAATGATCTCCTTCAAATCTCTTCTCAGAAGGGGTTCTCCGCCCGTTAATGCTACCTGCTTAACACCGTAATCTGAGATCTCCTCGACGAATTTCATGGCATCATTCAAGCTCATGGCCTCGAGTCTACGAAATCTGCTCGCATAGCAGTGGATGCAGTTTAGGTTACATTTTCCGGTGATCAGCCAGATTATCATCTCGACTGCCATCTATCAGCTTTGGCTTAATGGAGGGATCTATTAAAGATAAGACCCAAGGTCTAAGCGCTCAGAAGCTTATCGATCCTATCCCTAATCGGCAGATATACTCTTTTATAGAATTCCCTTTGGCTTTCTAAGGTCTCTCTTGGGAAACTTTTAACATATTTCACCGCGGCTTCCCAGTATTTCTCGAATGCTTTTCCGAATCTCACGGTAACTTGCCTGTCGAAGTCCGTCGGCCTCTGTGCTTGTCCACCAATCATAAACCATCCATCCTTGGATTTGAAGGCGACCTCATCTCCAATATATTCTTCAATGACTCCTTTCTTGGGTTTTTCCGAAATCTTCTCGCGGGCTGTCTTGATCCTCCTGCCTCCGACTCCACGATGTTTTGCCCAGGCATAGAATATCGCCCTATTTAATCCGAAGGATTTAGCCTTCTCCAGATCTCCCTTAAGCACGTAATATCTCGCTGCCTGCACGAGCGCCATGACCTGAAATCTCCCAACAGATCTTATCGGAAGCCCTCGACCGCGGCCCTCCCTCTGCTCAAGGGTTATGCTAAGTCTATTCTCATCCTTCACGGCTTCCAACGCCCTCTCGGCGAGCCTGTCTGCCTCACCTTCAGAATATCTATCCCAATCCCTCCAATATCTGAAGTTTCTTGGATCCGCCCATGATAGATCGAATTCATCTAGCTTCTCAGGATCTATGGTCACGGCAACTAGATCAAGTTCTCTATGGAGGCTTAGGGGCGTTGTGAAGACCCTCTGAACATCCATGATATTCTCTAGCTTCAATCTCCTCTCAGGATCCTTGGATCTTTCACATAGTTTCATGAGATCATCTCTGACCTCCCTTAAGACGTATTCCACGATCGAGAAAGAGATTCTTAGGGGGTCGGTCTCCCAAAACTTGTCGCTTATCGCCCTCTCATTCAGATGTAGATGTATTCCTCTACCAGACCATATGAGATAGAACGACCTCTCAACCTCATGCCTCCTAAGCTCCTCTATCAGGATCCGAGCCGCCTCCTTAATCAAATCGACCTCATTGAGTGAGCCGTCTATATCCCAGCTCGGAGTGGAGTATAGAATGTTATCCCGCCGGAGATCCTCCTTCCCTTTAAGCCTTCCATAGATGTTGGCGGAGGCGTAGAAGGTTCTCGGAACACTATACCTAAACCTGTTCAATATCCTCTTAACATCTACGGGGCTTGAGATCGTTAGAGGCCGTTCATTATCCCAGTATCTGTGAAATATCCTCCTCCCCCTCCTCGAGACGGATTCTAGGGCGACCCACCTACCCCTACAAAACTTCGTTATCTCGGAGGCCACGTCCTCTCTCAGATAATGCTTGAATGAGAACTCTATACCTGCCCTCTCGTTCACGGTTGAACAATCTCACGCCGAGGATTTAGATGAAATCCGAACCAGTTTAAATAATCATACTTGAGGAATCTCCAGCTTATACCTGAGGATTATGCTCCGCGGAGCCTCGCCTTCTTCTAAATCTGATCAACATGTATATGATCAGAGCTACCGCTGCCGCGACGATGATCGGGTCGATATAAGCTGAGTAATCCAATACGATTCTCCAATATGGGCCAAGCTTAAATCCGAGATAGGTTAACATGAAGTTCCAAGGTATAGATCCTATAATCGTCAAAACTATGAATTTCGGGATTTCGAGCTTGAATAATCCTGCTGGAAAGGATATTATCGTCCTGATGGCCGGCATCATCCTCCCAAAGAATACGGCATAGGCCCCATATCTTCTGAAGAGCGTTTCAGCGTATTCGAATTCGCGTTCATCTATGAGAAGGTATCTCCCATACCTCGTGATGAAGGGTCTCCCAACCCTCGCGCCTATCTGATAGAGAATACTCGAGCCCACTACATTCCCGATCGTTGAGGCCGTTGTCGCCTCGATCAGGAACAGCCATGAGCCGTTGAGCCATGCAACGTAGCCTGAGAACGGCATAACTATCTCACTGGGTATGGGTATTAGACAGCTCTCAGCGGTCATGGTCAAAAATATTCCAAGTAGTCCAAACTCCTCGATGAACCAGGTGACCATATCCGTTACGGCTATCAGTATGCTCATTCCAAAGACTCCTCCAAAGCACGTAAAATATCTATTCTTGAAACTCGGTGTTTAGGACTATGTAGATATCCCTCGCTATCTTCTCGCCGATCCCCTCTACCGACTGAAGTTCCTGCAGGGATGCATTGGCTAAGGCTTTGATCGTCTTAAATCTTCTTAGCAGGTTTATCGCTCTCGCCCCGCTCACATTTGGTAGCCCCTCGACGACGAACCTTATCCTATCCGAGATATTCTCCACCTTCTCCTTCATCCTCAGCGGATGAGGTCTTCCCTTCCCGATTCTCTCAGCCCTCCTATCAAGTTGCCGGAGATAGATCACGAACCACCTCCTGCTCGGGAGGATAATCGCCGGGATCTTCCAGTCGATTATGATGCTGTTCAAGGCTCCTAATACCTGGCTTGGAGACCACTTAGTGATCTTCTCGATCAAGCTCAGACTGCCCTCGATCACTAGGATTGGCTTAACATCGATGCACCTCTTCAGCTTATCGAGCTCGCTCCATAATCTCATCGACCTAACATCAGACACGAATCCCGTGGGGGTCTTTCTCTCGATCAAGATGTCTCCGATGAGGTAGTCCCCGGCCTCTAGAAAGCTCACCTCGGCCTCGACCCCAAGCCTCTTCAAGCTCTCAAGGATTCCTTTCGCCTGCTTAACCTCCCTCGAATCTATGACTATCATCTTCAAGACCTCTCAGGAAAACTATGTTAAAGATCTTCCTAAAGCCTCGGCGAAGCATCGTTCTTCAAACTTTATCTATTGTTTCTTGGCCATAATGGGTTAAGGGATGGGCTTTAAGGGATACGTCATCAGGCCATTCGATCCATGGAGGAGTAGGCTCTGCACATGTCCGCCGAAGTATTCCTTCGACCCATATACGGGGTGTGAGCACGGATGCCTATATTGCTATGCGTCCTCATATATCAGAGACTTTTACAACTGTAGGCCGAAGAGGGATCTCTTGAGGAAGGTTCGAAGAGATTTGAGCAGGATTCCGGCGAACTCGCTCATCTCCATGTCAAACAGTTCCGATCCATATACCCTCATGGAGGCGAGGCTCAAGCTTACGAGAAAATGCCTAGAGGAGTTTGCGTATCATAGGATCAGGCTTCTCGTGGTGACGAAGGGGGCGTTGGTGTCGAGGGATGTTGACCTGCTCAGGCGATTAAGATGCGCGGTGACGATGACGATAACAACCATAGATAAAGATCTCTCTAGAAGGCTTGAGCCTCGTGCGCCGACGCCCTCCATGAGGCTTGACGCCCTCTCAATCCTCTCGGCAAATGGCATTCCAGTCGGGATGAGATTGGATCCGATAATTCCGTTCTTAAACGATGATCAGATCGAGGAACTCTTGAAGGAGGCCAGGGATGTGGGTGTTAGGCACGTCGTCGCATCGACCTTCAAGCCTAGATACGATAGCTGGAAGAGGATGGCCGAGGAGTTTCCAGAGGAGATGAATAAGCTCAAAAGACTATTCAAGATGGGGGAGAGGATCGGGAGGAGCTGGTACCTCCCAAAGGAATTCAGGTTCAAGCTCATGAGGAACATCGCAGAGATTTGTAGAAGGCTCGGCTTAACATTCGCATGCTGTAGAGAGGGGTTCATAAGATTACATACCGCAAAGACCTGCGATGGAAGTCATCTAATAGAGGAGTCTGATAAATCTCAGCCCCCCAACAGCGTGAGGAGCAAGGCCTTCGATGTATGAAGCCTGTTCTCAGCCTGATCCCAGACAGCAGACCTCTCCCCATCTATAACCTCAGCCGAAACCTCCCGTCCCCTATAGGCTGGGAGTGGATGCATGAATATCGCGTTTGGCTTCGCATATCTCATGAGATCGGCGGTGACCTGATATCTCGGCAAGAATATCTTTAGCCTCTTTTCGGCCTCCGCTTCCATTCCCATGCTCACAAATGTGTCCGTCATGACCACATCGGCTCTGGACACGGCCTCAACGGGATCTTCACAAAACTCTATAATCGAACCACTTCTCTCAGCCTCCCTCAACGCCTCGTCGACAAACTCCTTATTCGGCTCATATCCCTTGGGGGTCGCAACCGTCAAATTCAATCCGAGCTTCGCCGCCCCAATCAGGAGGGAGTTGCAGACGTTGTTTCCATCGCCGACCCATGCGACTTTGATCCCCCTAAGTCTCCCAAACCTCTCCCAGATCGTTAGGAGGTCCGCCAAGGTTTGAAGCGGATGATTTATGTTGGAGAGCCCGTTGACCACCGGCACCTCAGCCCACCTAGCGAGCTCGACTAAGGTCTCATACTCATGAACTCTGGCCATTATCAGGCTCACATATCTTGAGAGAACCCTGGCAGTATCGGCTAAGCTCTCACCCCTCCCCAACTGCATATCTATAGGTCTGAGGTAGATCGGGGTTCCGCCGAGTTCCGAGACGGCCATCTCGAAGGAGACTCTAGTCCTAGTCGATGGCTTCTCGAAGATCATGGCCACGCCTTTTCCATCCAATGCTCTCCTAAACATCTCTCTAGACCCCTTGACGATTCTAGCAAGTCTTAAGATCTCCAGTATCTCATCCGCCGAGAAGTCCCTTAGAGTGAGAAAGTCTCTCCCCTTTAGGGCGGCTATCACGATCCCACAGACGGGGAATGGACCTAAAAACCTTAGTCAAGATCTTCCATCAATCCGGCTATATAGACCTGGCCGACGGCTATCCCGCCGTCGTTGGCCGGGATCTCGCGGTTCACTAGGATCTTCAGGCTTGAGCCATCCGCCAATCCTCTCAGGATTATGTGGTTCACCGCCGCTCCGCCGGACACATAGAGTTCCCTGACCTCAAATCGGTTGGCGGCGATGTAAGCTGCCTCTCCTAAGGCCTTTCCCAGTAGGTATTGAGCCATGTAGGCGAGCTCGCCTTTAGGCGAGGTGTTCAATCTATCGAGCAGGATTCTTAGGATTTCGCTCGTCAATATCTCGACTCCTCCCCCATCCTCGATCAGGAGGCGGCCGGCATCGAAGATTTCATCGATTTCCACCGAGTTCTCCTCCAAGCTTATTGCTGGCTCCCCCTCATAGGTTCTCTCGAAGCATATTCCGAGTAGTGCCGAGATGCTGTCGAGAAATCTCCCGGTGCTGGAGGTCTTCGGCCCGCCTCCCTCCCTAACGATCCTCAAACATGCCTCAAGCTCCCTTAACCCGTATTTCATCTTTTTGATGAACCCCATCCTCCTAAAGAGTTCGACGACCTCACCCTCGTCCATGATCTTCAGCATTATCGAGGCCAGCATCCTGAGGGGATACTTGGTCGCCAGATCTCCCCCCGGCATCACATGATACTCCAATCTCCCAAACCTCCTAAACCTACTTCCGTCCCAAGCTATTATCTCCCCTCCCCAGATCGCCCCATCCAACCCATAGCCCACCCCATCCATAACCACGCCTACCGCGGGCTCCTCCGGGTCATGGCCTCTCTCAGCCATAACGGAGGCCATGTGAGAGAAATGGTGTTGGATGAGTTGAAGCTTGAATCCATTCCGTTCGGCAAATCTTTCCGCGGCTCTCCTCGACGAGTATCTTGGGTGGAGGTCGGCGACCACGCTAAGGTCTCCTCCATTAAGCCCATAGCTCTTCATCAGATACCTTATCGAGGATTCATGGTCTCTGAGGACCAGCGGGTTATCCGTGTCTCCCGAGAACGGCGCCAACACCACCTTATCGTCGAATCCCACCGCTCCAGCAGTTTGAAGCTCCGCCCCATATGCGACCACCTTATCCCTGAGCTTGAATGGGAGGTTTAGGAGTTTCGGGGCCATCCCCCTACCGCATCTCAGTATCGCGAATCCCCCATAGGTGGGTCTGATGACCGAGTCGTCCACCCTGTTAACGATCCTCCTGTTATGGGTTAGGAAGTAGTCTACTATCCCGGTGAGCCTATGGATTTGCGAGTCGTCGCTTATCATCGGATCTCCGAACGCGTTTCCGCTGGTCATTATGAGGAACTTATCCCTCGTCTCCATCAATATGAGGTAGTGGAGGGGGGTATAGGGAAGCATAACCCCAAGGGTCCTCAATCCTGGTGCGACGAACCTAGATACGGGCGAACCATCCCTCCTCGGCAAGATCATTATTGGCTTGATGTACCCCGTCATCAGCCCCTCAACTTCCTCATCCTCGATCTCAACCAGCCTTTCAGCGACCTCTAGGTTTAGGGCCATGAGGGCGAATGGCTTCCTAGGTCTCCTCTTCCTCCTCCTGAGCTCCAAGACCACCTCATCCGAGCTCGCCAAGCACGCTATATGGAATCCACCTATCCCCTTCACAGCGACTATCTTGCCTGAGTCAATGAGTTCTGCGGCGGCCTTCAGCGGATCGTCCACATCCATTTTCCTGAGATTTTTATCCAGTAGGGTTAGCCTTGGCCCACATCTTGGGCAGCTTATCCCCTGAGCGTGATATCTCCGCTCATTCCACAGATCCTCGTATTCCCTTTTACATTCATCGCAGAGCGGGAAGTCCCTCATGGAGGTGTTCTCCCGATCGTAGGGGGGATTATACATCATCGAGTATCTCGGCCCACACCAAGCACAGCTATTGAACGGATACCTATACCACCTGCTCCGAGGATCGAGCACCTCCCTTATACAGTCTAGGCAGACGGCCAGGTCCTGTGGGATTTCGGAGGCATACAGCTTCTCCCTACCACTCTTAAGTATCTTGAAATCCTTGAGGTTCAGGGGCTTGGTCTCGACAACCTTAAGGTTTCTGATCTTAGCGGGCGGAGGCCTCCTCTCCCTCAACATCTTCACGAACTTGTTGATGGAGCCCTCATCGCCCGACTCGATGTGTATCTCGACCTCCCCTCCACCCAGATTCTTCACATAACCATGCACCTTTGTGAGCTCCGCTATCCTCCTGATGAACGGCCTGAAGCCCACGCCTTGAACCATCCCAACGACGTAGATCTTGTAAGCCTTCATCCACGCCTACTATGGTCGATCCACGGGCCATAAGATATAGATTGGCGATTTCCGAGAACTACTCCTCGATTATCCTTAGGCGTATCATGTGGACGGAGCATGAGATACATGGATCATAGTTTCTTATCGTGGTCTCGACGAGCCTCTGAGCCTCCTCTCTAGGCTTCTTCAAGATCAGATCACCTACCT
>Ga0190310_1000830_pt1 | contig 9923 bp, 11 predicted proteins | sample 48700778_MG_FD_165059 | JGI IMG/M metagenome (GOLD analysis project Ga0190310, IMG submission 165059) | Hydrothermal vent sediment bacterial communities from Southern Trench, Guaymas Basin, Mexico - 4870-07-7-8_MG | ecosystem: Environmental > Aquatic > Marine > Hydrothermal vents > Sediment ... | reverse complement strand
CTTTTATCATTACAAAAAAGCTTATAAGAAGTTTAAAAATATTCTTTCTTTGATTGATGAAAAAGGAATTGATTATATCTTAAATAACTTGGAAAGATTACCTGAAGATTATAAAAAGATAATAAAAGCTTTATCTGAAAGAGATATTAGAACATTGGAATAACCTAAAATTTGCATTAAAAGGACACAAAAAGAGACTAAAAAATGAACCAATTAACTGAAATTGAAATAGTAAAAAGCATTTTAACACATAAAGAAGAAGTTCTTGATTTAGTTTCAGATTTAGACTATAGCTTCTTTTCCTATCCACCAGTTAAAGTGATAATCTACCTTTTGAACAAGTATGTAAAGAAATTTAACAAGTTTCCCAACTATACTGAGCTTAAAATTTTTTTGCAAGATAATATTTCTGAAATTGATTTGCCAATTGATGAAATTCAAAGAAAAATAGAATTACAAAAAATTGATAGCATTTTAGATTTTCTCAACAAACCAAAAGAAGAATTAATAGAAAAAGTTTTAAATTTAGACCAACTAAAGCAAACATTAGAAAAATTAGTAAAAAGAAGCTTATTAATTAGAAATATTGAAAATCTTAAAGAAATAATATCAACTGGAGAAAAAGTAGAAGAAACTCTTGAAAGCTTACAAAAGAAAATAGAAAAGCATACTTTTGCAATAGATGAAGGGAAAACTATTGATTGGTTCTTAAGCTTAGAAAAACCAATAAGAAAAAATTTAAGAAAATCTGGGTTTCTATTTTTGGATACTTACATGCAAGGCGGATTGGGAGCTGGAGAAATTGCACTAATAGCAAGCCCACCAGGGATAGGAAAAACAACATTTCTTTGCAATTTAATGTATAATTATATAATCTTATATGAGAATACTCCAGTAATTTATATCACACTTGAATTAGAAGAAGCTCAGATCTTCACAAGATTATTATGCATTTATCTTGAAATTCCTTTCTTTACTTTTAGAGATAAAACTCCAAAGGAAGTAATACAAGAAATTAGAAGCAAAAAAGAAGTAAATGTTAATGAAATCCAAAAAATCTTTCAGAATGTTTATATAAAATATTTTTCTCCTGGAACTTTTGTTCAAGAAATTACGAAATATTTAAAAATCATTTCTAAAAGTAAAAAAGAAAAACCAATTGTATTAATTGATTATCTAAATGAAATAGACTTTCCTTATACTAAAGAATTATGGATAAAAATGGAAAGAATTATGACAGAATTAGATAAAACTGCAGTTGATTTAGAAATTCCTATATGGATAGCATGCCAAGCTCATTCCAAAGCTAAAAAGATAAAAAATAAAGAAGATAAAAACATATTTGATATAAAAGACTTATATGGAAGCAAAGTAGGAATAACAAAGAAAATAAGCTTTGGAATTGGATTAACTTACGATTATGAAACTAATTTAGTAAAACTATCATTTTTCAAAAATCGTTTAGAAGGAAAAGTAAATGATATTGCAACTTTGATTTATGATAGAAAGACAAATAAGCTAAAAATGACTGAAAAAGAAGATTTATCAACAATAGATATTGATGAAATAGATTTTGATTTAAAAGAAGAAAATATCAAAAATGAAAAAAAGGATATTGATGATTTAATTCCTTTCTAATAAATTTTGTAAGGATATTTAAAATAAACTCTATAAAGGTTATCAAGTCCTGCATAAACATAATAAAAGTTAGGAACAAGCTTCCTTAATCTGAACCAATCTTGAGCTTCTATAACTACATCAAGTTGAGAACCAAATAGAACATAAGCAAGTCTTTGAGCTTGAGAAACTGCTTCATCTTCATTTACAAATAAAAGATTTTTATCTACTTCTGCATCAGCAATCAATACATAATAAATTCTTGTCCTTAAAACTGGAGAATATTGCATTACTATAGTTCTCTGATTAAGAAATGAAAACTGCATAAAGTTGAAGTTAGGATTATTTCTTAATAGTTCACTTTCAAATAGAACCATTGGAAAGTTATTAGAAAGAATTGGTAAAAGATTTCTTATTTCAAGAATAACTCCTTTTGTCATAGTTCTCACTACATGAACAGAAAAAGAAGTTAGATAAATTCCAAATACATAAAACTTCTTTTCTTTTGAAATGGTATCATCATCAAGTATATCTCTAACAGTATATTTCTTTCCTTTAACTTCAACAATCTTTTGATTTGCTTGATATTTCCCTTGATAAAGAAGTATTCCATCTGAAGGAGCTTTTAGAAATCTATCATCAATAGTAATATTTCTTAAAGGATTTCTAAAGAATAAATATTCTGAAAATTCTTTTAATGGAGCATCTGCAATCTCTTTAAATTCTTCACTTTTAAGCCAAGTTTCTAAAGGAATAGCCATTTATTTCTCCTTTATAGAAAAGTTTCTTTATCTAAATCTTGCTCTGCTTTGAAAGCTACTTTTCTATTTATTTGAGCTGCTGCTAAACTATTAGAACCTTCCTTCCATACTATTTGCAGAAATCTATCAATCCAATTCAATCTTGCCGTAACGCAGGAAAGCAATGCTCCCTGAAGGGTAAATTCATCAAAAGGAATGAAGACTACTTCTAATCCCAAATCATTCGCTACTTTACATAAAGTTTCTCTTTTCTTTCTTTCTGTTTTATATTCATCTGAATTTCTTGAAAAGCTTTCTGATAGATCAGCAGTATAAACAGTATATCCAACTACAACAGAATTCATTATACCAAATTCTAACAATTCTTCATCTTCTATTGGAATAACATTAACTACTTTTTCAAGTTCTCTTAACTCATCTTTATCTGCAATATGCTTTGTTGCAACAAGAACATCCCATGGTGTTATCGGTAGAGCCAAACAATCAGTATGGAAAAGCTTTCCTGTAGTTTGCCCTATTTTGAAAATTCTACAATCAAAATTTTTTTCTATCCATTCAAGAGCTTCTCTTGTGCTTCTTTCTCCATATCCTCCAACATAATAGTTATCTCTTATATATCTACAATCTGGTTCTCCTTCAAAGTAAAAACCTGCTGGTGGTTGATGACATTCATAGCCACATTTTGTTAAAAAGTCAAATGCAACTGCCTCTTCCTTATCTCTACCTTTTGCTCTAAACCTTGAAATAATACAAACTCTTTTATCTAAAATATGTGGTAAATAAACGAAGCTATTTATATAATGGAGGTCGGCAAGTTTAGGAACTGTAGGATAAGTCAATACGATTCCTTCTTGAGCCAAACATTGATAGAAACAATGCCATTCATAAACCATTCTTCCTATATTAATTTCAACTTTTCCTTCTTTTGCTAACTCTTCCATCCATTCATTATTTATCACAAATTCAGCATGTAATGGTGGTGTCATTACAAAGACTGGAAGATGTAAATCAGATGGAGTAATAACTTTTTCTTCTTTATTCTCTTCTCGATTTTGCTGCTTTCTTATGAATCTTAATTTTCTTACTTTTTCATTTTGAACTTCTTTTTGTTGTTTTTCTTGTAGTTTTTTGACAATTTTGATTTTAGGCATTTTTCTTACTCCTGATAAATGATAAGAATTTCTAATAAATTCTTATCTTTAAAAAGATAGTTAATGCAAATATTCCGCATAGTATTAAATAGAAGTCCAGTTAACTTTGAACTAATTCCAGTTTACGACATACACTTTGGAACAGTATTTCATGATAAACATCTTTTCAATAGGTTAGTAAAGTATATCCAAGATAATGAAAATGCTTATTGGTTCTGTGGCGGAGATATTTGTGAATTTTTGAACTTACAGGATAAAAGATTTGAATATGAAACTCTTGAAAAGTCATTTCAAAAAAACATAGAAAGAATTTTAACTTACTCAGTAGAATATGCAACAGAAAAACTAAAACCAATTGCGAACAAATGTTTATTTATGATAAGTGGAAATCATGATGAAATACATAGAATCAGATTTGGATTTGATCCTATTTCTTCTATTTGTAAGAATTTAGGAATAAAAAACTACACTAACTCTTATGAAGCATTAGTAAAAATTTTATTTAAACATAATAGAACAAGTTCACTTACTTTATATGCTCATCATGGACATGGTTATTCAAAAGTAAGAAGCGGAACACTGCTTAATCCATTGGAAGACGCTGTGACAAATTTTGATGCTGATATTTATATCGCTGGGCATTCACATTATCTTGTATTTACATATAAAAACTTTCTTACTCTAAATAATAGTGGAACAAGATTAAAAGTTAAACAGAAATTGTTATTGAGAGTTGGTGGATTTAGATTTTCAAGAAAAGTTGGGAGTTGTAGCTATGAAGAAAAAAGAGGAATGCGTCCTAATGCAACTGGAACTTATATCATAAAAGTTATCGCTAATCCTTATCCCATTGGATCATTGAAATTTTCTGTAATTCCTTTTATTTAGAAAAATCATTCATTTGATGAATAAAACTCTTTGGTTAAATTTTTGATTTCTTTTTGTAATTCTGTTAATATACTTTCAATCTTTTCTAACCTGTTTTCTAAAAAGTCTAATCGTGTCGATAATAGTTTTAAATCAGAACGATATTCTTGTTCTAATTCTGTTTTTAATCTATCTGTTAATTTATTATAGTCTGACAAGGTTAAATAGTTACTGTTTAAAGGTTTTGGTTCTATTGTTCTCAATAAAACTCTTTGTAAGAGGAAAATAAAAATCCCTGAAAAAATTCCAAGAGCAACAAATTGAAATAAAATCAATGAAATCTTTTCCCAAGTCATATTTTCCTCTTACTACTTTGAAAATTTTAAACTTTTACAAATTCTTATCTTTTTATGAAATCTTTTCATAAATCCTTCTAAGCAAAGTTTTAACTGAAAAGAATTGCTGAATATTATCAAAATACTTTCCTTTGTTTACAAAATAAGAAAACAAATAAGAATAGTAATTAAGATTTATATCATTTCTCCAGTAAACTTCAACTGGAATTCTATAAAACATACAAGTAATAATATCAAATACTTCATAAAGATAATAATCAACTTCATAACACTCAAAATCAAAAAGAATACTTTTATTAGATTTTTTACCAAAATTTTCCAAAACTTTATCAACAAGAACATAAAGAGAAACTGCAATATTCTCCGAAACTTGATAAAAGGGTAATAAACTTAAAAATATAACATCAAATAAAGTTTCTTTTTTATCTTTAGCAACATTGAAAGAAGGTCTTACTGCTATTAAATATTCCTTTATATTCATTTCCTTTTCTATTAACTCAATTAAAGTATCAAATATTCCTAAACTCAACTCTTTGAAAGATAAGTTTATGTTTTTCAGATAAAGAAGAAGGGTTTTAGGGTTGTTATAATACTTCTTGATTTCATTGCAGTATTTTTCCAAAATAGGATAATGATATAAATGGAATAGAGCGTTACAATTAGTGCAATACATTATAAAATTACATCTTTTACTAAAATTTCTTACATTGAAACTTGAAGGATATACCAATCTGATTGCTTTAGCTTTGCATTCCCATAAGAAAGTATGAGTATTGAACAAAGCCAATGGAGAATTAATAAAATGAGTATAAACTTCTCTTTTAGCTTTATTTAGTTCAGAAGCCTTATCTGGAGAAACATAAAAAAGCTTTCCCCTTATTTTTTCTTTTCTCAGATATTTTGGCAACTTAGAAATAGGAATGTTGTAATATTTTATGTCAAGAAAAGAAATTCTTGGCTGATATAAGTCAAAAAAATCTGTAAACTTAAATCTGTTAAAATATTCTGTTCTGTCTGCTAAATAGATAAGTTTCATTTTGATTTCCTTTAACTTCTTGCAAATATTCAGGAATAGATTTTACTAATTTCCCTTCACTAATAAGTTTTTTTGCTATTTCTATTCTTTCTTTATTTTTTTCTATTCCTATGTACTTTCTATTAAATAGTTTACAAACCAAACCCAAACTACCAAATCCCATAAAAGGATCTAAAACTACATCTTCCTCTTTGGTAAACATTAATAACAATTGAGATAGTGCAAAAGTAGGTTTAAAATCTCCTGCTTTAACTTTAGACTGAACAATAGGAAGTTCTTCTGCTAACAAACAATCTGTTCTTCTATAAACCACTTTTGGTTCTCCTTTGGCAAATACAAAAACAGGAGTATAAGTTCTATCTCCTAAAATGCATTTAGAATAAGTAGAATGAAATAAACATACTATCATCCATTTGTATTTAAAAAGTCTTAATTTTGCAATTTCAGGAATTTTCTTTATTGTCCACCAAAAGACAAACCAAGAGTTAGGTTTTAAAACTCTATAATATTCCTTTTCTAATTCATAAAAAATATTGGAATTATCATACTCATTATAATTAATACCATAGGGAGGGTCTGTTATTATAATATCTACACTTCTATCAGGAAATTTAGATAAAACTTCTATAACATTATTTTGATATAAAATTATATCATCAAGTTCAAAATATCTATCTTCTTCTGGAAATCTACTTTTCCAATTCATTTAAAATTGAGCTTTAACTGTCTAATTTCCTTTAAAATCCTCTTCTTTGCAATTTCACAATATTCAGAATCAATCTCTATTCCTATCCATCTTCTTCCTAATTTTTCACAAGCTATAGCTGTTGTTCCGCTACCAAGAAATGGATCTAAAACTATATCTTTCTCAAATGAAACAATCTCTATTAAGTGTTTAATAAGAGCAATAGGTTTTTGAGTAGGATGAATTCTTTCTTTACCTCCTACTGCTGGATGCAAGAAAACATTAACCATTTCCCGTTGAGTTTTGAATTTCCATTTATGTCCTTTATTCCAACCACAAACAATAAATTCAGTAGCTTTTAAGAAAGAAACTTTTCTAAATTGTGGAGTAGGATTTGTCTTAATCCAAACAAAGATCAATTGAATGTCAAAATTTTTATCAAATAAATTTCTCCATTTACACAATAAGTTATTTGCACAAAAAACAAACATATTTCCTTTAGGATTCAAAGTTCTAAACATTGAATAAAAATATTCTTCTGGATTAAAATTTTTATCCCAAGGCTCATCAATACCAACTAAAGAACCTTTTCTATTAATGATACTGCTTCTCTCAGATAAATTATAAGGAGGATCAGTCAAAATCAAATCTATACTTTTATCTGGAATTAAAGGTAAAATTTCCAAACAATCAGCATAATATAAAATTCCATTATCAGTTTCAAAATACCTATTCTCTTTTGGAAATTTATCTTTCCAGCTACTCATAATCTTTAAAAGAAATAACTTACCAAAACTTCTACTTTATCTCTTAAAAACTTATCTCTTATCTGAAAGCTAAAATCCAATTCTAAATCTTTACAAAACTGTAAAAAAGAAGCAATATGAGAAGTAAAGAAAACATTGCAAGCTAAGACTATCTTATTTCCTTTCCAACCTAATCCTGAAAAGAAAACATCTAACTTTGCATTATAAACATAAGAATATAAAAAGAGAACATTTTTATCTTTTAACTCTTTAAAAGCAAAATCATAAACTAATTCCAGTAAGAAATAAGGACTATTAAAATTTCTTAATTTCTGTTTTGGTAATCCAAATATTCTGTCCATTGTCAATCTTGCATTATGCTGACCATCACTAAAGGAAAACCAATCATCTGAAAAAGGCAATCTCCATAAAACAAATAATTCATTCTCTTTCAGAAAATCTGCCAAAACTTCAAGATTATCTTTATTAACTTGATAGTTCAGCAAATAAAGAAAGTTATCATTAAAATACAACAAATACTGCACATTTGCGTTTATTTGCGTTGCATTTTTCATTTTTCTAATCTTCTTCTAAAATTCTTATTATTTTATCTTTATTAATCACAAAATAAACAATTGCAGAAAAGTATCTACCTAAAATATCTTCTACAAGAATGAATGCTCTATTGTAATTCTCTTTTAATGCTAAATCCTTCTCTTTAACTTCCTTTTCTGATAGGAAACATATTTCTCCTTTTAACTTTCCAAAATCAAATTTCTTTCTTATCAAATCAAAATCAAATGCAAAAAGCTTAATTAAGGATAAATCAAGAAGATAAAAATCTGAACCTTCAATCTTATAATAGTAATAATCCCAACTGCTACAATATTTTATTTCATTTCCTTTTCTTTGAATACTGAAAATGGAATATAAGCCAAATGGAATAAAGACTGGAAAGTGATCATAATAAAGTCTCAAATTCATTTTTATTCTCTTGTAAGAAATCTGCTATAGAAACATATCTTATAGGTAAATTATAAATCTCTTTACCTATTTCACAAGGATCTTTATCTTCTGGTAATTCAACTATTCCTATATCCATTATCCCTTCTTTCATCAAATCATAAGCAAGCTTGTAAGCATCATCAATTGCATCAGCATCCAAACAAATATAAATCTTCTGCCAAGTATTCTTTATTAGTCTTTTTTGTTGCTTTGTTAAATTTTTGCCAAAACAAGCAACTGCTTTTTCTGGGAATGGTAATATATCAAATATTCCTTCGCAAAGAAAAACTTCATTAGAATTCTCAACTCTATCATAATTGAAAACATAATCTTTCATATTTCTATTTTTATAATTGTAAGTATAGTATTTAGGCTCTTCTCCAAATATTGCTCTAAATTGAAAACCTACTAATTCATTTTCAACCCTGACAGGTATCATTATTCTTTGATACAAATGTGGAAAGTTCTTATCAATACAAAAGCTTATTTCATATTCTTGAATAAATCTATCAACATAGTCTTTTGAATAAATCTTTTCTAATTTGTTTAAGAGAAATTGATAACCTACACTATCAAAAACAGGAATACTTTCTGGAATTTTGTCTAAAGAACTTCCTTTTACTGGTTTAGGTAAACTTATTCCATCAATGTAAAAGCTATGTTCTACTTTGAAATTTTTATCAAATTTTAATATTTTTCCACATCTGAAACAATATCCAACTCCTTTTGTAAGATTAATATACAAATGAAATTTCGTATCTGGTGGTTTTCCTATCTGGATACAATAAGGACAGCAAAATCTTATCTCATCATCATGACTTGGAACTTCTTTGTATTGCCCAAACTTTTTAACTAATTTCTTCAAATTAAGCCTTTTCATTGAATAATACTTGTTTTAAAATTTTTGCTATTTCTCTTATTTCTTCTTGAGCTTGTGAAATACATCTTTTTTCTACAAAATCTTTCCATACAAATGTTGGAGCGGAAGCAATCAGAGTAGTTGCAGTTCCTTGTGGCATTAAAAATCTTAATTCTTCTTTCTTAAATTTTTCTTTAACTTTCAAACTTGTATATATTCCATATAAATCCTGAAAGTCCATATAAATACGATTAAATAAATCATAATCTTCCTGAAATCTATAAGGTAAGCAGAAAGCATCTACATCCGTATATCTATGACTTCTTTGATTGAAATTGATAGTAGTATGTCTTATCCACTGATGAGAACATACTCTACTAATATTATAAGCTAAAACTACTTTCCATTCTGGAATACTGCTATTGAAAACAAAAAGTTTTGATTGTAAATATCTTGCATTAAACTCACTTAATTCAATAACAATATTAGACTTTAATTCAAACGATTTCATGAAATCATTATCTTTTCTCCAATCATAAAGTTCTACATCAATTAACTCTCTAAACTTTTCTTCTGGCAAGTTTTCTGCAAAATGTCTTAAAGTGAATATTGCTGTAAATTCATCTATTGGAAATACTTTAAAGAAATATTTGAAAATTCTTTCTCTTGTTTCTACATTAACATCTGATAAATCAATAACAATTGGAGTATGAGCAAAAACACTAAAATGTTTCTTCTTATACAAATTAAGTAAAAATTGAGTTCTCTTTTCTTTATCTAAGAATTTTTCTTCAAATAGAATTCTGATAGGATAATCTGAACAATAGCAAATTCTTGCTC
>Ga0190310_1000829_pt1 | contig 9924 bp, 14 predicted proteins | sample 48700778_MG_FD_165059 | JGI IMG/M metagenome (GOLD analysis project Ga0190310, IMG submission 165059) | Hydrothermal vent sediment bacterial communities from Southern Trench, Guaymas Basin, Mexico - 4870-07-7-8_MG | ecosystem: Environmental > Aquatic > Marine > Hydrothermal vents > Sediment ... | reverse complement strand
ACCCTATCCATTCTTTCAAATTCTTTTCTTATAAGTTCTGTTTCCTCTTCGCTTAACTTCCTAACTTCTCCATCCGTGTATTTGTAGCACACCCAGTTACTATCCTTTATTTTACATTTTATGACTTTCTCCGCTTTGACAGCGGTAACTTTTTCCTTATTCATTGCTATCCTAATCATAACAATTACACAAGAAAAAGAAAAAGACTGTGACGTTTAGACTTCCCTATAGTATGGTTTAATATCAGGACTAAGCCTACCTTTCTCCATCTTTACGAATAACAAGTCCACTCTCGCCAAATCTTCGTCAAACCAATCAAAGTCAGTTTCCATCTCTACAACTATAGGTTCTGGGTATCTGCATTCTGCGATATATTCTGCCCCAGCAACAGCATCTTTCTTTCTATATACTCTACACTCTCTTAACCCAGCCTTCTCAAGTAATTTTCTAAGCGTCTCTGGAATATCGTCATGTATCAACTTCCTGTAATCTTCGTCAGACTCTACCTCTACTTCTTCGAATAGAGTTCTCGTAATTTCCCCTTCAGCAAAACCGCTTCTCAGAGCTTTAGATTTAAGTTCCCTTAAATCACCAATTAAACTTCTATACGCTCTCTCAAACCAACCCATATCTACCACCACCTTACAACAACTTAGCCAAATCCTTATTTATGATTAGCGGAATCTTCTCTCCCTCATCTATGCAGGTCAGCAAATCATCAACGTTCTTAGATACGTTAGCACATGCAATAATGAGCTTCTGCTTGATGTCACCCAATCCTGTCCCATCTGGAGCTTTAACAGTATTCAACTCTTCAATCAGCTCCTGAACGACATCTTCATCCACTGGGTCATTAAGTCTGTCTGCGAAAACTGTCTTCCTCAATTGCTGAATCTTTCTTCTCGTCATTTTAGCTCCCTCGTCGAGACATTTGATGAAGGAGTTCTTCGTGGTTGCGAGGTTGTAGCACACGTTAATAAGCTCCTCCTGCAAATCTGCAACCGTAGTATTCTCGTCAATACCATACTTAGCGTATTCGGACTTGACCTTCTTGAAAATCGACATTGGAATTCTCTTAGCTGATGTAGTTACTGTTTCCTCCCCTTTCTGCTTTGATACGCTTTTGGACTCAACAACAGTCTTCAGAATGAATTTGAACAATCCCATGTAATTACTCATGAAAAAGCAAATATAAAAGTTTTGGCAAACCCGTGGTTGTAACTTATCTTTTCCTCTTTAAAATCTCTTACCTCTCTTCACAATAAAAAACGTAGATTTTTCCACTACCACAGTCTACTTCAACTCCATACTTATAACTATGCTCGTTAAAACACCATTCCTTCAGTTCAAACTCACCAGTTTTCAAAATACATTCTTCCACTGTTAAACCCTCACACTCTTTCGGAACTCTTTCAAACCAGTCACACTTCCAATCTTTTCCAACATAATTTTTAGCTTCGCTTTCCAAAATGTCGTCTACAAATTCTGGATTTGGAAAAACATCTTCCATCACTTTTTTTACAGTATTTAAACATGCTTCAAACCTATGATAAGGTTTTCTTATAATCAACTTTTCACGACAAACAAGAGACTTTACACCCTTTCTATCCTTCCTAACCATGATAACCCTCTCTCCTCAAAAATAAATAAAGAAAAAAAAGTTTACTTAATCCTCCTGTAGAATCTGAAGCTGTCCTCGACTCTCTGTCTTGCTATGGATTTAGCTTTCTTACCGCTAACGATTACCACTGCCACCAATGCAAGCCCAATGAGCAATGCTATGATTATAAGATACGTTGGCTCAAGGACAGGATACTTAAGCTCATAGTAAGCTACAACATTCGTATCGTCAGTCATTGGAATCGTGATGGTTGTAACGTTGGTATATTTGCTCGAATCTACTGTTATGTTCTTAAGAACGAAAGTCCAGATTCCGCTCGTTGTCTCGTTGGGGAACGTCAGGTTGTTCCTGAGCATTGTGTAGATAGTCCAGTTAGTGTTGAAGCTGTATTTGAAGCTCGGATAGCTCTCTGGAACGAATTCAACTTTAACTGACGGTGGACTTACACCCCAAACAGCTTCGGTCAATGCTGAGCTGACGTTTAGTGCATATAGGGCTGAAGCGTTTACAGTTATGTTAACAGGAGTTTCGTTGGCAGGGTCTGTAATCTTTGGAACGTCGAAATCGTCAATTATGGTTTCCTGAGCCGTGATTACTACAGCTATATACGTTGCGTTGTCCGTCAGGTTAAATTTTGCCATTCCATCCGCATCTAATACACCAGATTTAGCAAGAGAACCGTTCGTGTAGTAAATCTTGTAATCTGCGTTCGATGCAACCTTTCCGTCTGGCTTTATGGCTTTGAAGTTTATTGGGGTCTCGTATGCCATCGCTGTTGCTACTGTTGCTAATAACACAAACAACGCTACTAATACAGCACCTGCCTTATTCATGTTACCACCCCTCCCTTCAAAATTAGTTTTTTAAAATCTTTATAAAGTTTTCCTCAAGCGAAGGTAACTTAATTGGGTGGGGGAACAGTCGGTGCTCCCCATCCAGTCAGGAAATCCTTGCTCAGCGGGTTATAAACCCTTCCGTGGGTTCTTACATAGTTTATAAAGTCCTCCTTCGTAGGAGGTCTTCCGTGCTTCGTAATCCAGTATTGGTAGAAGTCCGCAAACGTGGATGCAACCGCTGGAGTTGCCATCGACGTTCCAGACATGATAACGTAGTCTCCACCCTTACCGTGGATTACAGCGTAATCTGGGAACTGAGCGAAGGAGCTTGCTGGAGCTATGATGTTTACTCCTGCCCCCACGAAATCTGGCTTTGTTTTTTCAGGTGGATTGAACGGATGAATAACTGGGTCTCCGATGGATGAGAATACTGCAAGCTTATCAGCGTATGGGTCTACTGCTCCAACTGCGAACACGTAGGGGTCTCTGGCTGGAGAGATAATCGTGGATGGAACTGCTCCAGCGTTACCGCTTGCACAGAAAATAACTATTCCCTTATCTTCTATCAGCTTTCTCATCGCAAGCTCTGTTGGATTAGGCATCGGTGAGAGAGGTGGAGAACCCCAAGAACAGCTAAGAACCTTGATGTTGTATTCTTCAGCATGGTCGTAAATCCACTGAAGAGCGTCGAGGATTGTTTCTTCCGTTGCCCAGCCACCGTTTGAGTCGAAAAAGGCTTTTATGATTACGAGTTTTGCATGTGGTGCTATACCCATATATTTTCCATCTGATGCCGTTCCCTGTCCAGCGATTATTCCAGCCACATGAGTCCCGTGTCCTACAGCATCCTCAAAAACGTAGTTATCCCCGTTCGTAGCGTTCTTTATCATTAGTTCGTATGCGAGAACAGCTTCCATCTGCTCCCTCGTATAACCTTCGGTTTTCACGACGATAGGTGAATTGTTTTCCTTGTAAATCGTAGAAACGAGAGCCTTGATTATCGTTGTTCCGTTGCGGTAAAAGTCTGGATGGAGATAATCGATTCCAGTATCTATTACGGCAATAGTAACGTCGTCACCCTGCCATCTTTGATTTGCGTTGTGATAAAGGATTTTGTAATCCTTCGAGAAGTCGTAAGTTACACCTTCGTTCTTAACAACGTAATCGTAGGGTGGCAGTCCAATCTTACCCCAAGAAGAGATTCTTATCACGTTGTCGAGCTTTACGAGTTTCTTTAGAGCGTCAGATGTTGCGAAAGCGTATGCTATTTTCAAATCTCCGAACTGCCATTGCCTTTGGACTTTCAATCCATCTACATTAATATTACCTTTATAAGTTATAGTAACATACATCTCACCAGAACCGCTGACGATGTGCTCCCACACAACTGGGTCTGCCTTCACGTTCATCGTTACTGGAGTCTGCTGGAATGCAAGCAAACCTATTAACATTGAAAGCGTCAGCAGTGTTGCAGTAGCACCTACTACCTTCGGATGCAACTTCGGTTTGTGCTTCTCCGAGTAGATAGGTTTGAAGAACTTGAAGGGTTTCTTAGCCATATACCCTCACCTCACCTGATTTTTCCGAAAAACCTGAACTTATCTATGTCCTTTACAGTTCCAACAACCGTTGCACCCTTCATTCTCTCTGAAAGCACTCTAATACCGTCAACAATGTCTTCGATGGCTGACCATGCTATCATTGCAGATACAGCCATCCACAGTGCAAAAAACCAGCTATCGAAAGTATACCAGTAAATCATTCCAAAGAGGAACATCGAAACTCCAACCAATGCAAGCACTCCTTCGAGAACGATGTCTATCGGTGTGAACCACGTTGGAATCAGTCTCCTCTTTGCCACGTAGAAGTAAACGTCTTCAAGCTGGTCAAACGCTGAGAATAGTATAACGAATCCCCAAAGCGGGTTGTAGGTAAACATGTATCCTCCAAGAATTAGCAGTAGGAAGAATGCAAGACTGTTCAATAGAACCCTTAGAGTAGTTCCGAAACCGTCATCACCCATGTTGAAATATCTTGAATTAAAAAATAAAAAAGTAACGGATTCGGTTTTATTCTGTTACTTTCTTCTTTGCTCCGAGTGGAATTCCTTTTCTGAAGTAGAACACGTAAACTGCGAGAGCTACTGCAATTATTGACAGAACGACTATTGCGTAAATCATTGCACTTGTTAGCTCTAACGCAAGTAGTGATGCTGACGAGCTGTAAACGACGAGCGGTATGACTCCTCTGTGTATTAGTCCAGCAAATATCATTACGACTCCAAGACCCAGTGTAATCCAGACCAAAGACATTCCTGAACCGAAGATTCCTCTCGCTTCGAGCCACTGAGCCATTGCGAAGAAGGCAACCATTATAGATACTGCAATCCCTGCAACCAGTGGGTCAAACCAACCCGCTGTTGCTCCTGCCATTATGAACAGTGCTATCATTACTGAACCAAAGAATACCAGTAGTTCTCTATTCGTTATTTCCCACTTCTCAGGCATACTACACCCCTCCCTCTTCTCTCAAAATGATGTTGCATAGATTCTTTATATAGTTTTCTTCAAGCAAAGATGTTGTTGAGTAGAACCTACTACTCAAAACTCCTCCAAAACAACCATTCATCATCATCCACGGCTTTAGCAACCGCTACGTTCTCCCTTTTTACTTTCACAAGTTTCTCCTCAGAAGGAACTACATTCTTTATATCCTTGAAGAACTTCCTCTCGAAGTCCACGTCGAGTTCTTCTATTTCTTCATCTTCAACGGGAACTTTAGAGGGTTTTGTATCTCTGAAGAACCTTTCTTCAAGCTTCTTCTTGAGACCTCTCGATTCTCTGAAGAATTCTGATTCCTCCTTCTTCCAAGGAGCTGGGAATTCGATTTCATGGAAGATTCCTCCCAGCGTAAGTATTCCGTTGTGAGCCATGTGATAAATAATTGCGAGCAAACCGTAACCCTGCAACCAAGGGATGCTGAAGAAGATTGAAGCACATGAATAGTAGAAAATCGTGTTTGCTGTGAAAGCGAGTTTCTGTTTAAGCGGAAGTCCAGAAACGTATCTCAGTTGCCAGCTCGGATGTGCAAGAATCCACACGATGTTTCCCACCACCAACCCTGTAAAACCAAGAAACATATAAGGACAAGCTCTGAAGACTATCTCCTCCACGAGTGGTGCATACAAAGCCGTTCCGACAAAAGATGCAAAAGCATCCTCGTATTTAATAGACAGCAGAGAATCTTTTGGCTTGCTCGGAGGTAGCTCGAAGGTGGAAGGTCTAATCTTGATGATTGCCGTATCAATCACCGTTCTTATCAGAGCAGGAACGAGGACGAGTCCCAAGTATAGAGGCATGTATTCAAAGAACTTGTAAAGGTAATCCCACATGTTCTAAATTTTGAAAAATTAGGTTAAAAAAATTACTACCAAAAGTCGAAAACGCTTGCAGTCTCCTTCCAAACCTCTGGCTCAAATTCCTCTTCTTCCTCTTCCACTTCTTCCTTCTTCACGAACATTGACCACATGAACGTTACGAAGCTTGCGAAGAAGATGAGTCCGTAAGCGGTAACGTGATATGCAAGATATAGCCACATTCCGCAGAAGAATCCGATGAAGCTTACAATTCTCAGGTAAGTCAAAGGAACTCTTGGTTCTCCATCAACCATATATCTGTAGGAAATTGCTGTGTCTGCTATGACCGTAATAAGTAGAATCCACTGCAAAGTGTAAAGAAACGGTTGATACTGCTGAACCCAGTTTGGAGGCAACCTAAACCCATGCTTTATTACTTCTCTTGCCCATTGTCCAAAGTCAATTCCGAGTAAATCTGTCATTAAAGAGATTATAACCCAAATGTTCAGAAAAACGGAGACTAAAACCCCTACAAAAGTAGTAATGTTTGCTATTTTAGTAGCTCTCTCGTAAGCTTCCATAGAATCTTCTGCCATATCTTCTCCTCTTCAAAAAGCTATTTAAATTTTACTATATTTCTGATAAAACTTAACGAGAACAGAAATTTAGGTTAAATAAATAAAACAAATAAAAAGGAAAACAAAAAGTATTACGTGTAACCGAGCAACCACTTGTAGTCTCCCTTGGTCTTCTCCATCTTTTCAATGACTTCAATTGGAACGTCGGTTATTGTTCCTCCCTTGACTACATCACCTTTGCCCCAGCAAGCAACTATGACTGAGTTGTTTGGTAGTCTCTTACCACCGTATTTTGTCCTGAAAATGGGAACTCCACCTGCGTCAAGGCATTTTCTTGCAAACGACTTCAGTGCTTCTAAACCTCTACCCAAGACTTTCACCACATCCGACACCTCCTTTCGCTCTCTTACTCAAGTTTATAGTTATCCTTTAAATATTTTTCTCTCTCACGTCCAGAAGTTTGCAGAGATAAATAAACATCTATAGCATCCCTCACCAAATCGGAGATACTACATCCGTTTAGAGTTGCAATGTCAGCAAGCTTGTCGTAAATAGTCTTGCTAACCCTTACTGATATGAATTTTTCCTTTTTAATCGAATCCCTAACAACCTTATCGAGTCTCGGTGTTATCTCTTGATAGTTAAGTATGAGTAAGTTATCCACAAGTTCTGGATTTCCGAGTGCAAGTCCTCTGTATCCCGCATCCACGTTGTTAAGACATACAGCTTCGAAAGCCAGCAAGTAAACTACCCTCTCCTTCAACGCAAGCTGGAGTTTGCTTTCTGGAATTAACTCCCTAAGAATCTTGTATTTGTATTTCAGGTAATCTGAAGGAGTCATCCCAAGCTCCTTCAGAGCGTTGTCCCTTGCTTCGCATTGAACGTTTAGACTGCAACAATACGCAAGGTTGCCGTAACATGTCTCCTTAGCTTCTATCTTATTCCTCTCCTTAACTTCCGTGTATTCTTCTTTCGAAATTCCGAGAATTCTAAGTGCTTCGTCCCTGAACGGACAGTTCTTAGCAGTCTTACAGCAAAAAACAATAGATGCCAATGGAGATGCGTTGCAGAGGTTATCAAGCTTTATTAAATCTTCCCATCTCATTAGGGTCTCCTCCCGATTGGTCTCCCAACTGGTGTTGAAGCTAACCTCTCCAACCTCAGCAACATGAGAACAGCTCTAACAATGTTCTTGATTCCTTTCTCGCTCAAATCTTTTGTGAAACCCTTAATCACCAAAGACCTATCCGTCTGTCCGTAGTTCCACGTTATCTCTATTACTGGAGTTGCCGTAGTTTGACCAATCATATCTACTATTGGCTTTGCCTTCTTGTATAACTCCCTCTGCTTCTTCGAGCCGTGCTTCTGAATCCACTCCTCGTTGTATATCTTTGATGCGGAATCTTTCGTGTAGAACGGTTCGAAAGAAGTATCGACTATCTCTGGAAGAACTTCAAATCCATATTCTATACCTGCTCTGAAAAGTTCCTCCAAGAGTTTATCACACCTTGGACATGACGGGTGAATCTGAACCTTAACCATCAAGCATATCAACCTCCTTTAGATGTAGTAGGTGCTACTTGTTTCTTACCCCTCCCGCTAACAACCTTAAACAGCTCTTCGACATCCTTGAAGAATTCATCAGAAGCTACTTCTCTCCAAGACACGTAAACCTTCTCTGGCTCTCTCTTTTCTCTCGTTACTGGTAGATTTCTCAGAAGCTCAGACTCTTTCAGGATTGCAAACCTCGGTCTGAACAGGATTCTGTTACCTCTGTATTCTGCAAAGTATTTGTCAGCCGTTTGGGTGAACATCCATCCCTGCGATACTGGTTTAATTGTAATCCTATACTCTTCTCTAAACCTCTCTTTCTCCCTTAAGAATATCCTTTCAGCTATGCCAAAGAGAACGTTTGATATTATCTCAGACATCTTGAAGAAAACTGAATACATCGTCTCACCTCAGCAATACGATTTTTAAGCCACCACGAATCGTATCAGGGGTTATCTTCACGATGTCTGGTAGCTTCTTTGCAAGTTCGTCTACCGCATCGCTTATTACTTTACCGCTACCCCTCTCTGTTAATCCAAGCTTAATTGGCAAATCTCTTAGGTTTATTTCCCTTAAAGGTGAGCGGTATAACTGTGAGAGTATCATTTTTGCAGTATGGGATAAGTCCTTTACCCTCTCATCAAACTCATCAAGGTGCTCTGCAACTTTACCCTCTCCGACGTATCTCTCAAGCTCCTTTGCCCCCTCCATTGTAGGTAGATAAAGTGTCTCAGACGACAAGAACGCTAAATTCCTGTTTAGTCTCCTAACAACAGTTACCAACTCCTGCAATAATGACCTTGCTCTCACGTAATCCTTTGACATGATTGCTTCTCTAAGAGCTTTCATCACGTTCTCGTATTCTCCAAGCATATCGTTGAACGTTCTGAACTTGAAGTCCGTCGGTTTTGAAGGTCTATGCTGAATTATTATGTTATCTACTATTGTTTCTATAGTTTTGAGATACTCGTATAGCTCTCTCTCGGAATAGCGGTGATAGTCTTTTAAAGCCCTGTCAAAGTCGAAAACCGTTTCCTCAAGAGCGTCGAGACTCATTCTTTCTCACCCTCCTCCTTCTTTTCTACTTTCTTCGCTTTCTTAGCCTCTGAAACGGCTCTTTCGGTTTCCTCACCTATTTTTTCAAGTTGAACGAATTTTTCTGCAACTCCCGCAACAGTTGATTCATAAGCGTCCAAGATGTCGTAGAAGTCGTTTATCACAGCTTGCAGTCTCTCCTTACCCTCCTTCACTGCTTCGAGTCTTTCAAGATGGAATTGCATCAACTCCTTCATCTTTAGGAGTTCTGACTTGTAATGCATCAAAGCTCCCGCAACGGACATTATCCTCGTGTTTAACCTGTGAACTTGCGTTCTCAAAACCCTGTTCTCCGCTTTAGTTGTTTCGAGTTCTACCTTTAAATCGTCGATTATCTGCTCCATTTCGTAGATTTGGTTCTGAAGTGACTTGTAAACTGTTACGAGTTCTGTATACCTTGCAAAAATGTCTGTAGGCAGTTCTTTCAAAAGACCTGTTACATCTATCAGAATCACTGGGTCTTCGTATTTCATGACTCCGCTGAGATTGATAATGTCCTCTTCTCTGCATTCTATCTCGTTTAGCTCCTTCCTATCCTCTATCAGAATGTATTGGTCTCTGTTATTCAGCCATTCCGCAACTCCCGCTGACGGAACTCCGTTCGCAAAAACTTCGATGTAAATATCGTCTTCCCTGTGCTTGGCTATAACTCTAACGAATCCCGTAAGGATTCTCCACCTTGTCTCAATTCTGCCGTTCAACTTCGCTTTGATGACTTTGTGAGCTATGTATTGTCCGAGATAGGAAATTGGTCTTCCACCGTATCCTATTACGAAAACTGGGAGACCGTAGAGTTCTGGCTGTCTGAATATTGATGTTTCGTATTCCGTTTGAGGTTTCGTTAAAGATTGTGCTACAGTCCTTCTCATAAACTTGTTAAAAATTTCC
>Ga0190310_1000828_pt1 | contig 9933 bp, 14 predicted proteins | sample 48700778_MG_FD_165059 | JGI IMG/M metagenome (GOLD analysis project Ga0190310, IMG submission 165059) | Hydrothermal vent sediment bacterial communities from Southern Trench, Guaymas Basin, Mexico - 4870-07-7-8_MG | ecosystem: Environmental > Aquatic > Marine > Hydrothermal vents > Sediment ... | reverse complement strand
AGTATCTCGTTTCGCTGGGTGTGTGGTTGGGTTCGTGGTGGGGTGGTTGGTGGGGATTCTCTTAATGTTGGTGATTGGGTTGGTGGTGGGGTGTTCTTCTTGACCTGGATTGGGGTGTTTTGGATTGTTTTGGTTGAAGTTTATGAAGTGGGAAAATGGGAATATTCTAAGGGTGTAAGGTATGGAGGTTGGGGGGAGATATAGGATAATGGTTAGGAGTAGGGGGAGAATAGTATTACCTAAGAAGATAAGGGAGAGGATGGGGATTAGGGAAGGAAGCATATTAGAATGCTACATATATGAGGATAAGCTCATAATAGAGAAAATAACATAACGTTAAGTCGAATACTCAGTTTAATGCAACAAAAACACGAAAACACTTAGCCAGATAAATAGACCATTGCTTGAAGAGTCTTCTAGGAGGATAAGGGAGTATTTGAGGAGCAGGGGAGGTTAGCTTGCGGGTATTATCTCTCGTTGGTAGCGGTTTCCTCTGATGATTGCTCTTTTGACCATTTCTCTTGATACGTATGGTCTGTAGACTATTGGGAACTCCTCTACGACGAGTATTTTCCAGATTGCTTTTAGTATTGAGTCTGTTAGGGATGGTATTTCCTTTAATGGGATTTGTGGAAGCTTCGTGAGGAGCGGAATCAATTGTATTAGCTCGGTTTTCACAGCCGAGTTATGCTTGATTACTATGTCTGCTAGGGTTAGGGCTTCTACCAGTTCTCTTATTAGTGTTGCTGTTCGAGTAAATGTCTCCGTCAGCGACACTAACTCCTCTTTGGTGATAGATGTGGACTTGGATACGAGGTCTGTGAGGCTGGCTAATTCTGTTTTGGTTACTGAGGCAGACTTTATCGTTTTGTCTATGAGAGAGAGGGATTCCATGTATGTCCGGTATATGCTCCAGCTTTTCTCTAGAAGGTCTGTGAGGGAAAGAGTTTCGGTCTTTGTGGTGGATAAGAGTTTATGAAGCTTGTCTAGCATACTTATCGTCTCTAGCTTGATTATCGCACCGCATATCTGCTTAATGTCTGAAAGGGTGAGGAGCTCGGATAGTGGGATGGTGGGGGTCTTGTAGATTATGTCTGATAGTGAGAGCGTTTCCGCCTTTCCTGTAGCTACCGATTTGGCTAAAGTATCTGTTAGGGCGATGACTTCCTCTAAGATTCGGAGGAAGACCTTTAAAACTTTAATTGTATCTGTGAGAGTTATCGTCTCGGTTTTGGTGGTCGCTATAGACTTGGCTACCTTATCGGTTAGCGCCACCAGCTCCTCTAGCACTCTGTATATGCTCCAGATTCTGCTATAGATGTCGCTGAGAGTTAATGATTCAGCTTTTAGTAACTGGGGCTGGAGTTGCTTTACATCGCTTACAGATAATGTTTCGTGATGCACCCTATATATGCTCCAAACTCTGCTCAATATGTCGGATAGTGATAGGAGTTCGCTTCTGACGGCGGAGACCGTAACTATCTTCGCATCCGACAAGGGCATGGTCTCTGAGACCGGCTTTGACGATCCCCGCGTAATCACATCACCTAGGCTGATGCTCTCGGTAAGCTCTTTTGCGATGGCATATTCAACGTATAACTGTGGGTCGTATCCGTTATAATCCTTGGAACGGAAATAGGCATCAGTACCACCTGATTCTTGCTCGGTATGATATTTGATGCACCAGCCATAGTTGTCGTAGGTGCCGTCCACCATGCCTTGAACGTCGTCGGTTACATCCCACTCGACCCAAACACCAGTAGAAGAAGGCATATTGGTTGAAGAAGTAGCGGTTGAAGCGTAGCTCGGCTGATTATTCCAAGTTATCGTGGACTCGCCCCAAGATTCCGTAACCCTATGGATGTCCGTCTGCATACCGGCAGGGTTACCGGGGTAGTAATACCAATAATATAGTCTAATCTTGGCTAAGGTTATCGCAACTCCGGAGGGAATGCTCGATAGGTCGAATCGAATAAAGGTTCTTACGGTGAGGCCAGAACGATTGCTTATTCTGAGATTCTCATTGGCACCATAGTTACTGTCGGGGCTATTCTCATATACATATGCATCATCTGTCGGCGGGCTTATCGTTGTCGTGCCTGGGTCTAGCTCAAATGCCTCCCCTGCTCCAAGTATCCAATCTCCATGCAGTATCGCAACCTTACCTTTGCCGCCGCTTAGGTCGAGAATTACCTTCTTCACCACCTTAGTCTTCAGTTCTCCCGTCTCTGGGTCTTCCTCAAATAATCTCGCCAAATTCTCAGTTACCGCTATGCCCTCGTGTATGAATCTTATCATAATTTTTGGCGGAAGCTCTCTCCTTCCCGTTATCTCATGCTCCTCCAACCTTTCCTTAGCCACTCTAACACGCTTTACGGGAATCAGCCATCCCTGCGCCAATCTATATTTTCCAGCACGTTTGGCCGTAAACTTTATGTTGTGCTTGAGCATGTGGCCGTCTATCAGCAAGTATTCTATGACGAGTTCTCCAGCCTCGTTCGCATATGTTATCCTAGCGTATATTCTATCGCTTTCCTCAAATGATTCGATTTTGACCAGATTCTCCTTTGTGGTTGTTAATACTGGAATCCATCTACCACTTATTAATGCTAGAACCGCGAATTCCTCCCTGAGAACATGCACCTTCCTATATTTCGGGTCTATCAAGGCTACGTTTCCATCAGATTTTATCAATACTCCCGCGTTCGCTGAGATTAGTATCGTTCTATCGGCTTTTCTTATCAGCTTATGCTTCAGCCATTTTCCATTGTATTTGAATACCCTCGGCTTACTGTATATTCTCGCCGCAAACCGCGTGCCACCTAGATATTTTACCTCAGTCCACTCGTTAGCCCAATCAATGCTTCCAGCGCCTTTGGCGATGAGCTTCTGATGAATATCCATATCTTCTTCACGTCTATGAGACTTGTATCTTCCATGTTATTTGTAGAGAATCTCCTGCATCCCAGTTTATGTTTAGGGCGGCGAATGTCTGTCTGCAGAGCATGTTTCCACCGGTTGCGGCGTCGAATACTCCTGACTCGGTTATCGCTTCTGAGCCGCTGTAGCCTGAGAAGGTTTTGATTAGCCTTGCCGTGTCGTTGGTTACGTTTGTTGTTACTCGGTCTATCGTGTCGGCTAGTTCTCGATGAGTTTCGGATTCTAGAGCTGTATCTGATGCTGTTGGAGACGTGGTTCCAGTTCCTATGGCTATGTATTTGAATGGCGTTGTAACGACGCCGTTTATCAATCCCGCCACCTGAGCCTTGCCGACATTGACTATCACGTTCTTCAGGACGCGCCTGTCCTTGACCCTGCCATGCTTGTCTCTTACGACTAGCTCCAGCTCTCCTCTTAGACCTATTTTCTCCGGCTTGCTCATGCCATCCGTTAGTTTGATGTGGATGGATAAAAAGTTTTCCTCGGCTTCGGGGTTATTATAGCTCCATATACCACATCAGATATTGGTATGGGATTTGCCTTACTGATTCTAGGGCTGTGTCGAATTGGAGGGTTATTGCGGCGTCTCTGGATATTGGGGGTATGTCTATTGGGATTCCCTGCTCGTATTCGGGGGATACTTCTTCTCTCCTAACGTCTCTCCGGTCTATCGTCCTATAGTTGATACCATCTATCTTGATTTTCACCCTTACTTTGCATACGAGCCAGTTGGGGTCTTCATATATGTCCGAGAAGTCTAGGAACACCGCATATCTCCTCCGCTTGGTTCCGGTTAGAGGCGTGTTGAACATGGCTGAAATATCTATCTCATCTGTCCCATATGTGGGGCCGTCCCACGTTACTACTCCTTCCTCGTCGAAGTATAGCTCGGTTACCGCTTGCTTAACGGCTTCTGTTATGGTCATCTGAGACGCCTCCTCTAGCACCTTATCGAGGTAGTCTGGGGTCAATCCTATTTGCCTCGCTATGCTATATAAGATTTTCCGCTCTCCCCCATATAGCCAGTATTTTACGACTATTGCTCCCCCCTCTATGGCCAAGGTTTTACCGGAGTATCTCTCTCTTAGCCTCCATAATTCTTCCACGAAGCTTCGGTATAGGAGGCGTTGGTTCGCCGGTATCCCGTTTTCGTCTAGGATTCTGGCCACGTAGTCGTATAATTGGTCTATGCTGGTGTAAGCTTGGGCTATTAAGGTTGAGGATATGTCGTGGAGGGCTTCTAGTCTGGGATGCCATAGGTCTGGGCTTGTCTTGATTCTCCATCTCTTAGCTCTCTTGGAGGGCATTTCCCATCAATATCTCATTCATCAAGATTATTAAGCGTATCTATCCGGCCTCAACCTCACTTCCTTGAATATTTTTCCAGGCCTCCACTTCGCGTTCAGTAGCCTATATCTGTATAGGTATTTGAGAATCTTCTTTATTCTCGTGAGGGGGAGCCCTACGTTTCTCTGTATTTCTGAGGGTTTCACCCATCCTCCAGCCTTCTTGAGATAACAGTAGACTTCAACCGCTCCCCTTGTTGGGCATCTCCTCACGGGTATGGGTATCAGGTCTAGTGAGAGTTCAACCTTCTTAGGCTCTGCAACCACGGATGCCTCTGATTTAGAGCTTGTCTTTACCGGTATCTCGATTGGCTTAGCCTTGACTTCTATCGGTATCTCCTTCACGGCTTTCAGAACCTTTATCTCCTCTTCAAGCTCCTTTATCTTCTTCTCCTTCTCCTCAAGCTCTTTCTTAAGCTTGGCAATTATGTCTTGCTCCTTGCGTCTTTTGATGGCTAGCTGTTCGAGCTGTTTTCTCAAGTCTTCTAGGGGTTTTCCGAGCTTGGGAGGGATTGGCTTTACCTGGACTATCGGTGTTTCTCCGCCGTGAGGCGTCTTCCTCCAATACGCTTTAATCTTGATGACCTCCCTCTTTATCCAAGCGTAGAACTCCCCGGGCTTCAGCTCCGTAACCTCTTTCTCGGTTATTGGTATGTGGAGCTTCTTGGCCAAGAACATTACTCCAGCCCTTGGGTTGAGGTCTTGGGGAGCCTTGAAGCATCCGAAGAATATGATGTTTGCTTGGGATAGCGCTGATTTGGCTACATCCGCCGGTCTCTGGGTTATTAGGATGGGGATTATCCCGACCTTTCTGCCCCTCTTCATTATGAGGGCGACCTTACGCCTTGAGTCGAAGGATTCTTTCGTGGCTATCTCGGGTGCTATTTCATCGGCCTCCTCTAGAACTAGTAGGAGAGGTCTTCTCAGTTTAGCCCATCTTCGATAGATTCCATATAGTAGCTTGGCGATGAACTGTTTTTGGAGGTATTCATCCTCTATATCTTCTAGGCATATTACGGCTGAGGCGTGGCTCTTGTCTAGGAAGTCTATTATGAGCTTGTGGGCGTCTGGGTCTAGTGGGGCATCCTTGTATGGGCCTCCGAAGACTACTACGTTCGGGTATCGTGCCTTGAGGGTGTGGAACTCGCTTATCGGCTCTATTATTAGGGCCTGGAGACCTTGCTCTATGGATTGTTCGATGAATAACGCCGCTAGGTTGGATTTGCCGTAGCCGGATGCGGCTAGGATTGCGACTCTTATTCCCTCTCTCTTGAAGTCCTCCATGTTTATCTCTAAGTTGTCGGCGAGCCTAATCTTCATCTAATCACCTCGTATACTATCCTGTCTTGAGAGAGCTTGACTGCGAGCTTCTGGCCGGGTTTTAGCTTCAGCTTGCGGATAGCTTCCACGGGAATGGTTACGACGAGGGATTCCCCCGTTCTGAAGGGTCTTACAACTCCTATCAGCTCATCCATATTGATTCATCATTATTGGTCTCTAGGCATATTTAAGGTTATAGGTGGATATAGGTTCACCTATAACCTTTTAAGCTCCTAGATACTTTGAGAGGTGGTGGATGGGGGTTGAATTACAGCCTTGACTTCTTCCTAGGTGGTGGTAGGAGACTTCCATCGGTTAGGGAGTTTTTCGCCTATATTCATTCTGTTGAGGGTAGGGATGTGGTCTATAATAATAGGGTTGTTGGTAAGATTTTCATGCATCCTGCGATGGGGAAGATTTACGTTACCTTGAGGGATTATGATAGCCATGTGTTGAAGAAGTGGGGGACTATTGGGGTTAGCAGGGATGTGATTAAGAGGCTTATTCTCGAGGGGGTTTCATATGTGGTGGTTGCGTTTAGAGATGTTGAGAAGGTGGTTTACACGACTCCTCAGAAGTTCATGGATTTGGGGAAGAGCTATTGGAATAAAAAAGAGGGGGATATGCAGTTGCATTTGCCGCTCTCGTGTTTTAAGTCGTTGTGATTCTCACCTCTCTCGGAGCCTCTACGGAAACCACTTGAGTCCAGTTTAAGACCACGAGCTTCTCGTCATCAATTCTCCTTATGGCCATGATGTAAGGTGCCGCTGGGCTGGCGTATATCAGCGTGCCCTTGATTCTCAGCGGGGAGTGCCTCACCGTTACCTCTACAATCTGTCCTGAGAGGGCTGACCAGATTTCGGCGACTTTACTCGCTACTTCCATTCTGAGTCTTTCGTAGGGTCTCATCGAAGGCTAGTAGAGTATTCGGTCTATTATCGTTTTCGGTCTTATTATTCCCCATATCCAAGCTATCGTCGTTCCTCCATACTCGGCGCGTTCCACCTGTAAGTGCGTTAGCTTGTAGCCTTGCCCCCATATCTGCTCTCTTAGGAAGTTTGCGAAGTATCCTGCTCCCTCGGCGTCCCATGGGAGGCGCCCGTATAGGACTCCGTAGGGGCTCTTCGCCCTCTTAACCGCCGTGATGTAGAAGTCTTTACCGAATTTTTCTCCCACGTATAGTGGGTGTTCCGCTAAGATGTTTGCTATTATGTTCGCTAGGCCCCAGATTATCAGAGCTAATGATACTCCGAACATGAATGCTAGCAACGCTATCTGCGGAGGTGTTGGGGGGAACCATGCTACGGCGAGCATGGCGGTGAAGTAGAGCCACCAGACTCCTATGACTAATGGGATACCCGCGAAGCCTTTTCGGATTATCGCGTATACGCTGATTATGGCTATTACTATGCCTATCGCTACCCATGCGGCCAAGGGCTCTATCAGGGTAGCTATCACGGTTGCCACCTCACCTTTAGCTCGGAGAAGAGGTATTTATATTTACAATGAACCCAGTATTTGGTCGAGCCGGCGAATAGGATTCCGCATAGCTTGTCCTTGTCTGAGGGCTCGTCTCCCGTCAATAGGAATACTGGGGAGCCTGAATCCCCTCCTCTCGCTATGCCTTTCACTAATACAACGTCTTCGAATATTCTCCATGCATCTCCATACCAGACTTTCACCTTAGCCTTGTCGTCTACTACTCTGCCCTTGGTGATGCCGCTCGTCCGACCTGCCTTCCACACAACCTTTCCTAGTATTCCGTCTCCAAGGCAGGTTTCCTTGACTTTTAGTATGGAGCCGTCGTCTAGGTATACTCCCGACTCTAGGGTTCTCAGCTTGTCCGCTGGCTCCCATGATGCTACCGCGGCGTCTAGGTGGTTCGGCTTCTTGGAGGGGGTGCACCATTCCTCTAGGAGCCAGCCGAATAACATGCATATTATCCGCTTCCACCACGGCATCTTCTCCGGCTTATCCCATTCGACTTTTCTTTTTAGAGTCCCTATGATGTCGTCTGGCTTGGTTCCTCCATCGTATTTGCCTGGCTGTAGGATTTTTGTTTCTCCGGGTGTTCCCTCGTATACGTGCCGGTTTGAGACGGTTACTATTGAGCCGTCTGTTAGGTCTAGGAATTTTCCGGTTAGGGTGCCGGCGGTGATTTCCTCGCTTCCCACAGATATGCCGGCGGCTAGCTTATTATGTCTGGTTGTTCGGTTGAAGGCCATAATGCTTTCAACCTCCCTACTTCTTTAACCTCTACCTCGAAGCCGTGGAATATTGCTAGATTTATTGTTTTCGCCACTTCTTCTTTCTCGACGTATATTACTATTTTCTTGCCGTCTACTCCGTATCCGACTATGCCTTCTTGTTCGAGGAGCTTGTCTAGGTTTTTCTTAACTTTTCTGGATTGCACGGCTCCTCATCTCCCTAGAAGTAGTTTGCGACGACGAATAGGGCGAATCCTATTGCGCAGGTTGCTCCGCCTACTAGGTAGTTGCCTGCTTTAATCTGGTCTGCTCCGGTTGTCAGGAGGAATACTGCGACCGTTTGTAGGACTGCTTTCCATCCGCTCTCGGTTAGCTTCTTGAATTTGGGTTCTTTCTTAGGTTTCGGGCTCACGCTTTCTCACCTAGGGGTATGGTGGATGTTCTCACTTATAAGCTTGTATGATTCTCCCGTGGACTATTAGGTCTCCATATATGTGGATTGGGGATGCTCCTACTATGCCGTAGGTGAAGTATCCCCAGCCCCCGTGTATCTCCTTATATCTCTTTAGCTCGGTTCCTAGGTTGAGTTGGAGGTCTGCTTCGGGGATTAGGTCTTCGACCACGTATCCATTTCTGAGGGGTTTGGTGTCGTTATACATCTCGGTTAGGACGTTTACGAGTTGCTCATACCATGTGTCTCTAATTACTTGCCCGCCCGACAACTTAAGTTTCTGAATGTCTTGAAGGGTTGGCATCTCGCATCACCTACACCTGTATTGCATTCATGTCCTTAACTTTAATACTCGGCTCATATCCTATTGGTGGTTTGGCTGAGCAGTAGCCATAGAATCTGAACTGTGTTATGGTTCTACCCGACGGTATGTTCCAATATATTCTCTGCCTAGTCCCGTCTGGAAGTATTAGGTCATGCTCGTCTATAGAATAGGCTCTAGAGTAACCTTCCGCGACACTCCCGCTAGTTATGGTTACTTCCGAGCCATCGTCGAGCCTCGCTACAAGCCTCCAATATGCCGTAGCTCCAGAACCCGATGGATTGACAATCTCGAACTTCATTAGCAGAAGGGTTAGGAAGTATTCATGTGGGCTATCTGGTAAAATATAGATAATAACGGATTCTGTGGTTTCTGTGATGTAATCGAATCTTTCGTCCAGATAGTATCGTGCTATTTTTACTGTTTTTAGTAGCCTGTCGCTTCCTAGGAATTCGGTTCCCGCCAGCTTGAAGGAGCTTGCGTCTAGGTATGATAGGTTGCTTATTCCATAGCCTCCCCAATCCTTGTCGGTGTCTATTACTAGCTCAGATAATGGTGGGAATTGGTCTGCTCTAGAGGTTTTGGCAAGATAATATGCTCCAACCCCGTGAACTCCGGTAGCCTTGCCTTCATGGGAGTCTAGCTCTGCTTTCCTTATGGCGTCCGCTGATTCTACCGGTGCTCCTAGATTCTTTATTATGTGGCCTCCCCAGTCCTTATCTACGTCTATTTCTATGAGGCTGAGCCTGTCTACTCCTACGGGTCTGGCTTGTGTCCCGGTTCCGACTTTGACTAGTTCTTGGTCTGTTCGGTAGAAGATTCTCCCCTCATCTATCACATCGTCTGTTCGTTTTTCTAGTATGATTTTGGAGGATGATTCTGCTAGGAGGTTTCCGGTTTGGAGATGGTATGTGAAGTATCCCCATCCACCCCATATCTCCTTGAATCTCAGGAGTTTTAGTCCGAGGTTTAGGGCTAGGTCTAGGTCTGGGATTATGTCTCCTCTTGCGTATCCGTATGAGATTACGGGGGTTATTCCGTCTATCTCGTCCTTGAATTCGTGTAGGACTTCGGTTAGCTTCGAATACCATTCCTCGGTTATGACTCTGCCTGTTGGGAGGTATAGGTCTTCTATGTCTTGTCTGGTGGGCATCTCTACATCACCCCCAGCCTAGTCGCTATTTCTCTCAGTATGTCTTCGTCTAGACCCGCTGATTTGTATTTCTCTATGAGGTCTTCTTTGGTGAGGTTTGGCTTCCACCATCGGGTTGTTCTATGGCCTTTATGTGTGAGGTAGTATAGCTCGTATGCGTAGTTGAGGTATTGGGTTCTGAAGAAGGTTAGGAC
>Ga0190310_1000827_pt1 | contig 9952 bp, 12 predicted proteins | sample 48700778_MG_FD_165059 | JGI IMG/M metagenome (GOLD analysis project Ga0190310, IMG submission 165059) | Hydrothermal vent sediment bacterial communities from Southern Trench, Guaymas Basin, Mexico - 4870-07-7-8_MG | ecosystem: Environmental > Aquatic > Marine > Hydrothermal vents > Sediment ... | reverse complement strand
GTCATCTACGGAAATATACTTGAATAAAAGCTTTTTTAACAATCCCTCATTAAACCTTCATTTACCATTCTATTAATGGCTTTATTAATAGGAGATTCCTGATAATTTGTAGAGTGATAAGTGGTATGAGCATTCCACCTGAATTAAGAGAGCTCATCATAGGCATAGTCGAAGAGAGAATTAAGGAGCTTAGATTATCCCATAAGGAGTTTAGAGAGCTTAGAAGGAGTATTAGCAGACTTGAGGAGGCTCAAGCTAAAACTGAAGAGAAATTATTGAGGCTTGAAGCGGCTCAAATTAAAACTGAAGAGAGGCTTTCTAGACTTGAAGAAGCCATTGAACGCCTTATTGAAGCTCAAACCAAAACCGAAGAAAAGCTTCTGAGGCTTGAAGAAGCTCAAATCAGAACTGAAGAGAAATTATTGAGGCTTGGGGAAGCTCAAGCTAAAACTGAAGAAAGGTTATTAAAACTTGAAGAAGCGCAGCTAAAAACTGAAGAGAGGCTTTCTAGACTTGAAGAAGCCATTGAACGTCTTGCTGAAGCTCAAGCTAAAACTGAGAGAGCTATCCAGGAACTTGCGAGGGCTGTAGGTAGACTTAGTGATGTAGTGGGCTTTGGACTTGAAGATATAGGCAGAGTGGTTATACCTGGATGGCTGCAAAGACACTTGGGAATTCAACTTGAAGGTGAGCTTGGTGAAGAGCTAAAGAGAGCCTTTATAGAGGTTGATGGAAGAGAAATTGAGGTAAATCTTTACGGCGAAGGATTTATGGGGAATGAAAGAATAGCGGTGATATGCGAAGTTAAATCAAGAATCTATCAGGATGACGTTGATAAGTTTTACAATAACTTGGTTAAGCCAATTGAAAAATCTCTCAACATGAAGATAATCCCAGTATTATTCGGCTATTTGATTCATCCAAAGGCTAAAGCAAGAGCTCGAGAATTAGGCGTATACGTAATAGCTTCATACGAGAGATAACATACTACTTTTTACCTTTAATTAAGCTATGAGATTTTAAGGCTTCAGTTTAGCTATGTACTCAGCTAAGTCTAGTAAGACTCTTCTTAATGGATGCTCACTTTCAACTAGCAGCTTATAGCTCATGTTTATCTTGAAGACCTCCTCATCGTAGGGCAGCTCGAAGATTGCTTGTGCTCCTGCCTCTTTACACATTTTTAATAGCTCATCTCTATGACTTGACGAAACGGTGCTCTTATTGATAAAGGCAATCCACTTAAGCTTAAGAGTATTTAGAAGGTCTATGGTAAGCTTCATGGTGCTTAACCCTAGAGGTGTAGGCTCTGTTACAGCTACTGCAATATTAGTTATTCTTAATGCTTGAACGACAGCGCTATGAACACCAGGCGATGTGTCAACTACCACGAAATCGTATTTCTCTTTTTCAAGATCTTCTTTAGCTATTCTGACTAGCCTATTAACGGCTAAGGCGGACTTTGCTTCTGTTGGTTTAAGCTCACCGACCATAATCCTCAAATTACCTTTGATAGCAGCGTGAATATACCCTAAATCTCGTCCTCTATCGTAAATGGCATCTTGAGGACAAGCATAAACACATGCCTTACAGCCAGAGCAAGCCTCATCAAAGACTATGGGAGCCTCATCCCCCTTAATGACTATGACCCTCTCAGGGCATACCTCATTGCATTTGCCGCATCTAATGCATTTATCCAAGTCTATCTCTGGAGTGAATATCCTAATAGGCCGGACTTTCCTTAATTTTACATCTAGAAATAAATGGTCATTGGGATTATCAACATCAGAGTCGATGAGAAGAGTCTTATAACCCATTTTCGATAATGCAACAGCTAAATTAGCTGCAATAGCACTCTTACCAACGCCTCCTTTACCACCAGTTACAGCAATTATCATACTCATTTCAAGCCAACTCCAACCTTTATGTTTTCATAAGCCAGCCTTATGGCTCTTGAAGCTTCACTATCAGGCTTATATGCCACAACGGGCTTAAGCATGGTTAATGCTTCGACAACAGCATAATCATATGGTATTTTCCCTATAAGCCTAGCATTCATCATAGAAAGCATTTTCTCAGCTTCTTCCTCAATGGGATAATTCATGGATTTATTTATGATGAATCCTGCATGAACCCTAAATTGCTGAGCTATCTTTGTTGCTCTAAAAGCTCCTCTGAATGATTGAGGTGTAGGCTCACTAACGACAGCTGTATAAGAAGCTCCAACTACTGATGCTATCACTGTACAACCAATACCCGGAGAGCCATCAGTCACTAGAACATCAACGCCCATTTCTCTGGCTATCTCCGCTGCTCTATCCCTAAGCTCGTGAACCAAAGGACCGGTATTGTGCTCACCAACCTCAAGCTGAGCCGTGAAAATGGGGAAGCCAAACTCCGTTTCACCTAAAGTCATAAAGCCCGTTTTCCATTCACTCATAGATATGGCTGAAGCAGGACAAGCAAGCGCACATGCACCACAGCCCTCACAATAAAGCGTATTGACATAGGGCTTTCCAAGACTCCCGTTCATCGTTATGGCATCATAGGGGCATACTTCAAGACATTTAAGGCAATTATTGCACTTAGCATTATCAATAATAGCTTTCCTTGACATGTAGATTTCATATCGCTTAAGCCTCTTCTTTATGGGTAGCATGAAGTGAAGGGTTGGAGTATCAACATCGACATCAGCGGCCATGACCTTAAAGCCTTCTTGATGAAGAAGATAAGCTAAGGATGCAGCAAAAGTGGTTTTCCCTGATCCACCTTTACCGCTAACGACGACTATCTCCTTCATATTAGCCACTCTTCCTAAGCAGAGATATATCGTTCCATTTAAGCCTTTAACTCGCTGCGCTCCTTCACATGATTGTTGTATCTGCATGTAGCTCAGATCGTTGCTAGAAGAAGTATGGCGGATAGCCGGGATAATGGGGCTCAAAGCACCTATGACCACAAACGTTGAAGGCTGTATATGGCCTTAATGTTCCCAGCTTTATCTCCTCTATAACCTCACGTAGAGTGTTGGCATTGGTGTGATAAACTTTGACCCCCATGCTTTCGAGAGCCATTAAAGCCTTTCTACCAATACCCTTAACCACAACTGCTTCAGCACCACTAACTTCTATAAGCGTAGCTGCATCACAGCCAACTGCTTCATGCATTAACTGTGGTGATGCTCTAATAGCATACTTGACGTTCTCGTCATCAACATCAACTATTGCATAGTAAGGAGCTCTACCAAAATGAGGAGATACCAATGAGTCGATACCATTATTCATCTCAAGAGGCACGAAAAACCTCATACTAAACACCTCCTAAAAATAAAAAGGAGAAGGTTAAGTCACCTCGAGCCCTCAATCATTCGCTTAAGCTCCTTAATTCTCTCCTCTACGCTTTTGAGTTCTTCCTGAAGATCCTTAAGGTCTTCCTCTAGATCTCTCTTATATCTCTCAAGCATCTCTAATTCCTGCTCTGGAGGTATAGGCGGCGGTGGAGATGTTGCTGGGGGACCATAGTATGGCATTGAGGGTTGATACCCCCAAGCCCATGGAGATCCATATCCGTAACCCCAACCTCTTCTCCAAAATCTTCTTGGCCAGAACATTCCTTACCACCATATCATGGGTCAGTAATATGGCCACCAATAGTATGGAGGCCACCAGTAATATAATAGTGTCGGCAAGTACCATAGAGGTGTCCAATATATCGGCCAATACCAAGCAGTCCACCAATACATTGGTCGATACAAGTACCATGGCCAAAAGGCATAGTACCAGAATGCTGGATACCACGAAGAGAATGGATACCAAGGCACCATTGGATAAGGCGGCATCCACAAAAATGGGGGATATGACCATGGAGATGGATATGTCAAGGTTTGATAACCTTCAGCCTTGCCGGTTGTAGTGCTACTACCTGAACCGCTGCTTTCTCGCCAGTATGGTGCTGGATACCACATTACTAGGACACCTTACCACCAGTAGTATGGCCACCAGAATGTCGGCCAGTACCATCTAGCCCAGAGCCAGTATGGAGCTCCGAATAACCACCAACATGCTCCTCTACCGAATATCCAGCCAGGCCTCATCCATGGAGGCAAGTAGCTGAAAGGCCCTCTACCAGGCCAAGGACCAAACCATCTACCAGATGACCACCACATACCTACTCTCACCTCCAACTGGTGAGAGCTATGAAAATAAATAGCAAAGGATACTATAAATTTTGTGCTAAAGCACAAAAATCAAGAACTTATAACTATGGGTCTTTTCTCGACAAGGGCCTGGGTTATCTTCCTTCTAGCGCTCTCAAGAAGTCTCCATAGAGTTCCTCGGGATATATTCATTCTTTTTGCTGCTTCCTCTTGAGTTAAATTCTCAAGATACACGTTTCTTAGAGCTTCAAGCTCATCAGGTGCTAAGTATATGGGTTCTCCATCTAATGGCATTCCTGAAGGATCCATTGGCATAAACATGACACTTTGAATAGTAAAACCTATGAACCTAGGCTTAATAGGTCTGCCAGGCCCCATTCTCCTAGGGCACCAACGCCATGGAGGTCCCTGCATCTCCTTCCCTCTAGCTTTCTCTAAAGTCTTGAGGAGTTATATCTTTTTTAACTTAAAAAATAGCTTTAGAATGTCCGTGCTAACAACACTACTTAACTCTGATAAGTGTTGCCTTAACGAGTTTTCTTCCTTCACACATAATTTTTTCATTTTGCACCTTCAGAATTCTATATTTCTCTCCATCTTTAACGTATGGACTTTGACATAAATGTCTTTGTGGGCAGTTCTTATTTCTGCATTGTCTTCTCTTAAAGGTTATTATTGCACCTTCAACAGCCATCTTTGCATCTATTAGAGCTTCAACTTCGGACTCCACGACTTTAGCTACTACAACCCATCCTTCTCGCAATGCGCATCTATGTTTTTTATTCAGAACCTCAACAACGGTATAAATTGTGTTGGGCTCAAGCTTAAATGCACATACCTCTCTTAACTTACAGTTATAGCATACATCAGCTGGTTTTTCAAAGATAAACTTAAAGCCAGGCTTGGCTTGGAGCTCGCCGACAAGGGTCGTTATAACCTCGCTCATTTCACTTTATCACCCCTGTAGTCCTAGCAAGCTTCTCAGCTGCTTCCCATGTTAAGCCACTATCGCCTAGGATTGTATATCTAGGTCTAATCTTATGTGCTTCAACTAAAGCTCTTATAATGTACTCGTCATCTATGCCAAGCTCCTTTGCTGTTGTCGGAGCACCGATAGTCTTAAGAGCTTTTTTAATCTTTCTCCACTTCATACCATGAAGATATGCCATCATGATAGTACCCACTCCACATTGCTCTCCATGAAGTGCAGGTTTAGGAGCTATCATGTCTAAAACATGAGAGAATTGATGTTCAGCGCCTGAACAAGGCCTTGAAGAACCCGCAATACACATGGCAACTCCACACGACACTAAAGCTTCAATAACTATTCTAACGCCCTCCTCCTTATGAGCCCCTATAAGCTTTGCATGCCTCATAACGAGTTTGGCTGAGAGAACTGCTAAGGATGCCGCATATTCACCGTAATATTCACTTTTAATTCTATGGGCAAGCTTCCAATCTTTCACGGCAGTCAATTTAGCTATTATGTCTCCGCAGCCGCTGGCAAGAAGCCTATGAGGCGCGCTCATGATGATATTGACATCAGCTATTATGGCTAGAGGTGGCTTAGCCTTAATTGAGTAAGGCGATCTAAGCCCCTTGAGCGATACCATAGGTGAGGCTATGCCGTCATGAGATGCTGCTGTTGGAACACTTATAAAGGGAATACCGAGCTTGAAAGCCGCGTATTTCCCTAAATCTATTGTAGTGCCACCACCTATTGAGACTATAAAGCTAGGCCTTACGCCTTTGGCATGCTCGATTATGTTGCTATGCTCTTCAGCATCTCCCTCAACATCTCTGTCAAAGACGTCGAAGCCGCATGACGATAGGGAGTTTAAGGCTATTTCCCCTGCGAGCTTACGACCCATTTTCCCAAGTAGAACATAAGCCTTCCCTGAGAGCCCGAGGGACTTGGCAATGTCGCCAACTTTCTCAGCAACACCTCTACCAACGAGAATTCTCCTAGGAAGCTCTATGTCATGAGGGTCGAGCAAGACCAATCCCTCTTTTCATCTCCGTAAAACTTTTAAATGTGCATGCTCTTTTCCTGCTTGCAGTGCATTCTAGAGTTTAACGTAATACCTACGAAAACTATTCGCTTTGTGGTGTGCCTACAAATGTCAATTATAAAGGAAGCGGGAGCACCGATCTTTAAGGGAACAACAACTGTTGGGATTCGATGTGTAAATGGAATAGTGTTAGCCACAGATAGGCGCGTTACATCAGGCTTCTATGTGGCAAATAAGAGAGGCAAGAAGATACTTCAGATAGACGATATGGTTTATGCAACAATAGCAGGCGTAGTGGCTGACGCTCAAATGCTAATAGATAGGATAAAGGCTCACGTCAAATATGTTAAGACATCAACGAAACAGCCCTTGTCCGTCAAGGCGATAGCAAGCCTAATGTCAAATATACTCTTCTCATCAAGGTCCTCTCCATTAATAGTCCAAGCAATAGTAGCTGGAATTGATGATGAAGGGCCCAAGATGTTCAACCTTGACTTCTTCGGCACATTAACCGAGGAAAAATACATTGCAACAGGGTCTGGATCACCCTTAGCTATAGCCGTTCTCGAGACTAAGTATAGAGATAACTTAACAGTAAAAGAGGCAATACCAATAGTCATCGAGGCTGTCAAAGCAGCTATGAAGTGGGATCCTGGATCAGGAGAGGGATTTGACGTAATAGTCATAACAAGAGAGGGCGTAGAGGAAATCCCTCAAGAAAAGCTTGAGAAGGCTTAGAATGATCACGCTAATCGCCATAGTCATAGGAAGGTAGAAGAGAATTGGTTCAAGCAAATCATCTAACGGTACTTAGGGATGGGATATTAAAGAGCATACCACCTGAGGCAGGGGTAACTAGGATTGAGTTTGAAGGGCCAGAAATAGCAGTCTACGTTAAAAATCCCGCTGTTTTACTATCCGGCGGGGACATCGTTAAGACTGTGGCCAAAACACTTAGAAAAAGAATAGTATTGAGGCCAGACCCCGAAGTCAGAAAGGATAGAGAAGAGGCCAAGAAGATAGTCTATGAGCTTGTACCGCCAGAGGCAGGCATAACAAACATACACTTCGATGATGTCATGGGTGAGATGATCATAGAGGCCAGAAAGCCAGGCATAGTCATAGGGAAAAACGGTTATCTCCTAAAGCAACTCCTTGCTCACACGTTATGGAGACCTATACCAGTCAGAACTCCTCCATTAAAATCCAAGTTCATAGAGTCAGTCTCAGCACTTCTCCATAAAAATAGCAATTATAGATTTAAGATGCTAAAAGAAGTCGGAAGGAGAATTCATAGACCGCTTCTCTATAAGATCGATAACATAAGGATCACAGCTTTAGGAGGCTTTAAAGAAGTTGGTCGTTCAGCAATACTCGTCGAAGTAGGTGAAGACAAAATACTGCTGGATTGCGGTGTAAGACCTAGTGCTAGAGATTACATGAGTGAATTCCCAAGCTTCTGGATAGACGGCTTCGACATAGATTCTATAAGTGCAATCATAATAACACATGCGCATTTAGATCATTGTGGAGCTCTTCCGCTTCTCTTTAAATATGGTTATCGAGGCCCGGTTTATTGCAGTGAACCTACAAAAATGTTAATGGCATTGATATTAAAGGACTATCTAGATGTAGCAGATAAAGAAGGTAGAACACCAATATATGGATTAAGGGATGTAAAGACAGCTCTTCTGCATACAATAGCATTAAACCATGGCGAGGTCACTGACATAGCTCCTGGCGTTAAATTAACATTACATAATGCAGGTCATATACTGGGCTCATCCATGGCTCACTTACACATAGGCGAAGGCCTACATAACATTGTATATACTGGCGACTTCAAATATGGTAGAACGAGGCTTCTTGAGCCAGCGTCATATGTATTCCCCAGACTTGAGACATTAATAATGGAGTCAACGTATGGCGGATCCAACGATATAATGCCATCAAGAGAAGAAACGGAGACTAAGCTCATAGAAATAGTGAATAGAACTCTTGAACGTGGAGGCAAAGTACTAATACCAGTCCTTGCAGTTGGCAGAGCACAAGAAATAATGCTTGTTTTAGCTAATGCTGTCGAGAAGAAGCTCATACCCTCAGTCCCAATATACATAGAGGGCATGATTCAGGAATCAACAGCAATACACACAGCCTATCCAGAAAGCCTGGCTAAAGAAGTTAGGGATAAGATATTTTATGAAGATGTTAATCCATTCTTAGCTGAAAACTTTGTAACTTTAACTAAGGGTCATGCCCGCCTTGATATAGTTGAGGGCGAACCATGCATAATACTGGCGACTTCAGGCATGCTTAATGCTGGTCCTGCACTCGAGTACTTCAAGCTTATGGCTGAAGATGAGAGAAACTCATTAATCTTCGTCGCTTATCAAGTTGAAGGAACACTAGGCAGAGCTATTCAAGAAGGAGCTAGAGAGGTTGCTGTTGATTACGTTGATGGCAAGCCATTGACGGTTAAAGTGAAAATGGAGATTCATACATGTGATGGATTTAGCGGTCACAGTGATAGAAGGCAATTGCTGCGATTTGTCGAGAGAGTCATACCTAAACCTCACAGAGTAATATTATGTCATGGAGAAAGCGAGAAAACCATGAGCTTAGCCTCAAGCATACAGAGATACTATAGAGTTCCTGTAGAAACCCCCGATCACTTAGATTCTATAAGGATTAGATGAAACCTAGTTCCTTTAATTTACTCCATATCTTATCGCCGACATAATGCAAGTTCTTTATGACCTTGCCCTTCAACATACCCTCTATCTCAGCTTTGCTTAATAGAGCTATGCCAATGCAAAGCGGTTTCCCATGTTTTTCATCAACAACTGCAACCACGTCATCTTTAGCAAAATCACCTTCAATTCTAATTATCCCAGGAGCCATGACGTCAGCTCCGTTAACTATATGCTTGACAGCACCCATATCAATGACAACCTTAGGCAATTTAATGACTCCGTCGATCAATGCCGTTAAAAACGGTATAAGCCTACCACCTAATTCCATGGCTAGAGGCCTATCATCCATGAAGTAAATGGTAGCATCCTTGCCCAGCTGCATGACCTCCCACTTGGACTTATGATGAAGGGGCTTTTCAACCTGCAAATTCCTCTCAAGAAGCGCTATAATCTCCTTAGCCTCACTCTTGCTCAAAGCATGTCTATGAACCCTAGTCATACTGATCCTACAAGCATTTTTCCACTAAGGTTTAAATACATATATTCTTACAAGCTAAAACAAAAACTGGCTGGGTTCACTATGTCGGAGGCGACATTAGCAATCTTGGCGTCATCTATTGGCAGCCAAATATTCGTTAGACTAAAGGGAGGCAAAGAATTCAGAGGCAAATTGAAAAGCTATGATCAACACCTCAATATAGTCCTTGAAGACGCCGAAGAACTAAGGCAAAACGGCGAACCTAAGAGGCACGGCTTAATACTAATTAGAGGGGACAGCATAGTCCTCATAAGCCCAGTGCCTAAATAGGGGTTGAGAGGATGGTCAAAGGAACAACATCATTTGGAAAGATGAATAAAGGCGCAACTCACATCAAATGCAGGCGATGTGGCAGAAGAGCCTACAACAAGAAAAAGCATTACTGTGCTGCATGCGGCTTTGGCAGATCCAGAAGACTAAGAAAATACTCATGGCAGAACAAACCACTAAATAGAGCTTATCGTCTCGTCTAATGACTTAGCCTTCTCATTGGAAATCTTAATACCTAGCTACTAAATTAGATGGTGTCAGGGGCCGGTAGATCAGTCTGGTAGAT
>Ga0190310_1000826_pt1 | contig 9969 bp, 8 predicted proteins | sample 48700778_MG_FD_165059 | JGI IMG/M metagenome (GOLD analysis project Ga0190310, IMG submission 165059) | Hydrothermal vent sediment bacterial communities from Southern Trench, Guaymas Basin, Mexico - 4870-07-7-8_MG | ecosystem: Environmental > Aquatic > Marine > Hydrothermal vents > Sediment ... | reverse complement strand
GGGGGGATTTTTTGGGGTATTTTTCGGCTTTTATGGTAAGGTGCCGCCGAATTTGAGGGCGCATATGTACAGGTCGAGCATGTTGACGATTCCGTCGGTGTTGATGTCGTAGGGTACACAGCACGGATCGCCCGTCCAGCCGAAGCTTAGGGCGGTGTAGTATAGGTCGAGCATGTTAACAATATTATTGTTGTCAACATCACCTATCAAAACCGCCATTTCAATTGTATAAACGTTTGTGCCATATTCATTTGTTATCTCAAGCGTGAATGTGTGGATGCCAGGCTCTACTGTTTGCCATGGAAGAGCTTCCCACCAATTGTGGAATTCTAGTGGTTTAAGCTCTTGTTCTCCGGTTGCGATAATCTCGCCGTCCATCTTTAGTGTCCAGGTGTGAGTGCAGTTGGCTTTGGTGTCTAGATTGAACGTGTAGAGACCTACAACAGTCTTGGTTACTTTCGACATGTCTCCGTAGTTGGCTTCTGTCGGTGCGTGTATTGCCGGTATTTGTCTGCATGGCTGGGCTGCTAGTCTGCCCCACCAGTTGGTGTTCTTGTAGACGCGTACCATTCCTAGTGTTGGGTCGTACCAGTCGAATATCCATTCGCCTGTTCCGTAGAGGCATTTTGGCGGCGGAGTCGGCCCTTGCTTCTCTGGCGGTACATGATCAGTGTAGGCTACCTCCCATGGTTTGAAGGCTTCTGCTGCTTCTTTGTCGCCGTAGAATGGCTCCCAGACCTTTCTTGGGTAGATTGGGCCCATGGTGTAGGAGTAGAATCGCCATATTCCTGTTGCGTTTACTTTGATTCCGAAGCAGTAGTCGTTGTATTTGATGCAGCCGTGATAGTATTGCCACACATCAAAGAGCTGTGAGGGTCTTGTTGAGTTTATAAAGTCATATTGCCATATTAGGTCGTCTACTGTGACTGGGTCGCCGTCCTGCCATGTTACGTCGTTTCTTATCCACCATTGAATTATCATTCCTGGCTCGCCGTTGGGGCCTGTCCAGTCAAGTATCTTGTATTTGACGCCTATCCATGGTATGTCGGCGTGCGTGTATGCGTCGACTTCCATCATTCCGTCATATATCCTGTTTAGTATGGTGACTTCGTAGACTGATTCTGCTAGCCATGGGTGTAGCGTGTCAATTGGGCCGGGTAGGTGCCACCTGACGCTTCCACCCACTGGAGTGCCTTCCCAGTGGATGCTTCCGTAGGTCCATTTTAGCTGGTAGGCTGCCGAGCCGTAGCCTAGGGATGGTACCCAGCAGGTTAGGCCTGGCTTGTATAGGTCGTGGTAGTTTCTTGAGTAGATTGGTAGGTATGGACATGAGTAGTATAGGATTTCCTGTATGTCCCAGCATAGCTGTCTCAGTTCCTCCATTTCTGTTATTGGTATATCATTGACCAGATCGTAGCAGATGTGGATGTAGTAGTCTGGCGGTATGTCTATGTCTCTTAGGAAAACAATGGCTACTCCATTTCCTTCAGCATCTGTCTTTACTTCGTAGTCTACATCTTTCTGTAGGTCTAGGTAGCGCCATGGGAAGTTGGGTGAGGCGTGGTCTACACCTATCCAGATTTCTTCTGTTCCGTCCTCAAAGGCATATTGAGTTGCTACTTCTGTGCCTGCTGCCACTGTCGTTGGACCTGGGCCTATCCATTGCTTTTCGAAGTATTCGAACCATCTGCATTCGTAGAAGGCTTTTATCATGAGGTTTAGTGGACGATAGTCGAAGCCCGGCGAGTTGTTTAGGTATGGCTGGTCTGTTTCTGGGTGGAAGAACCAGTATAGGTAGGTTGGGAATCTTCCGAGGCCCCAGCATAGGAAGTATATGTCGTGGTCGCGGTTTCCGAAGGCTACGTCGATTTCTGTATAGAAGCTTATTACTTCAAGCTTGAATATACAACTGTGCGGTGGGTCAGCTACCTCTTGTCCGCAGAAGAATAGATTCCAGTTTTTGACGTGTCTTCTTGTGACTTCCACTGAGGTTGGAGCTTCCTCTGGAGCCATTACGTATATGGCGTATTCGCCTGTAGCTGGGTCGCCTACACGCTCGTTGAGTGGTACACCATTTGGCATTACCCAGTCGTTTCCGCCTATGGTTCCGGTGAATCCGGCTGCGTATAGTATTTCAGCCGCTGCATCCCAGTCTTTTGGATATGGGGTTATTCCTGGATGGTACCAGTAGACGTTGGCTGGAGGAACACATGTGTCCAGCCTGACGTTAATGTAGCCGTAGATGTCTGGTATCCATACGTCTTTGTCGCAGCCTACCATGAGTTCCAAGGCGTATCTGAATTGGGATATGTTGAGCGGATAGAGTGGGAATCCTGGCTGCCTATTATGGTAGTTGAAGTATGCTCCAGACTCCGGAGGAGTAACGTCTCTACAGTTTACGCCTAAATAGCACATGTGGAAGCCTGGCGCGGCGGTAACCGTCCAGTTGTAGGGCGGATTCTTCAAGGTTTCTACTTCATCTGTTCTGATTGCACCTACGTATGTGTCGATTTCACATGCCTTAGCAGCTTCAATAGCAACCGTGTATGGATATTTGATCACGAAAAGTATCTCATCTAGTCTTGGAAAGTCCCATTCCTGCGCCTGAACAGCGCCCATAAAAGGCTGTGCTAGCAGCAATGAAGCTACTATTACAATAGCTAGTTTAATTACAAAGTTTCTATGCATTTTCTCCCCTCTACCTCTATTTGCAAGAAATAGTAAACTTTACGAACCTTAAAAAGTTTGTGGAAGATTTTTACATATAAGATTTAACACATTAAAGTCAATCACTTAAAACATAAAAATGTAAGACGAGAGGAAGCCCTACTTACCTAATGGAAAATGACAGGCCACAAACCTTCCCTTTTCAACTTCAACAAGTTTCGGCTCTTCCTTTCTACAAATCTCTTGGGCATATGGACATCTCGGATGGAATCTACAGCCAGAAGGAGGATTTAGAGGGTTAGGTACTTCCCCTTTAACAATAACTTTGGTTTTCCTTCCTGTAGGATCCGGAACTGGTACAGCGGCTATTAAAGCTTCAGTATACGGATGCAATGGATGCTGAGTTACATCCTCCGTTCCGCCAACTTCCACAAACTTTCCAAGATACATAACACCAATACGGTCACAGATATATCTGGCCAAAGCTATATCGTGAGTTATATACAAAAGAGCCAACCTAAATTTTTGTACCAATCCCTGTATCAGCTTTGTAACTTCACTTCTAATAGAAGCGTCAAGCATCGAAACAGGCTCATCAGCCACTATAAACTCCGGTCTAACAATAAAGGCCCGGGCGATGGCAACTCTCTGCCTTTGACCCCCACTTAACTCGTGGGGGAATCTAAACATATACTCCTCAGGTGGAACCAAATCCATAGATTCCATTACTTCGTAGACTCTTTCTCTTGCCTCATCTTCTGTTTCAACAAGTTTCAGTAAGTGTAGAGGCTCAGAAATGATGTCATAAATGCTCATTCGAGGATTAAGAGATTCATAAGGGTCCTGAAAGATTATTTGCATTTTTCTTCTTAGTTTTCTCATTTCTGCACGGGAAAGTTTCAGCAAATCTATACCTTTAAAGAATATTTTACCAGCCGTAGGCTCAATTAACCGAAGTAATAGCCTGCCAGTTGTAGTTTTACCACACCCAGATTCACCTACCAGCCCAAAGACTTCCCCTTCATCTATTGTAAAACTTATATTGTCTACAGCACGAACCAGGGGAACCTCGCTAGTGAACAAACTTTTAAAGAAACCAAGCTTTATAGGGAAGTACTTTCGCAGATTATATACTTCAATAAGCTTTTTTTCGGCCATTACTTTTTACCCCCTACTAGCCAGCAAGCAACATAATGTCCTTTATTCACCTCGATAATTGGAGGTTCCTCTTTCTTGCAAATATCCATAGCATAGTCACATCTTGGATGGAATCTACAGCCAGGAGGCGGAGCCAGAAGATCAGGCGGAAAACCGTGAATGGAAGAAAGCTCAGTTTTCCGTCCTAAAACGCTTGGAAATGCAGCAATAAGCTTAATTGTGTAGGGATGTAATGGTTCTTTAAAAATGGACACTACATCACCATACTCCACAATCTTTCCAGCATACATAATGGCTACTTTATTGCATGTTTCAGCAATTAATGAGAGGTCATGGGAGATAAGCATCATAGAAAGATTCAGTTTCTTTTGTAATTCTTTGATTACATTTATCACTTGAGCCGCGATGATTACGTCAAGGGCGGTTGTAGGCTCATCTAAAATAACCAAATCCGGATTACAAGCAAGCGACATAGCAATCATTGTGCGCTGTTTCATTCCTCCACTTAATTCATGAGGATATCTATCGAATCTGGAAGCGCCGATTCCAACGAGGTCAAGCAGCTTCTTTGCTCTTTCTTCAGCTTCTCTCTTCGAGACATCCTCATGTGCGAGTATACTTTCAGTTATTTGATCTCCAATTTTCATTGTTGGGTGGAGAGAGTTCATAGCTCCTTGAAATACCGTGGAGATTTTTTTCCATCTAATTTCTCTATCAAAGGTCTTATCATCTAATTTAAGCAAATCCATATTTTCAAAAATGATTTTCCCGTCGAAAACTCTGCCATTACGAGGAAGCAAGCGTAATATTGTTAATGCAACACTTGTTTTACCACACCCAGATTCGCCTGCTAGACCAAAGCTATCTCCCTTTTCCATCGAAAAGGAAACATTGTCAACCGCCCTTACCCACCCTCTTAATGTGTAGAAATACATTTTCAGATTTCCGACGTTTAACAAGGGCATTTACCTTCTCCTCCTTAGCCTTGGATTTACTATCTCATCCACAGCATGTCCCAAGAAAACGAATGCCAAACAGAGAAGCGTTATTGCGATGCCCGGTGGAAATATCCACCACCAACAGAAGTAAGTGAAAGCGCCGCCTTCAGTCCACATTATATTAAATTCTCTTCCCCATGTTGGAGTAGTAGGGTCACCAAATCCTATAAAGCTGAGGGAGGCCTCAGTCATTATTGCTCCAGGAACACTGAGTACAAAGTCGGCGAGGACTATGGGCAGAACGTTAGGAATTAAATGTCTAAACATTATGTAGGCACGGGAAGCGCCAGATGCAACAGCACATTCAACGAAAGCTGATTCTCTTAACGAGAGAACCTGTGACCTAATAACTCTAGATAGCCCTTGCCATCCGAAAACAGCTATCAAAATCACTATATACCAAACATTTCTTCCGTACATATAAACGAGTACCATTAGAAGCGGTAAGACTGGCAAGCATAAGAGTATGTCCACTAATCTCATCAACGCCTCATCAACTACTCCTCCAAGGTAGCCAGAAACAACACCAACCATTATCCCCATAACTACCGAAACAACAGCCGCAGCCAGCCCTATAGCTAATGAAATTTTTATCCCATGTACCACTCTTGACCATACGTCCCTGCCAAGATGATCTGTACCCATTAGTCCCCAAAGAAGCCCCCTTACCGTGACTTGCGCCGTTTTAACTTGTAATTTAAAGTATACTGGTTTGTTATGGTAGGGGGCTACGAAAACGTACATTGTCATGCTGTAATTGCCTTTTGAAGCAAATAGGTCATTAGCCAGCCCTTGAGCATCTACGCTACCATGAACATCAACATACCCCATCCTATAAGCCCAATAAAGATCGGTAGATAAGGCTACGCTGAAAGATTGCTTAGCGTCAATTAGTCTGTCCTTTGCTGGTGCAAGGTCTATTGGCTCTAGCAAAGAAAGTGGATTATATCCTTCGGAAAGATAGGTTATCTTGTGGATGCTCCACTCAGCGTCCCATATTGAATAGGTCTTGAGTGGATTTGAAAAGTTAACCTCAACGTTATACAGAGCCCTTTTTAACCGCATTGTTCTAGTAATGTTTGTGCCAGGTACCGGAAGCTCGTAATAAAGATAAGGATCTACTGCAAGTTCAAATCGAATGTTAAATCCGCCTCCTCGCGGTGGGCGGTATGGATAATTGAATGTATTAGATTTAAAGACTATACATATCGGTTCGTCATCGGGAAAGCTTACTGCTTCTATTTCTAGAATTATTGAACCTTCTTTATATGTTACATTAAAGCCAGTACTATTCTTAAGGAAATCTGGAATGGAAGCCATGTCCAATGAGAAATTCAAGTCGTAAACCGTGCTACGTGGGAGGTCATTGAGAGATGGATCAAAGATGGTTATCCACTCAGGAGGAACCCGGTCATCAGCTAAATCTGTCGCTTCGGGATCCACCCCAAAGGATAAAACTGGAACCAAAACAGCGCCAGCTACATACGCTAAGATTATTGCTGCGCCTACCAGTCCGATTTTATTGTGGGAAAAATCTAGCCAGAATCCACGTATTCTTCTTCCGAGAACCGTTTTTGCTTCTTCACGTTCCATTGAAATAGTTGCTGCCCCAGTCACCATCGGAATAACGCCTTGAAGTATAACCCTTAAGTAAGCAACGCCTAAGCCACTATACACAGTTTCTTGAACATAAGCAGACCACTCACCAATACCATAAATAAACACTGAGACAAGTCCTATTCCTAAGGTCATCAGCGAGGCCAGTTCCATATGCTTCATCTTGAAGATTAAAATTCCACATATAACGTAAACCAATCCGATGATCATGTCTATTGAAGCTGATGGCCAACTCAATGGAATGATGCCCTTAGTAGCAAATGCGATCCATATCTGTGCCGCCCACTCTTCGTTTAAATGTTCACCTAAGAAGTATCCGAGTATACCTATGGCAAAAGTGAATATTCCTAGAACCACTATTAATAGGCTCATTATTAATATCCCTTTAGGTCGGGAAACGCCTCTACGCTTAGTCATCCTTATTCACCTCTACCTCCTTGCTCCAACACGGATTCTTGGATCGAGAACTCCATAAAGCAGGTCAGCAATTATGTTGAACATTATTGTTAAGGTAGCAAATATGAAAAGGACAGCTTGAACTACAGGGTAATCGGGGGTAGCAGGGCTAAGTGAATTTACATACCATTTTCCTATACCTTCTAGACCGAATACCGTTTCGGTTATTATTGCACCGGTTACAATTCCGGGGATCGATAGAGTAATCATTGTGACTATGGGTGGAAGTATGCTCTTAAACGCATGCTTAAACAGCACTGTTCTTTCACCGACTCCCTTAGCACGAGCAGTCAAAATGTAATCTTGTGTTAAGGCGTCAATTAACATGTTCCTGGTGTAAAGTGCCCATCCAGCAAAACCAGCAAACACTAAGCAGAGGATGGGAAGGGCCAAATGATAAGCTGCGCCGGAAATAAATTCTATCGTGGAATTATATGGGCCTCCTAGCCCGCCGCCCGTTGGGAAGATCTTTATTCCATGAATATTCGCAAGGTAGCTAAAGAAGAATATAGCTACAAGTTCTAAGAAGAAGACTGGGACACCCCACGTAAGAAGTGAAACACCTATAATAGCAACGTCTGCTTTTGATCCTCTTTTTGCAGCGGCCACTATTCCTACAGGAATCCCAACAATAATTCTCCCTACAAGTGCACTTCCCAAAAGGAAAACAGTCAAACCTAATCTCCAAGCCATTTCTGATGCTACTGTAGATTTAGTTCTAAATGATATACCGAAATATGGCGGAATTAATCCATAAGAAAACATATTTCGTAAGTATTTCAGATATTTCATCCATAACGGATCATAATATCCATACTCCCTTTTTATCATTTCTATTTGCTCCGGCTTCATTCCGGGTTGAAGAAGATATTTAGTTGGATCGCCAGGCTGATACACGAAAATTATAAAGTTTAGGGTAGCAACAACCCATAAAGTTATGATTCCTATCGCCACTCTCTTTGCGATATATTTTCTTAAAGTCAAGATAGCCCTCCCCGACAAAAGGAATGACATACAAATAATATTTAAGTTTGTCGAACAATATCAAAATCAGTTAAGTTCGTTTCGAAAATGTATAGATTATCACTTCTGAAAGGTTTATGCCGCTTGTAAAGCTCGTTACACCGATGAACCAAGGTAATCCCGGCCCCCATATGGCAAGAAGAGGAACTACAATAATTATTGCAATAATTAGAACATAAGTTAAGGTTAGAAGTCGCCTAAAACTTTTAATAACCTCTTCAATTGATTCGCTTGTTTTATCCACAATTTCAGTCTTGGCTGGAGCATAAAGTCGAGTCTTTATTAAGACACTTATATATGTTATCAGTAGTGTTGCTGCAAAGTATAGGACTAGTGGATGTATAAAAACTGTTGTAGCACCTACACTTATTGAGATGCTTTTCTCGTTTTTTAGCATTACAATTGCAAAATACGTCGAAAAAACAACTAATATTATGCTGAAAATCACTAAGGATTTACTGAAAGGATAGCGTATATTTCGCATTTCCTTTAGTTTCATGCTTATAACACCATTTAACTACTAAAACTTGAAATTATCCTTGTGAGATATGCTCTACTAACTACTGGAACATCTCGCAAATTGAGATAGACGATTGTATACCAATACCTTATTTCAGAAGGGAGAACATCGCCTGCGTCGGCATTTAAAGTAATTGTCACTGTGATATTATGGAAAGGTTTCAATTTTTTGGGGTTACTATAATATGTTTGAAATGCCTCTAAGTGACATCCGTCGGCATACATCTCTACCTTAATGTACTGTAAAGCTACTGAATAACGTGAAGGATTACCAATTGAAACATTAATTCTTAAGTGATAATCATCCATTTTAGCCATATTTAAAATCGAAACCTCAATTCCGTACACAATGTTATAAGATGCAAACAAGAGGAAAGTGATATAGGAAATGGTCACTAATGATGCTACTGAGAATACTATAAAAATTCCTGAAATTGCTGTCTTTTTAAATACCATGTCTCATCACAAAAGGTTTTTAATGCTCTTGTTAATAAGTCTTTGTTGGAAATGGAAAAATGAAGATACCAAAAAAGACCGCATTGATCATTCTGGTTATGTTTGCATTGGGTATTTTTGCTCTTGCATACTTTTTATTCTTCCATCTAAAGGTTAATCCTTATTTTGGGATGGCTTTTACTTTTGTTATGACCATATTGTTTCTTTTCATAAGCAAGAAGGAAGTTATAGTGAAAAACTATAGAGAGATTCTAAGAGGAGTATTTATAGTACTTGGCTTATCAGTTATTTATGCTAACTTATTCATGTGTAGTTCTATACTTCATTTAGATGTGATCTTTCTCTGTATACTGTCGGCTGTTGCAAGCATACTTACTGGATTTTTGAGTCTTAATTTGCTTAGAGGAATAATTTACGTATGTCTTTCGGCTTTCCTTGGTGTTGTAATTGCTGTTTTTTTAATATTATCGCCACATTTATGCGTGGGAGAATACCTTCTTTTTGAATATGCATTATTACCAACAATTAATTCAGTAATGTTGCCTTTCATTGTAGCCATCTCTGTATCCTTATTTGGCGTCATAACTGGTTCACTCATTGAAGAGACAACAGAGGAGACAACAGAGTAGGTGACTTGGCTTCTCGTATGATTGAAATTTTGATTTAACAGTATTCTTAAATATTTCCGGTTGAATTTTAGATTCTAGGATGATGATGAGAATATGAGTCTCAATGGAATAACAATGAAAGCTAAGAAATGCCTCTTAGTTTCTTTCGTTCTGTTTTTGGTTTTTAATGGTGAATTATCTCTTTTTCCATTCACTTCGCAATGTGCATCTGCGTCAAGGAGTCCTATGCCAGTGTATGTGAAACATAATGCATTGATAACTGACACGCCTTCTGTATGGGTATTTGCCGAAGTTATAAATAACAGCACTAAAATTGTCAGCGATGTTGCTGTCAGAATTACATTTTACGATATAGACGGAAAGGTAATAGCTAGTAAACTTAAGAATGCCTCTTTAAGGTACATTTTGCCTCATAGGAGGGCTCCGGTTTTCGCTAGCATAAGTGG
>Ga0190310_1000824_pt1 | contig 9988 bp, 4 predicted proteins | sample 48700778_MG_FD_165059 | JGI IMG/M metagenome (GOLD analysis project Ga0190310, IMG submission 165059) | Hydrothermal vent sediment bacterial communities from Southern Trench, Guaymas Basin, Mexico - 4870-07-7-8_MG | ecosystem: Environmental > Aquatic > Marine > Hydrothermal vents > Sediment ... | reverse complement strand
CATTCGCATCCTGACCACTGCGACGCCCTCTCCGTTCTGAAAAAGCACACAAACGCAAGGATTGGCTTGCATTCATCGCAGGCGGAATGGGCATCTCTGCTTTCTGAGGCTTCTTTTCACTTCTTGGGCGTTAAGCCGAGAGATTTCAAGGCGGACTTCCTCGTGGAAGCGCTGAACGCAGGGCAAGAAGAGAGGTCGCAAGGAGAGCGAAACTGGTTGGAAGTCCTGCACACGCCAGGTCATACTCCAGATAGCGTCTGCTTTTACCTACCTTCTCATGCTGTTTTGCTCTGCGGAGACCTTGTGTTTGAGCGAGGCATCGGCAGGACAGACATGCCATTCGGCGATGAAGATGCTTTGAAAGCGTCAATTGAACGCATATCTGCCCTTGATGTTGAGATTTTGCTCCCAGGGCATGGAAATATCATAAAGGGAAGGGAGAATGTGCGGAAGAATTTCGCATTTGTAATGAATTTCTTTCGGTAAAGTGAAATCGGTATGTGAAATTAACGCAGCATATCGCATATTTCATCTTTCAACGCTTTGACATGCTCAACGAAAGCGGGAGAGGCTTTGAAGGGGGGTTTTCCTTCAATAGATGCTTTTAAGAGTGCGGGGTCATAGGGAATGCATCCAACTATGTTTTCTTCTGAAATTCGCCTCACGAGAGTATTCAAACTATTTCTATTTTCGGGGACTTTGTTGAAAACGACTGCGAATTTTGATATTCCTATATCAGAGGATAGCGATTTAATGCGAATAGCGGTCTCAACAGCACTAATTGAAGGCTCCACAACTGCGAGCATGATGTCAACGCCACGAGCAGTCCCACGACCGAGATGCTCAATACCCGCCTCGCAGTCCATCACAACATGCTCGCTTCTCCTGAAAATGTGGCGAAGTAATGCTCGCAAAAACGCATGCTCGGGGCATGTGCAACCGCCTCCGCCTTTCCTCACAGTTCCCATGACGAGCAGCGTGATTCCTTCAGAGCGAACGCCGTAATTCGCCAAAACATCGTCAACCTTCGGATTCAATTTGAACACGCCCAAGCTTCCTAACTCCGTGTTCGCACCCGTCCTCTCCGCAATTAAGTCCTTTAATTCTGAAATTGGTCTCGGATTCTCCTTTATTCCGAGTGAAAACCTCAAATTCATCGCAGGATCCGCATCTATTGCGATTACTTCCCGCTCTTTTGCCAATATCCTTGCGAGTGTCCCCGCAATCGTCGTTTTACCGACGCCTCCCTTTCCTGCAATCGCTATTCTCATTCCCTCCGCACCCGTCTTATCATTCTTCACCATTCTTTTTCTATTTCCTGCTGCTTCCAAGTTTCACGCACTCACTCCAGCAGTTCGCCGAAATTTTCCTTGCTCTCCATTTATTCTCACGATATTCTCTTCCCATCATACTCTAAAGATACTCTAAAGACAAATCCCCACTGAGATCGTGTTTATCACTCCCTCTTCACAGCTTTCTGTGTTTCCCATTCATAATTGGACAAGTTTTACGGATAAAAGAAATGCTATAGGCATTTTGAATTGAGTATAAGCATGTTGTTTATCTGCTGTTATGTCTTCTATAGGAGTGAATTGCGAAGTAATTTGAGTCCCGCCTAGTCACGGGAATTATTTGTTTCCAAATTCTCATATATTGGGCCAAAACTTTATTTCTTAATTTTATTATACGGCCTATACCGCATAATGGATACCATTTTCCGCTATTAGGTGGCTCATTTTGTATATCTTTTAGTTTTTCTATAGCAGTAGCAGGATTATTAATTAGATCATTTAATAATTCCTTTTTACCGGTCTGTCTGCCTAATATATAGTATTCTTTTAATAAGAAAGGTACAATTACAGGATTTACAAGCGTTATTTTCAATATTCTATTATTTTCTTCAATTTTGAATAATTTATTTTGGCTCTCAAAGATTTCTTTATAGCTTTCTAATAATTCAGGATGTTGGACAGAAGAGAATTTCATTAATCTTCTAATAACCGAAAGGAAAACATCTTTTTTAATCTCAAATTCAAAAATTAATTTATCTACATGTATGGAATCTATTACATTAGGAAACATAAATGGTATTATTTCATAAGGAGAATAAATTAGTTCTGTCAAATTTTCTACCAAATTAATATTCACCTTTTTCTTATTAGGTTTAAATTTTGGAAAATCTGTTACATAATTATTTAAACTTAAAAGGAAACACGTGAAATAGTCTCCCTTGCTTGAAATCAATTTAACTTCCTCGGAAGGGTCTTTCAAGAAATGCACTAGTATCTTGTCCTTATACAGTACACTTCCATCTCTAGCAAATGTAACAAAACCCGCGGGAATCTCCCATATTTCTAAAGGAGAGTTCAACCATAATGTAATTTTTTTAGAATTTCTGAGAATTTCCTTAGTAAGATATATTATGCCAACATTGTAATTAACCTCTGTCTTAAAGGAATAAGAAGTCCTTGACTCTAGAAGGAACCATCTGTTAGGAGAAATTAAACCAAATTTTTTCACAATTGAAGGCATAAATAAGAAGTCATTAAGAAGATTGGAAATATATAGCTTATAATAACTTTTTGGAAGTTTAGAGGAAATGTAATTCCCCCATGAAACAAATCTGTTTACATTATTGTCAAAATTATAAACTCTGGAGCATATTATTTTTTCATCACTATAAAATCTATCAAATTCTTTGGTTTCCTCGTAAAATTCTCTGGACAAATTCGGTGATATAGTTTCTAATGCTGCAAGACACCCTATCTCTGGAAAATATATTGGATAAGTACCAAAACGCTTCTGGACCGCAAGACTTTTTCTAAAGAAGGGATTATATATAACTTTAAAATTAACTTTTTCCAGAATTGTATAGTAGTCAATGATAGGATTTATCAGAAATTCTTTTTTCTGTGGTAGGTCTATCAAACATTTATTTACCATCATTGTAATCCTCCACAATTCTATCTATAAACCGTATCAATCTCTCATCTTCTTTTGTTAAGTAAATGGCTGTTGGTACAAAATGAGTCTCCCTTTTGTTCTTAGAGAAAACAAATAATAAATCAAGATATAATTTCCTTTTTGATAGCTTACCACTACTTTCGCCAAAAACCGGGTAGACAGCATCCAAATTTAGCTTAAGCTGCTTGAAAATTGTAACGAACTCCCTAATAATATTCATATCAGAATGGTGAAAAGTAATAATCAATTTTCCATTTGAAGCTAAGCGCTTCTCAATAAGAGCAAAAACCTCTAAAAGTCTGGAAATATAGGATTTAGATTCGTTCCTCTTACGGAGCACTATTTCCTTGTTTAATAAATAATCAATATATTCTTTATCTAGCTCTCCCAAAATAGAGAGATTAAAGAGAGACAAATCAGAATAATATTGATAATCGGCATATGGTGGATCTGTAAACACAATATCGAATTTTCGTTTCAATTTTTTAAGTACATCTTGAGCAGCCCCAAAATAAATTATATAATTGTTTGTGTATTTATTATCATGGAATGCTTTAGACAGTTTCCTATAAGAAGATATTAAATTTCCCCTTCCTAATGGTTTTAACAAATCTTTATTAATGAAAGATACTGGATTAAGTTCTACAGGTTGTATAGGCAACCAGTAGCTTTTTATAACAAAACCAGGTATCACTTTTTTATACTTAGGAGAATAATAAGCCAGCAAAGAACAACTTCTTAAAGAGTCTGAAACCATGAGTTTCGATATTTTTTCGTAAGGCGTTCCTTTGAATCTTTTAAGAAATTCATAAAAGGTAATTTTTTGCCGTGATGTGAGCAATTCATCAAAGTATTTGATACCATTCTTTATTAGTCTATTTGTTTCATTTAGGGTAGGTATTTTTGTTACAGTTTGAAATTTCACTTTAAAATTATGATTAAAAAAGTTCTCTACGTCTTGTTTATCAACCTTCTTAATTTCTCTCATACTACATATAGGGCAATAATATTCTAAGGCATAAGGATGAAGTTCATAATATTCTTTTTGCCCATTATGTTGCTTATATAAGTCGTTATCACAAAACGGACAATAATTGATGTCAGATTTTTCTTCAAAAACTCGCTCGCATTTTTCACAATAATAAACACTTTTATATTTATCTAAGTCTTTTATCTTGCTATTTCTTATTTGTAAGTTTCCTTTTTTGTCCTTCCATGCTAAAAATGTATGAATAATAATGGCATCGTGACCTTTTTTACATTTCGTTCTCCATAACTCCTTGTTAATTTTTTCAGCAAAATCTACGATTTCTTCCTTTAATTTATGTATATTCAATTTGTTTAATTCCTTATAGGAAGTAAGGATTAAATAAGCTAATTTATTGATTTCTATTCCATATGCGTCAAAACCCAGTTTAGATGCTTCTAAAATAATAGTTCCCCCACCACAGAAAGGATCTAAAAGCGTTTTTCCATTAATTTTCGGTGGATCCCAATACAGTTTAGAGACGAACTTGTTAAAATCCTTTACACCGTTTAACTTATTGTGATCTAAATAAGAATATACTAAAAAAAGTCTCACTATGCCGGAATATCGTCTTGCCCACCATTTATGGATTTCATAAATAGGTAGTCTTCTGCTCCACTCTAAATTTTTAGCAAATTCGTTTGTGGCATCTAATAGTTCCTGTGGGATTCTTTCTATTACCTTCATGTTCTATCCACACCTATCGTCTTTAAAATGTTTAGAATTTGGCTTTTATCCCAGAATAGAGTAATATTTTCTTCGTTTTCATAGAAACTGTTCCTGGTTAGATTTACTGATCCTTGAATACAAATCTCTTCTTCATTGATGTTAAAATAATAGATTTTCGTATGGAATCTTTCTCTTGATATGATTATATTAATGCCAATTTCCTCTAGATGTCTTAGATAATTGGGGTTGGATTCTCGTGTAATGAGCATTATTTCTTTTCCGGAGTTTTTCATTCTTTCCAGCAATCTTATCCCAAATTCATCAATGAAAGGTGTTTTTATTATCATCTGTTGGGAAACCTTCATAAGATTTTCAATTATTTTTCCGATTCCTCTTTTAAGGACAGGAATATTCTTCTGAAGGATAATTCTCAAAAAATCTAGAACCAAGCGTTTTGAGAGTGAATATACTTGCGCAAATGGTTCTGAGCAACCACTTGAAAATATTAAACAGTCATCACATCCATCGAAACACATATGAGGTTCATCTTGTGCGTTGATAATAGTAAGTAAATACTCAGACAGTTCCTCAGGTATTTGTAACTGATGAGAAATTATATGCCTGTAAGTAATTAAATCCACGAATTTCAGTGGTACTTTTGAAGAGATTTCTTTATTTAATTTATCTAATTCGTCCAGTATGCCTTTTATGTCGTTACCAATTTCTTTATCAGATACTAAGGTTTTAATGAAATTTTTAGACTCCTTTTTAATTTCCTGTTCTAAGTAAATTACACGCCTGTTGTGTGTGTTTAGAAAGTTATCACACCATTTATAAAATTCATTCAATATTTTTTCTTTCCCCTTTCTTTCAATTTCGCTTCTGATAGTTTCTACAATACCTATCCCATCATTTTTTGAGTTCTCTAATATGTATATGTTGTAATCCTCAATAAAATAGATCATCCTATCTGGATCTATATTCACCTTTTCGACAGCTAAGAATGTATAAAATAAATGTGCTATAGTGTGGATTAGCGAATTTGCTACGAACTCCCTGAATTCTTTAGAATCTGTATTTATCTTTTTTGAATCATATTTCAAACACATTAATGATGCGTCTAATGAGGAAGCCTTTAATTTATATTGAGTGTACATATAAAATTTAAATTTTAACAGTTCGAGTAATTCTTTGTTTGAGTTTAGCAAATTATCTATTAAAATTTCTATAAATACTGGGTTAAATTTAAGTGAAATGTATGAAGTTTTAGCAGTATATCCTAAAGGTTCGATTTCAATCTCTCTTAGCATATAATCCCCAAATCTAATAGGTAAATAGGCGTACACGGTATCATAGATAAATTCTATATCTTCTTTCATTTCTTCGTATGTTCGTGTTTCTAAGGAAGTAACTAAGGGCATCCTTTCTTCTGGAAGATTCTTTACGCTAACTTTCATATAAAATTTAGGAAAAATTTTTCTTTTCTTTATCCAGTACTTGTTTCCATCACACAATTTGCACTCTCTTTGAATCTGTGGCGGGCATCGTAGATCATAAGGATCAGTCGAAATACATATTCCCAAACCACACATACCTGCATATCTGAAATTTAATCCCCATCTGTTGCCATGACTTTGAACATCTTTATCTAGTCTCCTAAGTGTATTAAGTGTTGCTTCTTTGATAATATCGTATTTACTATTTAGTGTTGTATAAAGAAGTTTTATGTTATCATTAAGGAGGTAACGATTCTTTATTTTCGTCTTAGAAATGATATCAGACCCATATTTTAGAAACAAAAGATTCTGTTGTCCTCCTTTCCATTTCGTTCTTATCCTTATTATTAAGGGATTTTCTCTTCCAATCAAATCTATAAATTCAATCGAATTAGGCACTAAAATATCTTTAAATCTTTCACAGAAACCTTTGCATATCTGATTTTCTCTTAAATAATTTAAGAGAGGAAAGTCATCATAGATAAAATAGTTCTTCGGTTTTGGAAACCAAAAATGTCTAGCCCCAACTAACTTTGTGATATCTCTTTGCTTTCTATCTTCAAAAGGTATATTTATTAACTCAAATGGTGGCATCCGTGTAATTAAATTTGTAATGGAGATGGGCTCTCCCTTTCCTACTTCAAACTCTGGTTTTGCAAATATAGTTTGATCTATAAACTCATTTCCCATAAATTTAAAACCAATTATATTTTCTACAAGTTCTATTATTTTGTCAGAAATATTCTTGTGAATCTCGCATGCTTTAGCGTACAATCCACATTCATCATCTCTAAATCTTCTTGTGACTGAGCCGATTTTTTCGATTTCTGAAACATAACTTTCGGATCTTTTTGACATCTCAAAGAAATCGTTTCTAAATGAATACATAGGATGGACACTTCCCCTTATCAAATTTTTAGTTTCATCTAAAATCGATATTAAGTCATAAAGAACATCTTTTGTATCGTCTAAATTTCTGCTACTCTTTAATCTTATCAGAGAGTCTTTAAGTTTGTCAAATTTCTTTTCAAAAATCGGTTTTTCTCTCTTAGGAAGTTCTCTAATTTTCTCTTTTAATAACCTTATAAACTCTTCTAAATCGCTTTTTAAGCCTTCAAGCTCTCTGTATATCCAAATTGAATTTATATAGGAATAAACTTCTCTACAAATCTCATTTATGCTCTTATCTTTCAAAATTCTTATGAGATTTTCTATCTCATTATTAAGCCTTGTTATATCTACTGTAATTTCCAAGCTGCTAATGACATTATTTTTATTCTTGTTGAAATAATCGAGTAAAGATTCAAATGTTTCAATGTCCCCTTTTAGTCTCTTTCCTTTTTTGGCAAATAAGGATATTATATACAGCATAATTGAGTAAAAGACTACAAATTGGTTCGTATAGGATACAGGAATTTTTGACATTAGATTAGGGTCTACTAAATTTTCTATACCCTTATAAATATAGAAGTATTCGAGCGGATTATTTCTAACAATTATAATCGAGAGTGAAGTGTTAAAAGTTGTTTCTTCTTTTCTACCAGCTCTACCAACTCTTTGAACTATGCTTTCAACGGTGCGAGGAATTCCTGCATTTACTATTACAGATACATTGTCATAATCTACGCCCAACTCTAATGTAGAAGTGGAAAAAACTACATCAATAGTGCCGTTTTTAATTCTCTCCTCTACCTCAAATCTATCCGGAAGTTGGGAGTAATGATACCCAAGATTTTCTAAAATTTCTTTTCTCAGATTTTCTATTCTTGAGGAAGTTTCTATATTTTTCGGGTCGGTTTTGAAGTCTTCATTATATATCCAGAAACAAAAAGGATCTTCTGGCGATAAAAATGAGCTAAAATGATCTTTTGGATCTCCAAGCTTTACAGCCTCTCGTGCTTGGTCATATAATCTGTTAATATTCTTAATACTATCTACAAAGATGAGACTCTGAAGATTTTTATTTTTCCTTAATCTATTAACGGTGGATAAGAATATTGCTAATTCGTGGGTGTAAGTTTCCCATGATGTATATGGATTAATCCCTAATAACAAATATAACTCCAATTTTTCAGAATCTTTCCCATGATATCTCTCATCATAAATTAAATTCAGCATATCTTTAAGTTCAGACCCTGTAATTTCATAAACAAATTCTTCTAACTTTGGAATTGTAGCAGAGGAAAGAACTAATCTTGCATTCGGCGAAACTAAATGCTTAATAATTTTTATGAGGTATCTTATCATTCCTGCTACCAGACTTCTATATGCATGAACCTCATCAAGAATAAAGAATTTGATATCTTCATTGATATATCCATTTTTCCAATATTTAGGTTCAGACAATCTATATTGATAAGTCCAAATATTTGTTATCAAAATGGTTGGTGGTTTCTTAAGAAAATCTTGCCTACTCAAACAAATGAAGTCAAAATATTGAGAACATTTTCTACAATAAACCTTTTTGTTTTTTATGATTAAAGTTTCATCTGCATGAATTGGACATTTTATACCTCTGAATTCTCTTCCCTCTTGTAAATAATCTTTTTTCCTCACTTCCCCGTCATCGATACCTATTGTTATTTTTGCACCACACTTTTTGTTTATATGATAAATAAGTCGAATTAATTTCCCCATCTGATCTGAACCTAAAGACTTTCTTGGGTAAAATATAACTGCCAAAGTTTTTCTGTAATCTTCTTTCGCATTCTTCACAGCCTCTATTAGAACAGGTAAGATGAAACAATATGTTTTACCAAAAGCTGTTGGCGCTGAGATAACAGCATCTTGGTTTTTATCAAGAAATTCTATGATTGACCAGTATTGATATTTTGAAAGACCCTTTATCCCCGCATCCATTAATGCGCTTAAGAATAAATCAACAATATTTTTATCATTTACCACTTTTAATAATGAATTTTTCAGATTCTCAAGTTCTTTCGTTTCTCTATCAAACAAAACATAAGAATGATGTAGTAAGGGTCTAGAGATTAGTTTAAGTTCAGATTCGAGAACATATTTGGTTCCACCGTGTTTTATTCGTATATCAGAGGCTCTAAAAGCTAAATCCATCAGAAGTGTCCTAAATTTATCGTCAGTTAATTGCAATAGTAACCCCTCATGTAATAAGAGATCTATCATTTCATCAGAAATTTCGAGGTTTTGGAAATCCTCTCTGGTAAGAAAAACTTTATTTAATGTTTTTTGTGTATTATACTTTTCCCATTCTTTCCTTATTAGTTTGTGATATATTCTTCTTATAGTATTTTTGTTCATATTATTCCTCCTCTTTCCGAGTTCATCCTCCATAAGAATCTCAAAGCGAGGCGGAGCGGGTGGCAGTCTTTTTGCCTCTCTGACATCAGGAGTCATATGCAACGCTTGGTATTTCTTTTCTTTTGCCTTTTCATCTTTCTTTTCATGCATTTCTTTCTTCTCTCTAAAATCCCTCATTATTTAAAATTTTTGGTAATAGAAAGTTATAAATAAGGCTGTCTTTTTTTCACCTTATGAGAGTATCTATTTTCATCTCCCTTTCTTCTATCCTCTGATGTGTTTGTTATAATCATGTCCCTCGCACAATACACAAAATACACAACGAAGACATTGCTTTGACCTTCTTTTACCGATAGCAACAAAATTTCCCGTCTCAATATCCAAAAACTATCATTCCTCAGAATCCCCCTATCTCTAATTTTCGAATCCTTCGTTCTCTCAGCCTCCGCATGTTCGGTGCAAAATCTTAAGACAGAACAAACGGATTCGCTGTGTGTTTATGATTATTCCTCAATAACATTCACACCGAACTCACGAATGAAGAAGTTTATGCCTT
>Ga0190310_1000823_pt1 | contig 10016 bp, 9 predicted proteins | sample 48700778_MG_FD_165059 | JGI IMG/M metagenome (GOLD analysis project Ga0190310, IMG submission 165059) | Hydrothermal vent sediment bacterial communities from Southern Trench, Guaymas Basin, Mexico - 4870-07-7-8_MG | ecosystem: Environmental > Aquatic > Marine > Hydrothermal vents > Sediment ... | reverse complement strand
TCCCCGCGTGTATAAGGTCGCAGTTGATGTATTAGCAGCTAGAGCATAGACATGTTTGCAAAAAGCCTGTAGCGAAATTATTTTTACTTCATGTTAAGATTAGAAGCTTGAGGCAAAAAATATGGAAGATGTCTCTCATATCTTTAGGAGATATGATATAAGGGGCGTTTTCAATAAGGATCTTAATGTTGAAATAATGGCGAGAATCGGCGTCGCTGTGGCTAATTTTCACCGCGCTGACTACGTTGTTGGCGGCGACGGGCGGGGAAGCACTATTCCCCTAAAGCTAGCACTTATTAGCGGGCTTCTATCGGCAGGAGCGGATGTAACGGATATTGGCGTAGTGCCTATTGGAGCGGCTATCTATGCTAACCTTAGGCTTCGAAAGGCGATGGCTTACGTGACTGCTAGCCATCTGCCGCCGGAGTGGAATGGCGTAAAGCTGAGCCGCTCTAATGGAGACCTAATAGTTGGGGAGGGCGTATACGCTATTAGAAAGTTATTTTATAGCGATAGTAGGCTGGAGCGCGCGCGTTACGATGGTGTTGGAAAATTATCTAAACTTGATATACTGCCTTCCTACATGGACTTCCTTTCCGAGCAAATGGAGAGCTCTAATTTAAGAATAGTTGTTGATTGCGGTAATGGCGTTGCCTCTCTTGTTGCCCCCTACGTGCTGCGAGAAAACAGTCACGAAGTTTATTGTGTTAACTGCGATGTTGATCCCCGATTTCCGGGAAGGGGGTCGGAGCCCACGTTGGAAAATATTAAAGAGCTTGAGGATGCTGCAAAGAAGTTTAAAGCGAATTTTGGAGTTGCCTTTGACGGAGATGGAGACCGAACTATTTTCGTAGACGAGCAGGGCGTGCCATTAACGGCTGAACAGGCGGCTATAGTAATGCTTGAGGGCGGCGAGTTCGGAGATATAGTAGCGAATGTTGAATGCTCGATGGTGCTTGAGGAATATGTGAAGAGCCACGGCAAAAAGGTGTACCGGGTTCCGGTGGGCCGGACATTCATGGTTAATAAAATGAAGGAAACTGGAGCCGTCTTAGGTGTTGAAAGTAGCGGCCACTACGTGGTTAGGCGCGGTATAAATTACGATGATGGCCTGCTTACTTTGGTGCATTTTGCAGATGCCGTTGCAAGCCTGGAGAAACCAATTTCAAAAATTGTTCCCCAGGTTTATCCACTGCTCAGGGATAAGGTTCCAGTAAACGATAGGATAAAATTTGAACTTATGGAGCATTTCAAGGAGAAACTGAAAGCAGAGTATGGCGACGTAGAAACAGTTGACGGAGTTAGAGTAAACTTCGAGGACTCTTGGATTCTTGTTAGGCCATCTAATACTGAACCCATTATTAGGCTAACTGCTGAAGCTCAAACAAAAGAAAAGGCGCTAGAACTTTTAAGGAAATTTAAAGCCTTATTAGTTAAAGAAGCCGAAAAATTCAAAGCCTAAATAGCTGGATGCCATTTTTTCAGATAGTTTTCTAGTTCTCCTTTCTTTCTGAGATAGTTGCCGTATCGATATAGAGCTGCTGCTACGCGTGCAGCTCTCTCTGGTGTTGAGTAGCTTGGTATTAGTCCTTCGTCGAAGGTTTCCCGCGTGCAAACAGCAGCCTCACTCCAGCCAGTGTCGACAGCCACTATTGGTTTGGAAAAATTGTATTCTCTCTGTATTTTTACTACTTGTTCGGCCAGCTCTATGGGGTCTTCTATGCCGGGAACTTGATGAAGCGCAAGAACTATTATTAAGTCAATGTTTTTGCTTTCCATCAAGATCTCAATAGACTCGACATACATTTCGCTGGTTGCTGACCCAGTTAAGTCTATCGGGTTTCGTAGCGACGCGAACTGCGGTATTATTTTTTCTTTTTTTAGTTTTTCCAGTTTTTCTCTGTCTTCACCTGTTAATTCTGGAACTATTAGCCCGTTTAGCTCGCATTCGTCTGTTGTCATCACGCCTGCTCCTCCGCCGTCTGTGACTATAGCTACTCGACCTCCCTTTGCGGGCGGCTGCATGGATAGGGCTTTTGCTAAGTCGAAGAGCTGCTCCATGTCGTAGGCGCGTATGATACCTGCCTTTCGAAAAGCTGCCTCATATATCTCGTCTACGCCCGCTAGCGCTGCTGTGTGCGATGCTGCTGCCCTTACGCCTGCTTTGGTTCTGCCAGCTTTTAGAGCCACTATGGGTTTTCGTAGCGTGACTTTAGATGCTACTTCTATTACCTTTCTTCCCCTTTCTAGGCTTTCTATGTACATGAGTATCGTTCTAGTTTTTTCGTCGCTTCCGAAGTATTCTATTAGGTCTGCCTCGTCTACGTCTGCCTTGTTGCCATAGCTGACTAATGCGCGCAGCCCCAATTTTTCTCCTGCCATATAGTCCATGGCTGCTGTTGCAAAAGCGCCGCTTTGGCTTAGAAAAGCTATGTGGCCGGGCTTTGGCCTGGGCGTAGATAACAGTTTTCTTCCATTCTTTAGGACTTTAAAGTATGGTAGGAATATCGTGTCTACTCCCGTCCATGGGTTTAGGACTCCTATACAGTTTGGTCCTAGTATACGTATTCCGTATTTCCTAGCTTTTGTGAGAAGTTCTTCTTCAAGTCTTCTATTTCCGACCTCGCTGAAGCCCGCTGAGATGACAATGGCGGATTTTACTCCTTTTTTGCCGCAGTCCTCTATTACTTTGGGGACTATTGGTGCGGGGACAACGATAACGGCCAATGATACTTTGTCTGGTATGTCTCCTATTGATGGATAACAGGGTTCTCCAAGCAACTCCTTGGCTTTCGGGTTTACTGGGTAAACCTTTGCCTTGAGAGTTCCATTGTCCCGATTCTCTTTCAGCAACCTGAATATTACGTGTCCCGGCTTGTTTTCTTCCCGCGAAGCCCCTATAACCGCTATAGATTCAGGTTCAAAAAATTCTCTTAGCCCCATAACTTGCAACCATAATATATCTGCTAATATATTTATTCAGTTTTATCTAGTTTCATCGGATATGCTAAGTGATTGTGGAAGAGTGTGGAAGGTTTTCATGCGTGATGAATCTTCCTTGTTCTTTTTATTTTCTTTTTGCTAGGTATATTAGGTGCCCTAGTTCTGGTGCTATTAGTTTTTTTATTGCTAGTTGTACCGCGTTTGGTGATCCGGGTAGACAGAAGACGAGTTTTCCCTCTTTTATTCCTGCTGTGGCATTTGAAAGGAAGGCTGAAGAGCCTACTTCTTGCTCGCTGTAGAATCTAAATATGTCGCCGAATCCTTCCAACTCTTTATCTAATAGTCTCCGTATTGTTTTTGTTGTTATGTCTCGAGCCGCTGGTCCTGTGCCCCCTATAAAAATAGTTGCTTGAACTTCTTCGTCGTCTAATGCGTTTAGCAGACTTAAGGCTATTTCTAACTCGTCATCTGGTATTATGCGGTAAATTTTTACTCTGTGCCCATAGTCTTCTAATACCTCCTTAGCCAGCTCGAACGATTTGTCGTTGACCTTCTCTCCCCTTTTTAAAGCTTCATATCGGGAAGTACTTACTGTGAAGATAGCTAGGGCCAGGCTTTTAGGGCCTCTTTTGCGGTGTTCTTCATGTACTTTCATGTTCACTACCATTTGAGCAGTGTTGACAGTAGTTCTATGACTATTAGGAGGATTATAAGCAGCTCTAATAGATTTTCGCGTCTGGCTTGGGCTAGTTCCGCCACTATTTGACCTAGCTCTTGCACGCTGGTTAGTTTGCGATCCACTGCTTCAAACCTCTCCTCTATCTCGTAGAGTTCTCTTAGGACTTCGTATAGTTCTTCGAGTTCTGGCTGTTCCCAGGCTATGCGTGGCTTCTCTAAGATCATTAGGTCGTCTAACAGCTCGAATCTTGCCCGCATCACCGAGACCAACTCTTTTATAGCTGGAGAAAGAGGCGGAAAGGTTTTTGAGGCAGTTTCAACCATTTCCTCGGCTTTTTCAACTATCCTGTCTACATAGCTTTCTATGCGGGCTAGAGATACTGACTGGGCCAGCACATATGCTATTACTGGAAATATTTCCTCGACACCGTTCTTTTTCTTTATTGCACAGAAATTTTCAGCTACTAAAGCTATACGCGTGTCAGCAAAAACCACTGCTTTGGAGAGAAGATTACCTAATTCGTCTTCCTCGCAGTCGGTTATAACTAGGTATTCTTCACTGAAGGGTTTAACGGTTTTCGTCGCGTATCTTGCTATAATTTCTCTGGCCCTTTTCAGGGAGTCCTCCGTGGGATTCAATATCACATATGCTCCGAAAGGCCATAGAAAAACCTTCGAAGAATCCACCTCGAATATTATGGGCTCCTCCCATGGAGGCCTTCGCCCCCTTCCCAATACTTCCCTTATGAATTCTTTCGTTCTTATTTCGCCGCCTATGCTCTCTGCATGAAAGAGATATTTCTTCAACCCGTAGCACCCTACAGTGGACCTACGGGCCCAGTCGTTGGTTTAGTCTGTCCTGGTTGAGGAATTGGCATTATTGGGGGAAATCCTAGCTCCCTCATTAACAGCATTGCTTCGAACATCGTATATGACGTTACTAGCTGTACTATTTGTGATGGGAATTTGCCTTTCCCTGCTTCTTTTCTGAGTTTTTCGATTTCCTTTTTTTCTCCTTTTATCTCGGCGTATCCACGCAGAGTTACCGTGACTGCTGGAGGACTTGTCGATAAGTTAAAGACAAAGGGCATGTATGCCCAAGCATCTCCCCAGCGAGGCTCCTCGCTTGGGAAGCTTATCTGTATGTTTACTCCTAGCTTTGGAGGCGTAGTTTTCGCGAGCCTTTCGGCGTGGAGGTAACTTATTTTAACATTTATATTTAGACTATTTGTCATTAGCTACCACTTAGCTAATAATAGACAGCTTATATAATAAAAATTGGGAACCGAGAATGAAGGTTTTTGAGGGTAAAGCTGGAGACCGCGTTCTCTTGCTAGGTAACGAGGCTATTGCTAGGGGGGCCTTAGAGGCTGGCGTTGGTTATGTAGCTGGCTATCCCGGTACACCATCTACTGAAGCTCTTGAGGCTTTGATTGAAGCGTCTAGCAAACTTGGTTTTTACGCCGAAATTTCCACTAATGAGAAGGTTGCGTTGGAGGTTGCTTTAGGCGCCTCTCTTTGTGGTGGACGCGCCATGGCGACTATGAAGCACGTGGGGCTTAACGTCGCTGCTGACACGTTTATGAGCATAGGGTATTCAGGCGTTGAAGGTGGTTTAGTAATTCTTGTGGCGGATGATCCTTATGCGCATAGTAGCCAGAATGAGCAGGATACTAGGCTATACGGCATGCATGCGTATATTCCCGTTTTGGAGCCGTGGGAGCCGAACGAGGCTAAGGAACTAGTGAAACATGCTTTTGAAACGTCTGAGAAGTATAAGACTGCTGTGATTGTTAGGAGTACCACTAGGCTGTCGCATATTAGATCTGAAGTTATTCTCGGCGAACTAGCATCCCCTGTTTTAGGCGATGAGTTTAAGCGTGACCTTTCCCGATGGGTTCTTCTTCCAGCGAATTCTAGAAGGCTCCATAGAGAGGCTCTAGAGAGAATAAATAAAATTTCTAGAGAAGAGAACGCTTTTAGCTGGCTGCAAGAAGGGCGCGGCGAAGTAGGTATAGTAGCTTCCGGCATTGCTTATGGATATGTTAGAGAGGCTTTAAAGGACTTGAATCTTGATGTTCCGGTCCTTAAGCTTTCGCTCACTTATCCCTTGCCGCGCTCCCTAGTAGAAGAGTTTTTCAGCCTAGCCCCGAAGGAGATCGTTGTAGTTGAGGAGCTTGATCCCGTTATTGAGCTTCAGTTGAGAAGTTTGGCGGATGAGCTGGGATATTCCGGGAGGATTAGGGGTAAGGATTTGCTTCCTAGCGTAGGCGAGCTTAACACGACCGTTGTTAAGAAGGCGCTCGCAGAGGTTTTTGGTTTAAGCTTCGTAGAGCCGGAGCTTTTTGATCTAGAGGTTAACGTGCCGCCGCGTCCTCCGACTCTGTGTCCTGGTTGCGGTCATAGGGCAATGTTTTATGTCATAAAGATGGCGTCTAAGAGAATGCGCATTAAGGGGGTTTATCCTGGAGATATAGGATGCTACACGCTAGGCTTTTTCCCTCCGTTTCGTCTTGTAGATACATCTTACTGTATGGGCTCTGGCTTAGGCATTGGGCTGGGGATCTCCAAGGCTTCGCTCGACGAAGTCGTGATAGCAACTATTGGGGACTCGACGTTCTTTCACGCGGGCATTCCAGCATTGATCGACGCAGTCTATAACTCTCACCCCGTGGTTCTGGTCGTAATGGACAATTCGCTAACTGCCATGACTGGACATCAGCCTCATCCAGGCACAGGTTTTGACTTTAGGGGCGAGCAACGACCAAAGGTACATATTGAGGATATCGCTAGGGCTGTAGGAGTTAAATTTGTCAGAATCGTAGATCCATACGATGTTAAGAGGGCTATCCACGTGCTTTCGGAAGCTATAAATTGGGTTAGAGAAAATAATGCACCTGCGGTGGTTATTGCCCGTAAGCTATGCGCCTTGTACGAGTATAGGCAGAAGCTTCGGCGGGGAGAGAAGGTAACACCGTATTACGTCGACGAGGCGACGTGTACGGGCTGCAGGGTCTGCACTGACATGTTTGGATGCCCGGCAATATCGATGAAGGATAATAAGGCTTTCATTATCAGTGATATATGCGTAGGCTGTGGCGTATGCGCTGAGATCTGTCCGTTTGATGCCATTAAAAAGGAGGGGGGTAGCTCTTGAGGCGGCAAATCATTTTAACCGGTGTTGGTGGTCAAGGACTTATTTCCATGGGTAGGATTTTAGGAGAAGCCTTGCTTGAAAGAGGCTTTAAAGTAAGAGTGGCAGAAGTACATGGTCTAGCACAGAGAGGGGGCTCGGTCATAGTGCACGTGAAATATGGGGATGAAGACCTTTCACCAACTATACCTCGTGGAACAGCAGACTTGATCGTTTCACTAGAGCTGTTAGAGGCGGCCAGAAACATCGCCTATCTTGGGCGAGGCGGCGCGCTTATCGTAAACGATCTTATTCTTCCACCTCCCGCAGCGGCGGAAATACCTTCCAGGTCTGCTTTGCTTTCCTTCTTTGGAAGTCTTGATGCGGAATGTTATCTCGTTGAAGCATCTGAGGCTGCGCGAAGGTTGGGTTCGGCTTTGTTCACTAATACCGTGATGCTCGGGGTTCTGGCCGAGTCTGGTATGCTTAATATCGCCCCTCTTGATCTAGAGCGGAGTTTGCGCAGGGTTATTACGCGTTTTCGAGAAAAGAACGTTGAAGCATTTAGGCTGGGAAGAAAGCTTTGGCTGCAGCGTAAAAGGCTTTAGACGCTATTTTTGGTTTTTTTAATAAATGTTTTCCAAGCTTAACCGCTAGTTGTATGAGGTCTCTTTCTTGACGATCCATGTCTGCCGTAGATAAGAGGCTTTCGGCGCTCTCTTTCTTCATAGCGCGGAAGAGTTCGTTTATTTCGTCATCAGTTAATGAGTCGAGGAAATGTCTGGCGGCTCGCATTGCTCTGAAGCTACTTTGAAACTTTTGTAGCCAGAGCTTGTGGTAGTATTTCAGGGATAACCGCTTCCCTTCAAGGTATCTGACTATCTCTTCTGCTAGAATCTGCGAAGTGTCTGCTAAGAAGGCTAGGCCTCCCCCGGTTGTGGGTTTTGTTTGGCATGCGGCGTCTCCTATTACAGCTAAGAGTCCCTTAGCAAAGATTTTAGATGGGCCGCCCGTTATTATTAAACCTCCGTGCCACTTCAGGATTTTGTAGCGTTGCTGGTTCATGTGTTTTAATAATAGCTTTATTTTTTGTACTGGATTGTTACCGACCACTCCTACCCGAAAGCAATCACCGTGGGGTATTATCCAGGCGAATAATCCCCTGTATAGCTTGTTTGAGAAGAACATGTATATTTTTTCGTCTAGGTCGAGTCCTGCTATGTCGGCTTGTAGAGCGTTTATTCCCTTACATGTAGGAAATCCGAGCATATGTTGTAGTCTTGCTCCGGCGCCGCAGGCTAGAATCGCTATTTTTGCTATATATTTGCTCTTATTAGTGAATATTTCTACATACCCTTTTGATCTAGCTTTTATTGATAGTACTCTCTCTCCAAGGCTGATGCGCGCACCTGCTTCTTTAGCTCTTTCAGCTAAGTAAAGGTCTAACAGCGGCCGCGATATTACCACTGTACCCGATTTAGATTTTACCGTAATTTTGTCTTTAAGGTTAGGAGGAAATAGTACAGCAGTACGCACTTTATTTAGGACTGCGCTTCTGGGAACACGTAGTTTGAAGAAGGTTTGCATGCTTATTATTCCGCTGCAGTGATCTGGCTCTCCTATCTTGCTGTGTTCTTCGAATATTATTACTTCGTACAATGATTTCCTTAGTATATTTTCAGCTAGCTGAGTACCGTAGGGTCCTGCTCCAACTATTGCTACGTCGACTTTTTTAGACTCCGCCATAGCGAATAACCCTTTTTAAGTATTGTATTTCATGATCTTGTAGGCGCAATTCTAGTGCAAAGTCGTTATTCTTCACTTTTGCTATTAAGAGCTTGAGAAGTTTGAAAAGTTCTCTGCCATTATAGGTTTTCTTAAGAGATTCTAGCTCATTTAGAACGTTAGCTACAGGCCTCACTATATGGTTATTTATTAAAACCTGTTTTTTGTATATTTTATTCTTTAAGTTTCTGTAGACTGTGTTTCCTTTCAGTGATAGTTTGTAAGCTTCAGTTACCATTGTATTCACGACTTTAATTTCTTTGATGAGAATTCCGCCGTCTAGCATCCTTTTTAGGCATTTATCTAGTTGTTCGGAGTATGGTGCTATTAAGAGTGTTTTAAAATTGAATGGTGAGAAGGGGTATAAAAAGAATATAAAGTGAAAAGTGTATTCACCTAAAATAGGAGAAGAGGAATCAGCTCCAGCTAATAGTAAAACCCATTCCTCCCCTGTTAAAGTAATATATTGAAGTCCAGCTTTTTCTAATACGCTTTTTTTCCACTCGTTGTTTACTGTTGACATATTGAAAACCTTCGAGTGTATTTGCTTTTCTATTCGATAACTATTTCGCCTCGTTCACGAATAAGCTTCCAAATTATTATAACAGCTATGAGGATAGCTAGTGCTAAGATAAAGATTTGAACATGAATAACCAGTATAGGGAACCCGCCTATAACGGCTACTACAGGGATCTGAACAGATATAAATTGCATGCTGCTAGCATTGATCTCAACATTTTCTGTTGTTGATGCGTCGCCTATCTTGACTGTTAATGTATAGTTTCCGAATGGAATGTTATTAAATACGGCTCTTCCTCCAGAATCCGTTAACGTGCTCCATGTATTATTATTTTTTAGCGTTACGCTAACTTTCGAAAGAGGGGCTCCAAAAACATTTTTTACTTTTATTATTATAGGCATAAGCTTAAGTGGAACGATTATTTTTGAGTATTCTTTAAGATTTATTTTTCCTCTCCATACCTCGTGGTTATTTAATAGGATTACAAGCGTATAATTATTGAATGGTAAGGGCGGTGTTCTTAATGTGTTGCTTTCTGTATGCCATTTTCCGATTATTTTATTGTTAGAATATACTGCTGCAGTATAGTTTTGTACAAGGTCTCCTTTAGCGTTTAAGGCTTTGATTTCTATGCTCCTTACGCGCGTTCTAATGGTGAACGTTGAGTCTCTTTCAACCCGTATTACTTCTCTTGCTACTTCTTCTCCCATGTAGTCTATAGTAATGATATATTCGCCTTTTACTAAGTTTTTAAACACAGCACTGTTATTATTTACCAGATGTGCGGTTATTGTTTTTAGAGCCCGATACAGAGATATCGTAGAGTTATAGAGCGGGTTTCCCTCAACGTCCATTAAATTTATTTTAATATTGTAGAGCTCTATGGGTATTTCAATTTGTGGGGCTATGCTCGTTATTTCGCATTCGCTGGCAATATCCCCTGCTTCTGTATATACT
>Ga0190310_1000822_pt1 | contig 10019 bp, 9 predicted proteins | sample 48700778_MG_FD_165059 | JGI IMG/M metagenome (GOLD analysis project Ga0190310, IMG submission 165059) | Hydrothermal vent sediment bacterial communities from Southern Trench, Guaymas Basin, Mexico - 4870-07-7-8_MG | ecosystem: Environmental > Aquatic > Marine > Hydrothermal vents > Sediment ... | reverse complement strand
CTACCTTGCGAAAGACTTTCAATTATCTTTTGATTGCTTCCGTTCTTGGGCTTTCCTCTTTTTAATCTCATTTGAGTAGTTATTTAAGCCTTGTGATGATATCATGCGAGTCATCATGAAACTGCACTAGAGTATATAAACCCACTCGCATGACAAGACATAAATACAATACAAGCATAAGGCTCCTAAATATGATAGTGCATGGCCTCTTAACTTCAAGAGTATAGTATGGGCAACCAGCGTTAATTGATTATAGTTGAGGGAAGAATTTCAGCTTTTCAGAGACCTTCCTATTATGCTTGTACAAGACAGTAGAGCTAGGAGAGACTATCTTTCACTTAGGTTCATAGATATAGAGAAAGATATAATTTGTTGTCCACCTTGTTACTACATTATCCGGTTCCTGGATGGATACGGGACGTCCAAATCTCTTAAAGCCTTTAATCTCTAGAGGAGGACAGAGAACATATTTCTATAAATCCTTTCAATAACTTGATGTGAGCTAAAGCTATCTCAAATTTACATATATCTCTTAACAAGATAGATAAAGTTCCCTAACCTTTTCCTCTAAGTGACTGTAGAAGAAATTGACAACGAGCCTATTTACAGCTATATAAAGCAATCAAAAGATAATTGAAAGGTCGCACTTACAGGCCTTCTGAATCAGGTGCCTCTTGAGGAAGGATCGTAGTACGATTCCTCGACATCTTCGAACACTAACTAAAGTGGGAGTTGTTAAGCGTATCAATGGCAGTTATAGGATTTCTAAACTGGGTATGTTGCTAGGTTAATACCACATTCTCTAATGTTGTGTATATCATACACACTCATTCCCGTTTATGCAACATAAGCCTTAAATAATCCAACTTCTTACCCCTAGAGGGTGAAAATCTTGACTAGCGAAATTTCTACTTTAGAGATACTCAAAAAGTTCGGCAATATCGTAGACCTGCTAAGATACCATGTAGCCTGTGGGCGCTTTAGCTTTGTAGATAGGATAAATGCTGCTATGGATCCTAGGATAGTCGAAGAAACCCTCAGAGAAGCAATAAGGGCTATAATAGGAATCGAGCCCTCATCCAGGAGTGTGTATAGAATAAAATTCGAAAGAGAGGAGGAGGCGAGTAAGGTAACCTTTGAGAAACAACCTATTGAACTTGTTTATTGTGAAAGCAAAGAGCTTAAGGAGCGTGATGTACTGGCCGGGAAGATACCTAGCAGAATATGGCTTCATGGAACTGTTGTAAAAACACGCGATGGGAAATATTTAGCCTGTTTTACGCCTCCCAGAATACCAAGTGAAAGTGAAATATCGGAGTTCATGGATATCATAAGCACAGGTGATCTTAGCGTAGCTAGAAAAATAGCTCACCTAGCTCTATTTAGACCTACTAGGAGGGGAAGATAATTATGATAACATGGCTAAGTATTTCTTGGAGAGCTCGCGTAAACATAGAAGCCCTCAATATGGCCGAGTCTGTGGGTTATTATACTAAGCATAGAAGAGCTCCGATAGCTGTGTACGACAAGTCGAGAAGATATTTCGTACTCAAATATGTTCCAGTAATAAGCGGAGAATGCATAGGTCATGGATACCAATTGTGGCTTGCCCGAGAGGCAGGTAAGGAAGGACTCAATGTATGCAATTTATGCAGGAGAGGTGAAATGGTAAAACACGGTGCCAGAGTAGTGCTTATCGATGAAGAAATTGTGAAGGACCCTGATGAAATTAAGAATCCTGCTAAAGCTCATTGGCTAGAAAGGACTCTTGTAGAGAGATGCGTTGTAGAGGATATAGGAGGTTTTCTAGTACCAACTAGAGTTCCAGTAAAGAGGACCTCTCGCTTCTTCACAGGTTACATGCTTCCAGCCATAAGTGACATACAAGCCGCTACATTAGAACCACAGTTCCACGTTAGACATGCTCCTAGCTTAGTCGGTAGAGAAACTGAAATGCCTGAAACTGGACAAGCAATATACTACATTGAAACTGGAACAGCCATATATACAGCAAGCTTTTCGCTAGACTTAGACGGAATAGGCTATACATCAATGATAAAGGTGGAGCCTGTTGTGGGTGAAGAAGAAAGACTTAAGAGAGCCTTATGCGCCGTAAGAGCTCTCTATCCGCTTATCTCGGGAAAACTTGGAGCAAAGAGAACTAGGTTTGACCCAGATTATGAGGTACTTTCTGCAGTAGCTTCTATAGGAAGGGGTCTTCCCTTTAATGTAACCCCTGGTCACCATAGGAACTTCATAGAGAGAACTGCAAAAAGAGTAGAAAAGCTAAAACCATTAGGCGGAGAATTTAAGGTATTAGCCTATGTGATAGAAGAAGATGTGGAAGTTCCAAAAGATGTCAAATCAGTCGACGAAGTCGAGGACCTTATCACTAATTTAGTTCTGGAAGTCGAAAAACTCCTGAAGAAAGAGGGATGGGGGAAACCAAAATAATAGCCATCAAGACAATTGGCGAATTTCACTGGGGTTATTCCATAAGGGCTGTTTCGGAGAGCGCAGCAGCTCATCCCTACCCCGTTCCCCCTCCATCAACCCTTATAGGAGGACTTTCCTACGGCTTAGCTAAACTATCAAGGTTAGGAGAGAGTATGGAAATTAAGAAAGAGGGAGCTACGGTGCTAGCCAGTCGGACTTTAAGTATCTATGACGCAGTTACTTGGGTTGCTTTTGGTTTTGATCACCTTAATCAAGGAGAAACTATAATACTGGCTCAGGGATATTCAGATCTAACTAGACTCTTCAGATTAGTTTATCAACGAGGTGATAGACATAGATGGGAACAAAAAGATATGTGGTTCGGCGTAGCAGCTCATGGAAAAGTCTATTACCCTTCAGGCGCTTTTAAAATAGTGTACCTTATTGATGAGGAACAGATCAAGAAAAGTGGTATGATAAGAGACAGCATTGATGACGCTCTGGTTAAAGCTTGTCTCTCTATAAATAGATTGGGCTCTAAGGAGAGCTTAGTCTCCATAAGATCGGCTGAGATTACTAAAGATATAAGAGCCGTGAAGCCTCCAGCCTCAACTTCTTTATATTTTCCGCTTGCTCTTGTGGAATCCTATGAGGAAGAAGTAGGTGAAGTAATCGAACTCCCTGTTTTCGATAAAGATAGGCTTAAGCGAGGTCTCATACTGAGGGGACCTGGATTATGGATAGGAGATCATGAAAGTTATGTCCTGCCAACTTTGGAGATAGGGTACAAGGGGCCCGGAAGTATAATGATATACAAACTTTCTAATCAAGGAGCGTTAATCAAAGCAGTGTTCGGTAGTGGTTCAGAAGTCTTGGTTGTACCACGGGATATTGCACGGGTGGCCATCTCATGATCGAGTTCCGCCTCCCCCCAGCTACCACCTTTCTTCATAGAGCGCTAAAGACCTCCATCCTCCTAACCCTTAGTTACATACCTGTCAGGGCAGAAGTAGGAGAGGATCGAATTGTTTCTGAAGAATTCAACGATGAACAACTTGAGAAGGCAATTTTCGATTTTGCGAATGATCTGAATCGAGGAAGATACGGACTTAGACCTTTACTTAGACCCGACGCTACTCGAATAAGAAAATCTCTGCTGTCAGCATGGGGCATGGAAAGATCAAGAGTTAATGTTGTGACCGTTATAATTGATGGCTATTTGATCTATATCCATGAGCTAGCGAGGAAGGAAAGGTTAGTGAAGGAAATAAAAATAGCCTTCTCCAGTATTTCAGAAAAGGGTTACCTCAATGATGCAAGCATAATCTCAGTTCCAATGCTTAATAAGCTAGCTCCAGAATTCATGGAAGGGATAAGAATTCTTGGTGGAGTTTACATGGGAGGGAGCGTGCCTTCGAGCATCAGATTCTCTCGAATGAGATTAGGTGTCCATACGACGTGCCTAGGTCTCATGGGCCTTTGGGCTTCGCTTTTCTTTGCTGATCAGAAAACTGAGTATTATTTGTTCCCAAGTCCAGAAACCATCAAAGGTAGAATCGCCATAGAGAGTCTTAGGAATAATTTAGAAAATGTGATCAGAACATTGAAAGGCAGACCTTTTACAAGCTTTTGGACTGCTCTCTTACTTACAGTACTCCTAACAGCAAGTACTCCTGATCCTTCCCGAAAGTTAGAAATAGCTACCCTAACCAAAGGAAAACAAAGAGACGATATATTACAACAATCAATTCTTCTCTTTACAAAACCGCTAGCGATATTTGCCGATAAGCTGGATAGATACACTAGAAGGAAGCTAATAAATTTAAGCAGAAGAGGATTAAGTCTAGCAGAAGAGCTTGGATTGAGTGAGGCTTCAACAGAAATTTCTAGAGCCATAGTCCTTGCAATCGAAGGAGTAATTGAGCCAGAAGAGGTATCTTACCATATTGCTAGGTTCACTTACCTACAGTCCGACTTAAATTTTGAGAGAGCAATAGGACTAATGGATCAAGATGTGAGGAATATAGTTGAGGCGATAATAATTGCGAGAAAAGGAATTGAGAATAGGAATTGAACAACTTATTACTGAAGTTGAGTCTCATCTCCTTAAAAGATCTGAAGGCCTACTCATTCACGTTTTCCTGCCAACTGGATATGGAAAGTCTGAAGCTTCGTTTCAAATTGCTGAGCTCATAGCAAAAGAGTACAGTGAGGATATAGGAGTTCCCGTTGAGAGATTAATACACGTAGTCCCAACCAAATATCTAGTTGAGGACCTCCTCCAAAGAGCGAGAGCCAGAGGACTTCCAGCGTTGGCTCAAAGTATGTTCATGAATCCATCCTTTAAGGCTCCTTACTTCATTCAACCACTCATATTCACAACATTCGATTCTTACACAATGAATTACTATAGAGTTCCAATTGCCGAAATAAGGTCAATAGCTAGTGGAAAAAGCCTAGGACACACTGAAGTTCCCCGATATTCAATACTCACGGCTATCAACATCTTCGACGAGTACCATATGTTCGTTCCTGGCGATAGTCCAAGTAGAGATCGTAAATTTGAGTCAAAGGCCTGGACCTGTCTCCATGAAATAATAAAGGAACTTCTCCGAGTAGGTGTACCGGTGCTTTTAGAGACTGCCACCCCAAGGGAAGATGCTTTAAGACAAATGAAAAAGAGATTCTTAAAAGAAACAATAAGATTCATTGAAATAGAGTACGATTATGCTGGACGAAAAGAGAATCAGAGAATCATTATTAATGATCAAGCTTTTGCTATTCCTTCCCTAGAAAAGAAAATAAAGACGGATGTTGTAGGAGAATGTAGCCTAGAGAGTATTACGACTGACGAATTACTAGAAGAAGACTTCACTTTGATCGTCACTAATACTATCAAAGAATCTGTGAGGGTCTTCAGGGCTGTCAAGACAAAGGCTGAAAGATGCTTTATCCTACATTCAAGGTTAATGTTGGATGATAGACTCAAAAGACTAAGAAAAATCAGAGAAGTACTAGAAAGACGAAAACCAATAACACTGGTGAGTACACAAGTTATTGAAGTCGGGGTTAACTTAGATTTCAGAGTGCTCATTACCTCTGCTGCTCCAATATCATCATTAGTTCAGAGAATAGGAAGAATAGGAAGGGGAGTTTACCTTGACGAGCAAGAATTCATAGTCAAGATAGCTTATAATCACTCTAGGATATCGAGCGGGCTCTATGATGGAGTTTACTCAGGAGAATTAGTTAGAAGAACTGTAGAAGGAATCAGAAGTATCCGAGCTAGAGGAAAAGAAATCTCTTGGAAAATTCCATCAAGTGACGAAATCGATTTCAACGGTATGAAATTAGTCCCCTATAACAGACTAGCGTACGAAATTTATAGTGCCTGCGAACTAGGATATGATAATGACTTAGCAAGATTATTACAGTATTTCAATGTGCCATACCTTAGGTCAAAAAATATTCTTGAATACATCATCAAATTAGGGGGCTTAATCAGGGACTCTGTAATACTACCGGTTTATGTGCCCGAGGAAAGAGAGAGGGTGAAGAACGGTGAGGGATTGGAATTCAGACCTGAAAGATTAGTCCCTGTTAAAGCCGAAAATCTCGGTATCTTCTTGAGAGGTTCAAGGATCGAAATAGATATAAAGTATGCATCTAAGGTTCTCTTATCCTCTGATGGGAAAATTATGACTATTCTTAGTAATCCTCGCGATGAAATATGGTACGAGCTTGTTCCTAAGGAGGTTTTGGCAAAGCTTCTTAGTAGAATGCATGCCTATCTAGGTAATCGCTTAGTATCGTTGGAATCTCTAGTCGCTAAACCAGAAAGTTATGATCAAGAGGTGGGGTTAGTAGTTGATTTATAGCTTCATTGGAGAGAGTCTAATAGATCACTCAACCCTTACTCTAGCAATATCATTAAGAGCTTTCGGCAACTTTAGTAGGAAATCGATTATAAGCAAATTACAAGTGCTGAAAATTTGCGTGGATCCTCAGGAGCTAGAGAGAGCCATGCGCCTAGCATACCTTCTCCATGACATAGGGAAGGCTATGAGCTGGTATCAGAGGAAACCTTGTAAATTTCCTTACCATGAAGTTTTGAGCTCGAAAATAGTAACGGATCTCATTCGCCTACTCGGTATAAATTTGCCCAGGTGCATTCTTAACCTGATTTCAGCTTCTGTACTCTTTCATCACCAAGCAATGAGAGATATATGGACATATCTAGACAAGGAGCTAATGATACGGAAAGTTATTAATAAAATACTATCCCATGAGCCTAGAATAAGAGATGAAGATATAAAGGACATTAATATACTGTCACTCAGGATTTCTCAGATAATTCCCGGAAAAAGCGAGAAAGTTATAAGTTACTTAATACGTGATATAGTTAATAACCTTTCTGTAGAAAGGATATTGGGACTAGTACGTAAACTTGCTAAGGAGCAACAAAAAGAATATTTTTTCCTCATTCCGCTGTTCTTAGTCCCCCTTCAAATGGCTGACAATACAGCTGCTTCGATTCTAAGGCCTTGCCAAAGTTTTTCAAGACTCGCCAAAGAAACACTTAGACTCATTGAGAACAGATGTGAGCTAGTCAAATCATTTACTAGCTACAGGAAGTCCACTTAATTGAGCATATTCCTAAATGCTGAAAAGAGGCTTAGGTCCTCCTTTGTGGGCTTAATAATCTTACACCTCATCCCGAGATACTCGGGAAGTCTTTGGAATTCAGACAAGAAACGAAAGTCCGTGGTCATTAGGCAGAAGAGGTAAGGAGATTTACCGGAATAAAACCAAGCGACGAGTAATGGAGTGACATAGAAGTGAAAATCATCAGCGACAGTTTTACCCTCGAGGACTTTCGAGAGAGCTTCGAATTCTCTCTTTTGCTCAAATAGCCTTAGGATCAGATTTCGGCTCCTCCTATCCATCTCGACGACTAGGATGGAATATTGAGGATCACTATCCCTACTCGGAAAGCATTGAGCTACTATTTCTTTAAAATTATTGTAATCTAATCTTTGTGGCTCCAAATAGTTTAGTTTTCTAATTATAAATGTTAAGTCTATAGAGTAGAAATGATGAAATTCAGGTTTATCAGCAATTTTTGAATACACTTCCTCTATTTGCTTTTTTAAATATTCCATGAATTTCCCTCTTGTCTTCTTCCATATGCATTTAGCTAAGCTCCTTACAATCAATTTACTTCTTTCCATTTCGGTGCTCTTAGGTGGTACAAACGCTACTAAAACTACTCTATTATTACCCGCTAATTCAGCAGCAGGTAATAATATCAAGCACATCTCTGGGGCTATCAGACCTTCACAAACCCTGCTTGAGATGTTTGCTAAGTCCATAGTTATCCAAGCATCCCTGAGTCCAGTTTGAGAATGCCCAGAGCTCATGTACGAAGCACCTTTAATGCTCTCTTCGGAAGATCATGGACGAGCACCTTCATATAATCTTGTTCTTGTAAAGTTTCTTTAGCTGATTTTTCTATAATTTTTCCATTCGAAAATAAGTATCCTTTAAAGTATTCCTCAGCTTTCTTTAAAGGCTCCAAGTCCCCAACTTTTAGATCATCAAAACATCCCTTAGCTTCGAGGCTCATGGCTGCGATGACAAGTGGAGAGTGCGTAATTGTAAGGAGGGGGGTTGCTTCTTCTTCTCTTTCGGATTCAATAAATCGTCTGATGGTTAGCCTAGAAAGAAGAATGGAGACGAGACACGTCAAAGCCGGAGTTAAGTGTAATTCGGGCATATCGACACTAGTAAGTAGCCCACTTCTTGTTGATATTGCATAAATTATTGGCGAGAGAGAAATTAGAGAGAGAATGGAAGAAGAGACTAGTGATAGGGGAATATTGTTAAGCTTAAGGTAATACCAGTCGATAGAGAGCTCTTTTCTTAGGATCCTTAATGGGGAAAGAGCTAGGCTTATATAACTTAATCCCTCTTTTTTCATCAGAATTTCTCTAAATTTCATGGCAAAAGTTCTCTCCCGGAAGCCTCTCCATACGCTCTTTTCCTCAAGCCTTTCCTTAGGCTTTTGAGAAAAGCGTGCTTTCTTCATCATGTCCTCGACTAAAGAGAGTTCCTTCCTAACTATGTAGATGCGTGTATCAGGGGCGATTACTGATTCTTCTATAGTAGCCTTTACGTACTCTTCTGTAGGAGGAGAAAATTCTTCAACAGATACTTCATCATCCTCTATAGTAAATCTCAATGAAGGACTCTTTTCTGGGGTCTCAAGGATAACTTCTGCCCTTTCCTCTCCTTTAAGTATTACTGCTGATGGAGAGCCGTAAGCACATATGAGCTCATCCTCTAATAACTCTTTCATCTCCTCTTCATTTTGAGCTCTTGCGGAATCTCGAATTATGAGATGCATAAGCTCCACAATCATCGACTTTCCAGTACCACTATCACCGTATATAAGTGTTATCGGTCTATCTATTTCGATCTTTCCCGCCTCAATTGGACCATATGCCTTTACTCTTAATCTCACCTTTGTTTTATGCTTTATTTCCATCGTATCACCCGATTTGCACTTATCCATCCTCTCGATAACATTTGCTCACCGACCTTAATAATTATAACTTCCGAGGATTAAGCTGAAGAACATAGCTAATGACATTTTAGCGAACGGAATTCAAGTACACCAGAATTCCATTCAAAAAATATGAATATTTCTTCACTTTTCATAAGAGAACTGAATGAAAAAGGCATAACTGGATGATGTGAACGTTGCAGGACTTAGTAGACCTCCTAGATATGTACATACCACTGTTCTTTAGTCAACGGCTTTTATACCAATAATTTGACAAGTCAATAACATAGTCTTCCATAAGGATTATAAATTAGAATTAGGATCAATTAAACCTAGTACTTGAAGAATTAAATTTTAGCTAGCTTACGGAGATTACTTGATGAAGTTCAAGAGTTCTCATTCGGTACTATACTCACATTATTCAATTTCCTAAGTTAAACAGTGTTAATGTATTCGGTATATAAAAATATTTATATCTTTAGCTTTATCCTCATAAGGAGATTTGAGAAAATGGGAGAATTAAAGGTTATATTAGATGATGAATTATTGAGATTGTTCAAGGAAAGAGTGTATAAGATCTTCGGTTATAAAAAGGGATCGTTAAAGTCTGCAGTCGAATTAGCTATCAAGGATTTTATTGCTCGTATAGGTCTACTCCAAAGAGAGGACCTAAGCGTTAAGGACATAAGGGGATTATTGAAGGATTTGAAAGTCACATCAGTTGATCTCCAACATGAGGCCCTTAAGCTCTGGGTAGGAGAATGTTCCTCATAGACACTAACATAATCCTTGAGATCTTACTAGAGCAGGAGAGACATAAAGAGTGTGAGGAGTTCCTTGAGAAAGTTAGAAGAGGGAGGTAGAGACCTCTGTATCTCGCTTTAGCCTATACTCCATTGAATTAACAATGATAGGGTATAGTAAGATCGAAGAGTTGAAGCTCTTCCTGACCCTACTTTCAACATTTAGAGGTCTAACTGTCATAACTACATTGCCTATAGATGATGTTCAGGTTCTA
>Ga0190310_1000820_pt1 | contig 10027 bp, 14 predicted proteins | sample 48700778_MG_FD_165059 | JGI IMG/M metagenome (GOLD analysis project Ga0190310, IMG submission 165059) | Hydrothermal vent sediment bacterial communities from Southern Trench, Guaymas Basin, Mexico - 4870-07-7-8_MG | ecosystem: Environmental > Aquatic > Marine > Hydrothermal vents > Sediment ... | reverse complement strand
AAGTTTTAGGGCGTGAAGTACTCTGTAGGCGAATTCCCTCTTCTTATCGTCTGGGAGCATACTAAAGCGCTGGACAAATGATAGGTCAGCCTTCGGCTTCTTCAGCTTCTTCTCCGACATACTCTTCTCCTTCCTCCTCCACCTTTTCTTCTGAAGGTTTGATCTCAACCTCGCTTCTGGCAACTACTTTCTCAGGATACTCTTCGGGATATTCCTCGTATTCCTCTAGTCTAGGAAATTCTGCTTCTTCGGGAGCCGTGGCTTCTTCGGGGGGAGCTATTGTGGATTTCGCTTTCTCTATCACCTCTCCCAAGCGTTTGGCTCCGTGATCTATAACATCTTTAGCTATATCGCCCCAAGTCTTAGCTACATATGGATGCATGAACCAAGGGGCCTTTCCCTCAAACTCTATTGGCGGGATTGTGCTCGATTCGCCGCTAACAGTACCAGAGAATGCCTCCCTCAGCTCCCTAGCTATCTCGCCGAACATCTTTATTGGCTCCATATATTCCCTAAAACCTTCCACATAGGCACGCATAAATTCTGCAGGAGAAAGCGGTCTCTCTGGAGGTGGTCTTTCTTTTTCCTTTTTCCTATGAATGACTGGCGTTACTGGTGCTGGTTCGTAGTGTCTCCAAACCATCTTACCGTATTGAAATGTGTCAGGATCCTTTCTCATGAGTCGATAAAGCTTTCCCGGCACAAACAGCTCCTGATAATCCTCTTTACGCTTCTTATCGGTTGGCCCGCTAATCGTAACCCAACCGTTTTCAAACACTTGGAGTTCGTACAGCCAATCCTTTCTGAACTTACTCTTTATCCAATCCAAGATGCCCATTTTCAATCAAGCAATAAATATAGTTAGACACATATATTACTTTCCACGCTTCTTCCTAAGCTTTCTAGGGAAATAGTTCTTCTTTATCCACTCAGCTAACAAAGCTCCGCCATATGCGAAGAGCAAATTAAGCGGATCCTCAACTATTTTATCGAGTTTTTTCTTAAACTCCTCTATGGGCTGTGATTCTGATTCTTCATACTCGCGTATTTCACCAATCAGATGCTTTACTGCTGAAAGGCATTCTTTGAAATGAGGGCACTGGGGGCAGAGGCATTTTTCCTTCAGCTTAATTTCATCAGACAAGCAACCACCTCAAAAAACTCCATTTCTTGGTGCAGGAAAACCATCATACTCACTTAAGAGATACTTTTTCCATCCAAACTGCCTTATTCGTCTTGCTGATGTTGCAACGGCTAGCCAAGGTAGGCGTTCAACTCCGAATCCAGCCTGCATAACTCTATATCCCAAGTCTACATCCTCAGGTTGGAAGGTAAAGCCCTCTCTTCCTCCTTTTGTTTCGTCGTAACCACCTACATCCCAAAACACATCCCTTCGAACCAATGTGCATCTTCCAGTACTCATCCAAATCCCACGCAAGATGCTAGCTAGGTACATAGCCAACCTTTCCACAATATTGCCCTCATAAAGCACACATGCTGTGTGAATAAGCCCATATTCCCTGTGATGTTCAGCATAATCCACTAGTTCTTCTAAGAAGGACAATTTGTACACACAGTCGGCATCGGTAAAGAAGAAGTAGTCTCCTTGTGCTATTTCAGCACCTATATTCCGAGCGAGTCCTATCCCACGCTCTGGGACATCCACGATTTTTGCACCGAAACTGCTTGCTATTTCCCTGGTTTTGTCCCAGCTAGAGTAGTCGGCGATTATGACCTCGAAGTTCCTATATGTCTGATTCGATAGGCTTGTGAGGCAGTTGGGGAGCCATTTCTCCTCCATAAAGGTCGGGATTATGACGGACACTAAGGGACCATCTTCAGTTTTGTAAGGAGGGGGAGTTGAAAGGGATTTTAGGGCTTCCTCGGCCAAATCGTAGGGTTTCTTGATTAGTGCGATGGTTGACAGTGATAGGACTAGAGCTCGGGCCAGCATTCCGTCGCCTCTTCCTCCTCGACCCCTTCGACTTTGGCTTCAGAAACCCTTTTTAACAGAGAGGAGAGGGCTTCGAAAAAGTCCTTCGTCTGTTGACTCGTCACCAGTTTAGTGGCCTCATCGAAGAAGGTTGTTGCTTTCTCTATCAGTTCTTGGTTCTTCAGTATTACATCAACCTTTTCAACTATTTTCTTAATTGTCTGAGCAGTAGCACTTTCCTCCAGTATTGAGAGAATTTCCTTCTTTAGAGTTCTTGTTGTGAGTTTCGTTCCGAGAACCATACCCAAGGCTAGCATACAGCCGTTTATGATTGCGGAAAGTATCATCAATAGTAGTTGATCCATTAAACTACCTCTTGAATGGCTTCGCGACTATTCTCATCGTAGCCCTTCTAGCCAATCTTGGAGAGAGCGACGGCACAGGAGTTACTTGAAAGGCCTCTTTAAGAGAGTCCAAGAGTGCTGTAACGAACTCGGAGAACTCGGTCCACCTTTCAATTACCATATTTAGTGTTTGAATAGCCCACTTCAAGACCTCTTCGTTGGGAGCCCTCCGAATCCAATCAATTGTTGATGGCAAATCGATCCATTCAGGAATCGTAGGAACTGTGGGTAACCTGCTAAGTAGCGCTTGTCGCAGTCGCTCCTTGGCATCCTCATAGGGTTTTCTTCCCGCAGATTGCCCTACTGGATAAGCTATTGCTCCGCCAATTAGACCACCTATTGCTAAGAACGCAACCCAGCTCAAACTCTCACCCAATAAGATTAGATTTAAATTCCTTTAAAGGTTTATTTTTCTGGGGTAACAATGGCCATTATTGCTGGAAGGAAAATAGTGCCTTTAGCGGAACGCGTCTTTGACCCAGATGTTCTAGACGATTATAGAGAAATAACGATAACATTAGCTGTGCCAACCGCCTACCCGAAGATGGCGATTACGGATATCGATTACCCAAGTTCAGTTGTGGCGGGTCAGAGCTTTGACATAACGGTTTACTATAGAAACGATGGAGAGGCTGGAACGGCTTGGATAAGAGCGGTCGACTTAGATACTGGCAAGGAGGTGGTTCCGAGGCAGACTTTTAGTGTAAATGCGGGAATAAGTGGAAGCATATCAATAAGTTTCACGATGCCGGATAGAGATGTAAGGTTGAGGATTGAGCTAGGTCATGTCGAGTAGGTATGTGTTAGACTCCTCTTCGGACATAAGTGCAAGCTCGATTCCGAGCTCAAATCCGTTTGTTACGGATGTTTCTAAAGAGATAACCATCCAGAGAAAAGCAGTAGCTCCGCCCATTCAAGACGAGTTTTTTCAAGTTCTAGCAGCAGTAATTGCAGCGTTCTCACTCCTGTTCCTTTAAGGGAAGAAAATGAGCAGGATTTACTTTAAGCCGAACTCAGTTACTTGGGGGGATGAGCACGCTATAGGCGATGTTTTAGAAGTTACTGTTATGGTTGCGAACTTGCATGATTGCACGGGTGCTTATTTTTCAATCACTTTCGATCCCGATGTTTTTGAATTTATAGAAGTAGTTAGGGGGGATTTCCTCTCTACTGGCTTGTTCTTAGAAGGGTGGATTGAAGACGGTACACTTAATCAAGTAGCCTGTATAACATTAGCTGGCCCAATAAACGTAGCCGAGGAAAGCTTTGCAGTTGTAAGATTTCGGATCTTGAAAAAGGATGTTAAAAGCACGATTTCGATTTTTGAGGCTGGCTGGTATGATGCCAATTACACGGAGCAACCTTTTGATGAAGTGGATGATTTCGTATTCACGTTCGGAGCAGTCCCCGCCTATCCCAAGATAAGAATAGTTGATGTCAGGGCACCAACAGAAGCCTATTACGGAGATGTTGTGAGGATAGAGGTTGATTGGGAAAACGAGGGGGGAAGCGGCGTAGCTTGGACAAGGCTAGTTGATATAGAAACGAATGCAGAGTTGGTGGAACGAACCAGATGGCAAATATCCAGCGGGGATGTCGGAACATTAATGCTTGAGTTCTTAATGCCAAATAAGACCCTCAAAGCCAGAGTTGAAGTTGGGCACGAAGAACAGTATTCACAACATTAATAAGATGCTTGATATGATAAAAACTTCGCAAGGAATGAAACATGTCGGCTTTAAATTTAAGTGAAAACTTTATTTAAGCCTTCTATCACACATAACAGACGGAGAAAGAGAGAAATGAAAAGGAAAATATCCGTTTTAATTGTATTGTTAATTGCTTCAATAGCTTGGTATGTCTGCTGGAACATACATTGTCAACAGTATCCTAGGGCAGGGTATGATAATGAACTCGGAATCATGTATGCGGAAGTGGACTATTCGCAGGTTGGACATGGCTTCATTCTTTCGATTGTAGGGGGAGCATTAGCAACAGCCTGGGTAATTTTTATTGGGCTATGCCTATTGGCAATAATCAAAAAGTCTAGGATAACGGTTTTAGCTATAGCCCTTTTAATCGTGTCTGCTAGTTTAATGCAGACACATGTAATTGCTGAAACCAATAGACAGATTCAAGAAGTTGATGTCTACATAGATGTGTTGGTTGCATATGATGACGACTTTGACCCATCACTTCTGAATCAAATTGAGTATGTTTTTTGGCACGCAAATAGTTTCAGCGGAAACCTAGCACCAGAAGACTGCTTCGAAAAAACTTTTGGCATCCACTTCAACATAGTTGCCTATAGATATTGGGATAGTGATGATACTGTGCATGACGCTAGAGCTATGGTTTTAGAAGCTTGGGAAGAGTTAGGGTTCGAGCAAGGAATGATTATAAACGGTGAGACGATAGAGGTGCTTTTTCTCTGCACAGGACAAGATATTGAAGGCTATTACGCAGTAACCTTCCCCGATGCAAGCATTATCCTGATTGAGGAGCAGTATGCAGAAATTCCATCTGCTGTTAGACATGAGTTATCACATCTGTTCTACTGTCCAGACCACAGTTTTGGCTGGGGTTTTGACGCTGCCTGCGTGATGATTCCAGACCTTGCGGCATCAGGAAAATTCATCAGCTGGTGCTCCGATTGCGAGGAAATAATACTTAAAAACAAATATCGTTATGTCTCAGACAATCCCATAATACCTAGTCCAAATCAGCCACCACCAGAGCATACACCTCCACCAGGAGCAGGCGGTTCAATATTTGCATTTCCATATTAACTCATCTGGGCGGATAAGAGTAATGACGGGCGGATATAATGCTCACATATTCTTTAGCTTTTCCTTCTAGCATTAAGCAGAGCTAAAAGCACAAATACAATCTAGTCGCTAAGCATAATTAGACGAGAAGGTGAGGAATGGAATTAGAAGAGTTTATTCGCAGGTTCGGTTAAACTTTTTTCTGGTGTTAATCTTGACCTTAAGGAGAAGAAAGGGCCCCGGAACTGCAGGCGACTTAGTTGCCATTTCAGAGCCCAACATAATTCTAATTGATAGCGAAAGCTCCAATGTGACGCAGATAGGGACATGGAGCAGGGTAGAGGAAAGTGAGGCGGTTGGAGGCAGCTATCTTCAGAGCAATACCGCCAACAGTAAGCTGACATTTTCGTTTAAGGGCTCCACACTATGGATAAGATTTAGGTTTGGTCCTGATTGTGGTAAAGTAAAAGTAGAAGTCGATTCCCTAAGCGTTACGATTGATCTATATTATGCCTTAGAGCTCTACAAATATGTTAACATAGCTGTAGGATTGAAAGAGAACGAGACGCATAATGTAACCTTAACCGTCTTGGGTGAGAAGAATGCCTCAAGCACGGATTACTATGTGAGGGTCGACAGTTTTGCTTATAGGCTAACCGAAGAGGCATTAAGTCTGCATTCAATCGAGTATATAGACCTAATAAACACAATAAATACAATAAACAGGATTAATCAAATAGAGCTAATCAACAGCATAACGAATGTATCTTCAATAAACACAATAGACACAATAAATAAAATCGCAGATGCTCCTTGGATAGCAAACCTAGGCATAGCAATGAATGGTGATTTTGAAACGGGTAACTTAGCGGGATGGATAGATCCAGCCGGAGTTGCAACAGTAACTGATGCTCATCCAAACTTTGCAATGGGCTCTAAGTACTCATGCAACCTCAAAAGCAGTAGTTATGGAATCGTTCAATTAATTTACCCCCCTAGAGCATTAGAAGACATAGTCGAGTGTTCAGTATTTCAATTAGCTGAAAATCCAGATACAGAGCAGCTTAAGCTAACCTTCTTTTTAACCGACGGGACACACTTCGGTTTCACAGTAGCGAAAAGCGATGTAGCCAATAGTTGGCAACATAAAGACTTATGGCCTCAAATTCAGGATTACTTACAAATCACACCAAGCCTAAGGAAAAAGTTTTTCTACGCTTTCATGTTGAGTAACGTAGGATCAACTGATGGGTTATATATCGATAAATTTCAACTTGTCACTATACCCTCAGAATGGAAACAAAGAGGCGTTAACCTAAGAGATGTCAACGCAACTGTGGCTGCAGGAGCTAGCGGCGAAACGACTAATGCGGGCATAGTTAAAGTGATTCCTGGACAGATTTTATGCATTAGTCTAGAATACGCATCTTCAGCATCATTATTTGCAACAGAGACGAAGTTCCAAGTTAGAGTGACTTTAAGGAATTCCAACGGTAGCATAAATGAAACCTTAAGCTTCACACCTCCCGAGCGACCAGGCACAAGCTACACTAAGTACAACTGTTATCTAATTGTGCCAAGCGGAGTTACATATGTGGGGGTTCACGGTTACCTCAATAACGCAGAGACCAGCGACATTACAATTTATATGAGGAACATAAAGGTTTATCCAGTTTTTGATAAGCCATCGAAGGACGTTTCCATACGATTAAATAATGCTTCAATATCCGGAGGGGGTAGCCAAGATATTGACATAGACGTTCCAGAGTGGGCTACCGGCTGTGCAGTAACCGTTCGTGCCACGTATGATGCCTCCGCAAATGCTGGAGTTAAGTTCGAAGTTTACAGCTCACCTGACGGAATTAGCTGGGATACCAATACAGATGATGAATTCACACTCCCATTCATAGCAGGAGAAACCGTTCAGAAGACCGAAATAGTCGCGGTCGGACCTCCAAACGTGAGAATAAGGGTCACCAACCTCGATTCCACACATACAGCTACGGTAAGCTTATGGACAACATTCATCTAGAGGTGATTTAATGCCGCTAGACCCCATTTCATATAGTTTGGCCAAGAAAGCCAAGAAGGTTGCTGAGTCGCATTCAAGCAGGCACGAGGCTGGAGGGGAAGACCAAATAACTGGTTGGATAAGACCAAACATGATAGGCCCATACAGCAATACGGCAACTAGGCTGTATTTCAGAACATTGGATATAGAGGGAACTAGTCCAGTCAATCACATGTTTTCGCCGACAAATAACGGATACGGTTTGCTTGGTGACTCCTCTTTGAGATGGGGAAAGATATACGCTGTGGACGGGGACTTTTCTGGTTCAGTATTGATTGATGGTTCATTAAATGCTACTCAAACGGTTACCGCTAATACCCTAAAAACATCAGACGACTTAATATTTACCCCTATCGGTGCATCGCCAACCGTGGATGGGCAGATGCGATATAACTCAAATACAAACAGGCTTGAGTTTTTCCAAGGAACAACTGTTAAACAGATAGCATGGTTATCCGATACATCTCTGTTAGGGCTTCTAAAAGATAAGGGGACTTTTTGGTTTAATAATAATTGGGCTCCATCAGGCATGTTGAGTAGTGCAAAATCTGGCACGGGTAGCATATTATGGACTACAGGTTATCTTCAGTTGAGCACGGGAAGCACATCTGGAAGTTACAGCCGAGTATATAAAATGGTTGGGACTGGCGGGCTGACGATAAGTTGGGATAAGAACAGGCACTGCCTTTTCAGCGTTAGGTTCAGTACGCTGGACTGTTATATTTGGCTAGTGACAGGTTACGGATATTCCCCAAGTTCTAGCACAAACAACTACAATCATATTGGATTTAAGGTTGTCAATGGAATTTTATACGGAACTGTTGCAAATGGATCTAACGAGTCCACCTTACAGCTAGAGGATTTAACTGGCGTAACATATACCAACAAGCTGTTGGAGTTTGATTATACTGCTGGAAGCGATGTGAAGTTCTATGTTGATGGAGTATATAAGGACCAAATAACCCTGAATTTGCCATCTGGAACTAGCTACGCCACATATTTCTTTTGGGCTTCAGTATACAACACGGCCGCGGCGAACAAATATGTTTCCATATACGATGTTAGAGTGTATCAAGAAGGTTAAGTCAGTATTCCCCTCCCGGAAAGTACGCTCTAAAATAAAGAGTTCCAGTTACTTCTGGAGCTGAAAGGGTTAATTCAAAGCTTCCATCATTAGAGGTTGTCAAATCAGCGATTTTAACCCAGCTATCTCCAATTAATTGTTGGATTTCTATAGGTTTAGCGGCCGCTGTTTGAGCGAAGTTTCGGGCTACAATAGCTATATCCCTAATATCCACAATACCATCCCCATTTAGGTCTGCATCAGGATTCCATTTGGGGTGCCCGGGATAGCTTCCATATGCTCTACCTACTATTGAGATGTCTCTTATATCAACTATCCCATCCTGATTTATATCGCCGGATTCCCTAGAAATTGAAAGTTTACCTCTAAGTGTAAACTCTTCACCCAGAGAAACCACATTCGGTTCGGCATTAAGAGTTAGAATTGGAATTATATAAGGCGAGATTGATGTCCCTTCTGCAGATGTGGTTTCTACGGTGAGCAAGATAGCACCCATTAAGGTTATAAAAAGAACATTTAATAAGTTTTACTAGCAAAAGCCAAAAAAAAGGCATTCTATAGTTTAATGGGGAAGTAGTTGCCAACAGAATATCGTTACATGCACAGAGAGACTTGGACAGTAAACGGTCTTTCAGCTAAAAAGCTAACTACGACTTATCCATCATCTTCACATAGCTGGTATTTCACCGATTATTATGCAAGAGACACCTATTGGGGAATTAGAGTCTGGAAACGCAACCAAAACGGCGATGAATTTGAAATTACGGACGGTACACCAGTAGCCATATTCGGGGTGCCATATTCCCAAGGGACGCATAGCGGTAGCGAAACATGGAACTGTCCAGAAACAAACCTAGAAAGCAGTGATGCGATAGTTGTTAGAACTTATGTAAGCAAGGACGGGGGCAGAACATGGGAAGAATGCGACACCTTCATAACTGAACAATTAGGAGCAAGCAAACTAGAGGCCCAAACTTGGACTGTTCATTACATGGTTGAAATAAAGAGGGTTGTGCCACTAGTTTATTATTATCTACATTACACCATTTATCAATTTGGAGAATATGTAGCGACAACATACATCGATAACTTCGCATGGGCTATACCGTATAATCTAACGCTTGAGGTTGACAAAACACAAGGATACATAGGGGACACATTCATATTTTACGGAACTTTAACAGGTAATGGCATGCCAATATCTGGGGCAACAGTAACTCTATATAAAGACGATGTTTCTACTGGGTTAAGTGATACAACTGATGATAATGGAAATTACTCAATTCCATGGACCGCTGATGAAGTAGGGAGCCATAACTTTTTTACGGAGGCAGTGTGGTGATGAAGTGTCCGAAGTGTGGGGAGGAAATGGAAAAAATCGGCTTAGTCTATATTTGCAATAAATGTGGAATAAGATTGACTAGAAGTAAATCGGTAGGAGTTAAGGTTGAGAAGTAGCTTCCTCGGTCAATTCTATTAATGCCCCTATAACCCTATCAACATCCTTCTTTTCAAGCCAAATAGGTCCTTTTAGCTCTTCGTAATAGAACTGCTTTGTTTTTTCGCTGTATTTGAGTTCCAAAGGTTTAAACAAGAACATGGTTTTTCCTTCCCTCGTTTTAACTTTCCTAAAAGAGAGGCTCCATGTTGAACCTTTTATTAAAACGGATTGTTTTTCCGTGTTGACTTTAACCTTCTCTTTGGGCATTTTCTGCGCACTCATAGCAGAGCTTTCTGTCAAACAGCTCCTTTCTAACGGTTGTTGTA
>Ga0190310_1000818_pt1 | contig 10035 bp, 4 predicted proteins | sample 48700778_MG_FD_165059 | JGI IMG/M metagenome (GOLD analysis project Ga0190310, IMG submission 165059) | Hydrothermal vent sediment bacterial communities from Southern Trench, Guaymas Basin, Mexico - 4870-07-7-8_MG | ecosystem: Environmental > Aquatic > Marine > Hydrothermal vents > Sediment ... | reverse complement strand
CAAATATTATAGCTAATACAACAAATCGGCAAACAAGCATAGGGCCCGTGATGTAGTAGGATAGCATGAGGGCTTGCGGAGCCCTTTGTCGCGGGTTCGAATCCCGCCGGGCCCATAAATAAAACACATATTTTGCAGAAGGACTCTAGTTGTGATGAACAGAATATTGTGATGACCTGATAATGAGACGCACAAACAGTACAGTATTGTTATTAGATTATTTCTCTAAATCAAAACAACCAATTGAAGTAGGGCTATAAGACTACAAAACACTAATAATCTGGAGTCCTGCAACAAAACCAGAGAGCCAATATTGGTATATAATTTTACGCACCAATCAGCATAATTAGTATGGCTCAGAATAACTGAATAATATATTAAAGAATTGGTGGGCCGGGCGGGATTCGAACCCGCGACCATCCTGCCCCTCTAAGTAGAGGGTTTCAGGTTAAAAGCCTGACGCTCTTCCAGCTGAGCTACCGGCCCTAGGATACAATCAATTAGGATTTTCTATTCCAGTCATTAATCTATCTCTACTGATTGTTTGACATTTTAAAAAGCCTCACAAAATGTTACAGGATAATATACAGATAGCGACAAAAAGCAACTGTATTTGGCGAAGTAGTCGTAATTCATCACAAATATGGCAACCACATTACACGACAAAAGATTCAACCACAGAAATGGTGGAGGGGGCGGGACTCGAACCCACTGCACAACCATTTCCCCCGAAGTTCTTGTCCCCAGTTATGATTATTCTGTCGTCATCCATGGCCCGATACTCATTATTGCTCCAAACCCAGTTTCTTTCTCATCCAAAATAATCAACCATTCACCCCAAACCACAGTTTCTTTCTCCGAAAACATTTTGGGCGTTCTTCCTGAGCCAATCAGTATGGCTATTTATATCAGAGGCCCCAAAAACAAGATATTAGGATACTAGACCCAGGCAGACCAATGAGTAACAATGCCCAGACGGTCGGCACGGAACCCCTCCCAGCGCCCAAGCTCCCTAACATTACTCCCAGACCAGTCACTTACGAAGACGTAGAGCCACTTCTCCCTGGAGTGGAGATCCTCAACAGTCACGGGGACAAAGACACGGCCACCGTCAGGAGAGACAGCAGCCCTTTTCCAGGAAACACCAACGTAGTAGGACTCCCTGCCCACAAAGCCGTACTCACTTCTGAACCACTCCTCGAAGCGGATTGCATCGAAAACCCTCAGAACCCTGAAGTCCCTCGAGAGCAGAACAGCACCACCAAGAAGCCTATCATCAAACGGGTCGTAGGGATCAACCATGGAAACTTGAGCAAGAACCCCGCAACCCAGACACGCGTAGCGCCCCGCAAAACCCATCTCACTATGAGCGAAGACAGCCTCAACATCCCCAAACCAAAACCTAGAAACATACCCACGGACGCGGAGATCCAAATCAAGCTTAAAAGGAAAACTCCAATCAGTCCCACCTGGAAGGCCGAGCCTCTTCCTCTCACCCCGATCGCGGGGAGCGAGCCTCATGAGGCTAACAGTTACCGAGAATACCGCCTCCCCTGGATAAGTCCCGTATATGTGGCCTACAAGGGCGCGGTCGTAGAGGCGGCTGTCTAGGTTGTACAGGTCCTCTCTCCTCACGAGGTTAGCCGCCGGGTACTCCTCGTCAAGTCCCTCCTCCCATATGATCTCCAGAGGGTGCTTCGGCCCAGCAACTATCTCCCCGCTCTCCCTATCATAGACAAATATTCCAACGGGAACCCTCGGAACAAGAGTGCTCCAACCAACATAGTACCAGACTATGTTCGGCTTCTCTGGGTCTATGAGCCCGACATAGCCGGCCCCCAGATACGCCTTCCGGGCCTTCCTAGGTATCCGCTTCAGAAGCTCCAGGTAGAGCTGCTCCATTGTTATGAGCTCCTCGATCTCCAAGCTCCTAAGATCATATATCCTGGTCTCCAAGGGGACGTTTAGGCAGAGCGTCTTCTCGTCGTAGCTTATCTTGGCTTTGTTCGCCGCGGGTTTGCCTCCGGGCACGCCGAACTTCTCGGCGTAGAAGTTCAGGATTCTCTGCCTGACGTGTTGTGGGGCTTCCCATATCCCGCCGAACCTCCTCAGAGCCTCGAAGCCCCTCATGAACCTCGGGGGCTTCCTGGCGAACTTGTTGGCTAGGGCCATGTGCCATGGGCATCCGAAGTCCGCTACCCCGTCAAGGTTTTTCAGGTCGATCAGTGTGTGGAGGTTTGTCCATGTGTTGTCCCCATACGTTATTATCCATCGTGGGCTTCTCGGTGCGTGGTCCTCCGCGTTTCCCAGGATTCTCCCCTCCATCTCCTCCACTATCTCCCCGTCCTCCCTGAGCACCACAACCTTTGTGTGGCTCCGCCTCGGGTCGAACCGCTGTATGCCTATCCTCTTCCCACCCTTCCTCTCTTTGATGTCCGATATTGCGACCACGATCATCGCTACCCCAATAACATAGGATATCAATGAGCATAAAAAAGGGGCAACAGGGGGATGGCTATAGGATTAGTGCTAGGGCTTCTCCGAGGATGCTTCTCATTATCAGTGATCCCACCACGCTCGCCGCCGTGTAGAATACCCAGCCAACACCCCTAACCCCGCTCGCGGCCACGTTTCCTATCATGAATGATAGTACGCTGTATATCGCGTAGACGACCGTGTCCCACGGCGCTGGGATGTTGATCGTTGCGACGTACCTGACGAATCCCCACCGCCCAGGTATTCTGGCCATGACCTTGTATTCGTCTACTCCGAACCACACTGCGAACATTCCGAGTATCAGTGGTAGTACCCACAGTTCGAATGGGTCGCTCAGTCCTCTCCCCTTCCAACTCCCCGTGTTTTTGAGTCTGCTTACTCCGTCCTGGAAGTCGTCGAATTCGTCCCATACCCATAGTATTCCGCTTAGCGGTACGAACATCGGCATTTCGCCGAGTATTTCTTTTCCGTGCTGCTTCGCGTATGTCCATATGCTCGCTCCGAGCACCACGGATATCGCCACCTTCTTTCCGTATCTGAGGAATACGTCCGTGAGCTTTCTGTCTGTGTTTCTTATCGCTTCGTCTCTGCTGAGCATGTATAGTGTTATGAGTGCTAGGGCCGCCCCGAGCACGATCCATATTAGTGTTGGGGCTTCGAAGTTGAGTATATCTAGTATTGGTGAGTCCTCGCCTCCCGTCGCCTCCAGCATTATTGTTCCTATTACTGCTCCCAGTGTTGTCATGAGGCCTACTATTAGTCCCGTTCTTATCTGGTTTGCCAAGTCTTCTCTCAGCGGTATTCTTGGTTTTGTCTGTAGTAGTTCTGGTCTTGTCTCCTCCAGGTATCTTACGTATGCGTATGCTCCTGTGAGTATGTTTTCGGCTTCCTCCGCCCCCGTCTCTGTTTCTGTTTCTTGTTGTGGGTCGTCTATCATTGCTATTAGTTCTCTTAGTGCTTTTGCCGGGTCTTCTCTCTGTGGGTTCATTATTGTCTCTATTTTCTTCAGTACTTTGTCTGTTTCTCCTCTCAGCTTCTCTTGGAGTATTCTTACTCCTGATATCAGCCTCCTCACCTCGTTGAGCGGGTTCTTCCCAGTCTTAAGTCTCTCTATGATCTTTTCTGTCTGGGCGATTATCGATCTCTTAACGTATTCTCCCAGCATTTGTGGGAGGCCCAGAATATCAGTTTTCTTAATCTCCTTCAACGCTTCGTTGAGATCCTCGATAGATTCTTGTGCTTTACCTATTTTTCCTTCTTCTAGGAGTTCTTCGGTCTTCATTAGCTTTGACACCAGATCTTCGTATGGGGCTGTTTTTCTGCTCATGTAGTACAGTGCGAGTGTTTCTAGGTTGTGGAACACTATTGGCCTCATGAGCGCCGTGCCGATGCGTCCTCCTATGCTTTGGTAGGCTGTTAGGCATGGTTCCCCGTTTATCACTCTCACCATGTATCCTCCGAATACTGGGAGTATGCCGTTTGCGATCTTCTCTACGTTTCCTCCGCTTCTCACTAGGTTTTCTATTGTGTATCTCTCCGCTAGGTCTGTGGTTGGGTCCCTCATGAACACCATTACCCATCCCCTCCCCGGCTCCTCCTCAACATACCTCAATCTGACCTCCACCTCGTTCCCATATATGGTTGCTTCTCTGTTCTCCCTGTTCTCCCCGTTCTCCGTGGTGCTTGGCCTCAGATGCTTCATGGCTGGTGATCTGATTCTTATTGTGATTTCTCTGTTGTTTGGGTTCTCCGTTATCTGGACTCCTCCTTGGCCGCTCAGTGTGAGTATTTCTAGGGTTTTTGTGAGCTCTGCCTCCGTGCTCTCAGCTCGGTTATTCGTGTTTATGATTTCTCCGTTCTTCGTTAGCTTTGTTTTGCTCAGACTCATCCCCTTTGTTAGGGCTTTCATGGATGCTTCTAGTAGGAGTATTGTTTTTAGGAGTGTTCTTGTCTGTGTCCAGATGGTATCTGCTGTTTCTCCGCTCAGCACTCTTAGCTCTCTGATGTTTAGTCTTAGGTTTCCGATAGCCATCCGCTCATACTCTGAGTGTTCTTCTTCTCCGATTTCCTCTAGGGTGTCCTCAAGTATTTGTAGTGCGTCCCGTGGGTCCCCGCAGTCGTACACCAGATGTCTCACTATCTTCTCTACGCTGTTTCTCTGGTTCCCAGCGAGGCTCACGTCAACCTCTATTCCTCCACATCTCCTCATGAGTGCGAGTAGGTTTGTTGCTAGGCCTACTGCTTCCGGCCGCACAAATATCATTGATGATAGTATCCGTGTTGCTGGTGAGTAGTATGATTCGAGTATGCTGAGGGCTCTTTGGAGGAGTGTTGGGCTTATGTTGGGAGGTGTTTTGGGGAAGCTTCCTAGGAGCATCCTTATGGCTGCCCCAACGCTCCGCCATGCTTTGACTTTCTCTAAGTTTGTTCCCTGCGTTTTCCCTTCTTCGAGCTCTTCCACCGCCCTACTTCCTATTTCTACAATGTCTGCAAATCTTATCCGCTTCCCCGTAATAAAGCATTTAAGCATGTCACAGAAATTCTTAAGGTATTTCTTGGTGAAGTCGGCGTTTGGGAATAGCTCTCTGAGTATCGCTACGAGGGTCTTTACTTCCTCCTCGCTTATCCTGTCTCCGTATTCTCTGAGGATGTCTCTATTTCCGCATATGTACTCCCGAACAATGCTATACACATTGCGTCCCCGTCCCACGCCATCGCCAAGCCTTGAGATTAGCCAGATGTATGCTCTTAGGTATGCCGCCGCTAGGGCTGTCTTTCCGCTTCCTAGGAGGTTTGTTGCTATCCTAATGATGTTTCTTCCGCTGGTCGGCTGTTTCTTTGCTGTGTCGAAGAATACCAATTTGCTGTGTGTTATTAGCTGTGATATGAGGGATGTGAACTGTGTTAGTGCCTGTGGTGCGATTTCGGATAGCACGTTTTCTTTTTCTCCGAACTTGTATAGCCCTACGGGGTAGAGGCTTATGATGGATTCTCCTATCAGCTCCCTTATCCTATGCCTCAGATCCCTAACAATGTTTATATATTTCTTCTTGGCTTTGATCTTGCCCAAAGCATTATATATCTCCCTTCTGTACCGCTCTAACCCGACGAGATACTCAAGGGAATCCCTATCGGTAAGCTTCTCTACGAGACTCCCAATATCATCCCTATGCTCCTTTAGGAGGCCTATGAACCTCTTCGTATCATCGCTTAGCTCCCCCGACGTGGCGGCGTCGGAGAGTATCCTATCCAGAATATCGCTCGGTATTTTCGCGAATATCTCCAGTATCTTCTCCGTCCTTCTTACCAGGGCTTCTTTCTCTGATTCCCCTAGGTCTGCCAGATACCCTATCATGTACTGTTTGAGGAATTCTCCGACGAGGCTAGCTAGCTTTTTCGATTCGATGTATTCCCTGGAGAACCTCTCTATGGAGCTCCTATCCGGGAACTGTGAGTAGAACTTTGCGAGAGCAACTATCGTCCTGCACTTATCATCACTGTTCTTTATCTTGTCCCAGACAATCTCGAAAATATCATCTATATCCGCATCTACATTTGAGCTGATTTTGATAATTCCAAGTTCCCAAAGCCTCATAAACGCCTTTTTCACATCATCTTTTCCCCGCCTAGTTACGAAGTCCCTGAAATACTGCTCCAATTTTTTAGTATTAACACTCACATCGGGATTAAAAGCCAGATCCCCCGACACCTTCACCTCTATCTCAACGATTCCTGGGGAAGTTATGTCGACGAGTATCGATTGGCGATATGGGAGGCATATATCTATGCCAGGAAACTTCGATGCACGGCTCTTCCCCCTGGTCTTTCTCTCTCGGTATGCCCCGAAAACATCGATGTGGAGGAAAACCGGCCACGTAACAATGTTGCCATTCTGTGTGCGTAGTGTTGCTAGCATGTTGATTCTGAGATTCCCATTCCAAACAATGCATTCGTAGCCCTTATCGCCTCTATGGAGAATTATTATTCTTTCTAGGCGCCCATTACTATCGGCGACAGGAATAACAGTTCCCTCCCTCATGTTTACTAGTAGGTCTGTGAGGGGTATCTGCTCGGGTTTCGCTGTTTGCAGACCCTTAAGTGTGTGCACATCGCTGTGGGCTGGAACCTCAAACGCCAAGATCTCCGCCGCTGCGAGAATACTATTCTCCGTGCTCCGCTCTATTTCTCCCTCCACGCTCCTCCTATCCACCCTCCAAACATATGCCTTGGGATTTAAGGATCTCTCCAGATCCTCTTTGGTGACCACCTGCTCATTGAACCTCAGGGTTCCTTGGCTGTCCTCATAGTAGAGCTCATCTATCCTATAATAGTTCCCACCAATCTCTATGTGGTTGAGTGTTCTAAGGTAGTTTACCAGGGTCCTAACGAGGAGGTAGGCTCCAGCCCTCAGCGTCGCGTCGTTCTCCTCATCCTTGAAGACCTTCACAATCCTCGATGCTCTTGTGCGGAGATTTGCGAGGGCGACTAAGACCTTCAGCAGAACCTCAACATGCTCAACAATACTACTACTCTCCCCAAACTGCTTGAATAATTCCTCCACCTCCTCCTCGAATTTCCCGTTTATCTCTCCGTGTAGCATTCGGTTTCTGAGCCTATCTATGTAGCCAGCTATATTTTCTTTGATGCTCTGAAATACATTGTAGCTGTTCACCACTGCGAGAATATAGTTTGCAAGCTTCTCGAAGTACTCCTCTATTGCCCCTATCTCGGCATCACCAAAGTCGGAGTTAACAATCCCTAAGAACTCATCAACACTATAACTCAAAACATTCTTGACAATAGCCAGAACCCAATTTCTAAGACCGTTGCCTTTCCAGATATTATTCTTAGCAAAACCTATCAGCCCGCTAGCAGGAAACAAAGTATTATCAACCCTACCAATCATCACCGGGACGCTTATGGATTCGATCCTAAACGCATAGTCAACACCATCCAGAGCTATGGGAGCCCTAGCAACCCTCTCCCTCTCCTCCTCACCACTCAGAAGCCTCTCCCCAGAGCCCAAGTCCTCCCCACTACCCGCCGTCTGCGCCGACGCCCGCTCCTCCTCCACACCCACACGCGCCAACTCTCCAGAGAGAACTTCATTGATTATACCCAAGCAACTAACGACGATCTCAGCCTTCTCTGAGGATGGGAGAACAGTGTATGCTAGCTTCCCAAGACCCTTAACCACATCCCCCATAAAACCAGAACCAAATAGAACCGAGCTAACCTTCTTATCAAAAACATTCCTCCTAAACACAATATCGTACTTAGCGGCGGTCATATTCCCGCCATAAGCATTATAGATCGCAGGAACGGCAAACATCAAATATCAATCCATAAGAAAACTACCGAAAAGTTCCCGAACAGCATCAACAATCATAGCTACGGGCCCTACAATAGGACCAAGAAAACTAAGAGCAACCTCGGCCAAATGTTCCAGGCGCTCAGCAACAATATGCTCCATGTATAATGCTTGCTGACCAGCCCAATCAGCAATATTGTTCAGCGTACCGCAAAGAACATCCCTAATAATACTCTTAGCAGGATCTGGAACCCCAAGAAAATCAACAACCACACTAATAATATTTCCGAGGAGCCAAGCCAGGAACTCAATAGCCTTCATGATGAGCCATGCAAGCCCCGCCGCAACAATCTGTATAATATCGGCACCCATCTGAATAAGCATGTAAACCCCGCTTAAGACCATCTTACCAACATCACTCTTGATAATGAATACAAAGATAATGAATACAAACTGGGCTATCGGTGTGGCGACCACCGCTAATATCGCATTTACTAATGGATCATGAAACGGCCATGGTACCCACCAGAAGAATTCGTCTAGTCTCTGCTTTACCCACATTACGAAGTCCATTGCTCCCTTTGCGATTTTGTTTACTAGTTCGTCTATGAATGTGAATGCTCCCAGCGTGCTCTTAGCTCCGGTCCCCATCTCGGATGGGTCCTCAAGCTCTATGTCCTTGAGGAGCTCTGATTTGTGTTTGAGCGCTTCTTTTGCGTGTTTGTACCACGATGATAGTGCTCCCCTCTTTGCCTCTAGGGCTTCGTAGTGCATCCCCAGTATTCGGTCTATCTCCCCGATCCCAATCGTTTCCCTGGGTATGCTGGCTTCCTCGTACAGCATGACAAGGTATTCGAGCTCCTCCAATGCTTCCCTGGTTGTTTGTGGGTCTAGGAACTCCACGGCGTCCACATCCATGCTTAGGAGCTCCTCGTATTTTGCTCTGAGCAGTTTTTCTGGTGGTTCTCCTGTTGGTGTGATTTTTGCTAGTTTCCACCCGGCCTCCCCGCCGTTCACCGCTCTGTAATAAACGATTTCCCCGCTCTCCCCGACTTCTTCCTCCACGAATACTATGTTTTCCCATGCCGCCACTATTCTGTGTGTTATCTCCACGATTTTGCTTCTGGATAGTTTTTCTGCTTTTTCGTGGGGCTTTGCGTAGAATGATGCTATGGTTTTGAGCCCCGTTCGCCAACAGCCCGGGGGTTTGGTTTTCCAACATGGTGTTGTGAGAATTGGTTTTGTTCTTAATATGTGTGTATCAACAGCCGATATTTCTGGTTAAAACCCGGATTTATCCCAGGATACTTATCTCCCCGCGGCCCTCAGCCCCCCTAAAAAACTTTCTGGTTGCTCCGCCGAGCCGTTGAAAATCTTTTAGCTTGGCGCTGGTTTCCCAGAGTTTTTACGAATATGAAAAGAAATTTCCGCCAGAACTTCTGTATATACCCCAATTGCAAAACACCAAGGCGAAAAACCACGAAGCAAGAGGCCCAGGAACAAAGAGAAAGCGAGTGAGAGTATGGAAAAACAAAAACGTAGTAGAGGAGGAAAAAGAGAGAATAGGGAGAGCAGAGAACATAGCCGAGGGACAACTCCTATTATACCATCGCTACGCCATTTAGACTACCAACAACACTCCAACAGCACATATCAGCAACCACAAATAGTAAGGACTGAGTAGAAGACGAAGACTTCATGCTCTCCAACCCATCAGAAAATATCCCTCCAAAAGATAACCATAAGCATGCCAAATCCTGTAATTAACATTCCTTCTCACCACGCCTAAACCACAAAAACAACACATATAATAGAAACATTAAACGCAGTCAATTATTAACAAAAGAAAGAAGCAATGGTGGAGGGGGCGGGACTCGAACCCGCGGCCTCTGCCTCTCTTGGTAGAATGATTCATGCAAGGGCAGCGAGCTACCACTACTCTACCCCTCCCCCGTGGGGTATTCTTTCTATATTCCATTAAGTTCTACTTATTGTATTTTATGCAATTTTTAAAGTTTCACCGTTTTTCTGTTCCTAGATTTATCTATGATTCTATACACACCAATAGCAATATTAAACAAAATCCCCGCATTCAAAATACTACGAAATGAAACCAACATGTAGAAAGATAGGCATTACTTAAAGAAACGAGAAGCGGATTTAGGAAGAGCCGGGGGCGGGACTCGAACCCGCGACCTCGGGATTTCTAGCCCATAAAACTGGGATAC
>Ga0190310_1000817_pt1 | contig 10045 bp, 7 predicted proteins | sample 48700778_MG_FD_165059 | JGI IMG/M metagenome (GOLD analysis project Ga0190310, IMG submission 165059) | Hydrothermal vent sediment bacterial communities from Southern Trench, Guaymas Basin, Mexico - 4870-07-7-8_MG | ecosystem: Environmental > Aquatic > Marine > Hydrothermal vents > Sediment ... | reverse complement strand
GAATATTGGAAGAAAACCAGTTGATCACGTATGTCACTGCTAGGTAATATCCAACAGTAATCATTGGCGATCCCAGTATTTGTCGTGCAGATGGTCGTAGTGATGTAGCCCGTGATAGGGCTATGACTTTCATAAGGAGCAATTAAAGGGTTGAGATATTGTATGATGGAATTCATATCACCTATCAGTCTGAATTTAACCCATAATAGTTCTAAGTTAGATAATAATAGAGTTTCTCATCCTAGAGCCGTGAAGGTTTAAATAAGCCTTTAGTAAAAGTCCGAAATGAGCACAAGTGTGAGATCCCTGATAAGTCTCCTGAAGCGATCGTTAGAATGTATAAGAAAGTTAATCAAGAAAATACGTGGAGTGCAATTTAAGATCATGGAAAATCCTGAGTTATCTAAACAAATGAGAAGAGTAGTAAGCAATGCTAAAAAAGAGCTTTGGATTATTTGTCCAGAGATCACCCAAAGAGCGCTGGAGTGGTTACTTGAGGATGTAGACAGGCATTTAAACATTAATATACTCACTACTACTAAATCAAAGCGAGCTGTTGAAAATGCGTTGAGAGACTTGGATCTCATGACTTCTAGTAATGTATTCTTATCGGACGTTCTTCACGCCAAAATAGTAATGAATGAGCGGGAAGCCGTGATAAGCTCTGCTAATATTTCAGCACGAGCTCTGTGGATTAAGAAGATAGGAAGTATCGAGCTGGGTTTATATGTGCATGAAAAACAAACTGTAAATTCACTTAAAACTTTTGCAAAGAGCGTGATCGATGGCAGACAATTACCCAAAGGTATAACAATTAACGGGGTAAAGCTCGTATATGGACCTAAAGGTCTGTCGGACTGTTTAATTGATCTATTAAGAAAAGCCTCGCAGGAGATGTACATAGTTTCACCCTTTGTGGGGATGGAGATAGTTGATCAAATTCTGGATGTAATTAACAAGAAACATATAAGAGTAGAGCTCATAACAACCATGAAGAAGCAAGACATCCAGATAATGTTACAAGATCTTTTAGCAATCGAGCGCCTTCTCGAAAGCGGTGTCAATATAAGAAGGCTGAATAAATTACATGCTAAGGTGATAGTAGTGGATAAGAATATTGGAGTAGTTGGAACCTTTAATATGACATTCGAGGGTATATATGAAAACTATGAGATATCCGTTATGATAGAGGAGCCGTCTCTCGTCAAGAAATTAACAAAATGGTACTTCTCAATCTTGCAGTTGTCTAAATGTGTACGTCAAGAGAACGTAGATTCATTAAAAGCACAGCTAGGTGAACAAATGATGGAAATGATACGAATGAGGAAGACTGAAGAAATGAAACAGGAGAAGTTTAAGGAAACAGTTATTGAGAAGACGTCAATCTTACCTACACCCCTAGAGTTAGCAGTGGAGGAACTGTTATATGACCAGAAAAGTAAGACACGAGTTTGGACAGATTTTAAAACCGCTCAAGGGAGAATTATTCCAAAAGGAACCAATATGAAGATTCGAATTATTGTTCAAAACCGCTCAAAAGAGATAACGCTTTATAATATAAGACTTCACACTTCACCAAATATTAAACTATCTTCTGAACAAAAAACTATAGAAAAACTCGGGCCAGCAGATAGAAAGACTATTGAAGGAATTGTTAAATTCCCTGACAGGGAAAACGAAAGAGTGATATATGAAGTTCGCGCCAGTTATTACGATCCTTCTCTTAAAAAATATAGACGAACATATCCAAATCGAGGTCTTAAAGTAACACAAACTATGATTACTTGGAAACGCTGTGTTCTCCAGGCATTATCAAAAACAGTTGACGAATTAGAAAAAGAACTACAAAGATTACCACTACTAGATGAATTTAAAAGAAGAGTGAACGAGAAGTTCCCACCAGGCATCGTTGATGCGATTAAAAAAGCTTTTCCATACCTTAAGTCAGTAGACCCATCATCTGATCGATTTTGGAACGAGTTGTTTATGATAGTGGAATCATATCGGCGAAGAAAGCGTTACAATGAAACATGAGTAAGGTGACTTAAATATGGCTCTATATTTTTCGAATTATTAAACGCATATCTTCAGGAGTCAAGAGATTAGATCTAAGTAATCGCTCTGCCTCACTAATAGTATATAATTCAGTAAACATCTTATGCACCCTTGAAAGGGGGGGCAAAGGCAATCGCTCTGCTAATATCCCTCTTAATATCTGCTCTATCCTTGCGCGAATACGGCCATCGCTTATATCAATCTGAAAGCCTGGTGACGCCCATTGAGGGTCATAGTCAATTATTGCAGGTATTGGTATGTCTATCCTGACTAAGCCACCCGTTATGGAACCTGTTACAGGAATATGTTCACGTAACTCAGGTCTCAGCCATACAAAACAACATATTAGATGTCTGAATTCTTCCTCCACACTAGATGCTCGGCCGGATTCTTCGTCTCTTATTTGACTGGAATCTGTAAATCGAAATACGGGGACATTTACTACGGTGTCTTTGATATCAAAAGCATGCTCAAGACCGCTTTGGGGTACCTGCTTGACTACTTTTACAATCCCCACTATTCGGCTTAAGAACTCATAGGATCTTCGCACGTCTGCTAAATCCTCAAGATATTCGAGTCGTGTGTCTGCGAGCCTCGCATATATTAAGAACATCATACGTGCTAATGGGCCGTCTACTACGATCAGATCATCCGGATATCTCTTTCTTAATTCACTAACAATTCCAAATTCTAGGGCTCTTCTTACGGCATTAATTCTATTAAGAGCCGTCTGCCTTATCTTGCCTACAGCAGCTAATTCGGATTCCTGAATAGTCACTCTTACATTCCTCTGGAAAGTGAGGGAAGAGTCTACAAGGAATACATTGACGCCTTCTCTGAGTTGAGATTGACATGCTTTAACATAAAAATTACCTGTATTATCAAGCATCGGAATAGGTACATTGCTGAGCTCTGAAGGCGCATTAGGTAATTGCATAAGAGTAGACCTTGGTAACAGTATAAGTAAAACATCGCGGGTTATCACTGGCTTAACTTTATTAGCTTCATGCGTGAAAGCTCCAACCGCTATATGGGAGGCTACTACTGGTGTTGGTGGTATACTTATGTATAATTCTTCTACTATAGCAGAACGTTGAACGCCATCAACAAAAAAGCGAGGAGAGTCTCTCGGCTCTAACTCTGAAAGATCCATTTCAATAACTCCTAAAAGATCCGCTAATCGTGTTGTAGTTACTGCTACAAGGTCGGGTGCCACCTCCTCAAAGGGTATGCTTGGATGCAGGGAGCGGCCCCCTATTGCACGTAGCCAGTTAGATAAAACTCTATTTTGCATTTTTAGTCACCTGATGTAATGGCACAGGGAATATTATCGGCATTGGTGAAGTGTATGTCGGATGATATGTTATTAACTCTCCTTTGTCAAGTAGTGTCACCGTGTCTTTGAAAGCTCCCAGGTAGTTATATGCTGTGGATTGCACTTCCACGATATCAGAATTTCCTACAATCTTTGTGGCACAATTCCCATAAACTTGGGTATCAATTTGCGATGCAAATTGCTGGATTCCTATAAGACTAAGCCTTAAGTCACGCCCCCTAGCACTAATGTCAATTATCCGCTCTTTTATTGGAGAGGCGATTTTAGGCGCATAAAGATTCAATTCATCTATTAAGAATAGAATTCTCTTTATTCTCTCATTACCTTCCTCTTGAGATGCCAATCCGTTTGACACCTCTCTAAGGAGAGCGTTCACCACAATTCTCTTTTCCGCATCTGCTAATCCATATAACTGAACTACATGAATTTTATGGGGCTCAATAGCACTAAATTTTATAGGATTGCCTTTAGCAGCATTCCTTACGATTATATGTGTAGCTCTATCTAAAAACCCCCTGAGTCTTCTAGCAACTGCCCCTGCCGTCGCTTTGTGCCAATTATCTAATATAGGAGTGGATCCCCATCTAGATATTATGCGACTTTGCCTTCGATTTCGTCTTTGCGGAGGAGTACTTATAGCGTCTAATATATCACTAACATCAAATTGGGAATAATTCGTCATATGTTGAAGCATAGTTTCAAACGTTAGTGGTAGGCGGCTTCTCCTAGCCTCTTCTATATAGCTATGTATAAGGTTTACTTGGGTTTCTGGAACGGTTTCTTCAGGTCTATATAATGCTGCTATGACTTCATCTATTTGTAGGTCTTCTAAACCATAACTATAAAATTGTTGTTCAGCTCCCTCAAGTAGCTTCAGAAAAGGATCAGTGGTATACGTGAAATACTTTATATTAATGCTAAACGGATCTACCTTTTCTTTTTCATATGTGAATTTCCAAAGTTTCACATAAATATCCGCTTTATTAGATAACCCTACCCTTTCAGCCCACTCTTTGATCTCATTTTGAGCGTCTTCCATACGAGAAGGTAGCTTATGAAGTCTCATGAGGTCACCACGTTTAACATTCAGCATGATGACCGCGGTGGGTTCTTCACGATTTTTTGCCCATGTTAAAACAGTATATGATAAGAAAACTCCGTAGCTAGTCTTTACAGCTAAGCCTGTCTTACCACTAATATTTACATGTGCGGCTTCAGGCCCTAACAGAAAATCTGCATGATAGTAAACAGGTATCCATGAATTCCCACCCCGCAAAAAACCTGCTAATATGCGCTTATTGGAAGGGATGTTTTTATATAAGACATTAATATCGCTATGCTCTAGGAATCTTACAGGCCATCTATCTCCTGGAGGGATGCTACGTGGGGGGTCACGTGCGACAACTCTTGCTTTTCCTATTCTTATGACCGTAGGATTAGTAGGCATAGCACCCTCTCTGGCCATCATTTCTGAGAAATACTGTGATGCTGAGTCCGTTACAGTAAAGTAATCTTCATCTTCTACAACTCCAATTATTTTGATCCTCCGTTCTTCATTAGGTCCTTCAGTAACTATATAAGATCCTATTTCAACTTCTTCGTCTCTATTTTCAATTGTGAACCAAAAGCCATTAGATTTAGCTGGCCTATCCTTAGTAATAAGAACATGCCCTATTATCTCGTTCGTAATCTCTCCCCAAGGTAAAGGACTTTAGGAAGTCTTATATAAGTTATTACACGAAGAAAGGGCTATGGAGGTTCAGAAGAAAGTAAACGCCTCATTAGCAAATTTCAAACGCTTGACCTCTCTTAAGCCGGAAAGAAGAACATGGATTGTTGGCTTTAGTGGAGGGAAAGATTCTACCGCAGTACTTTGTCTAATTTATAGATTTCTAGAAAGTGTAAAGAATGAAAGAAAATTGCCCAAGAGAATAATAATAGTCTACACAGATACATTAGTCGAGATACCTGCAATGAGAGAACATGCTCTTAACGTGCTTAGAACCTTTAAGGAAATATGTGATGACATCTTTGCAAATCTTGTAAGTATAAGGATCCTCAGGCCAAAAGTTGGAGAAGACTTTTTTAGCATGATGATTGAAAAGGGCTATTCGGCTCCACATTATAGATATAGATGGTGTATGGATAGATTAAAATTAAAACCACTTCGACGATTTCTGTCCATGTTTAATGTTAAAGATTCAATTATAATTAGTGGTATTAGATTTGACGAAAGTCTTAAGAGAAGGTCTTTGATGGAGAAACGACATCAAACTTCATTTTTGACGGAGTACAAGGGACGGCTACTTGCCGCGCCATTAATCAATTGGACAACTGATGATATTTGGTCCTTCGTACTTTCAAAAGATTGTCCTCTTCGCGATAACCTAAGAACATTCTTTGATTTATATGGGGGGTTGGAGTCAAATAAGCTAAATCTAAGATTCGGCTGCTGGGTATGTACAGTGGTCAGACGAGATAGAGCCTTATCCTTTCTCTCTTTAAGGGACTATAGATACAAGGTTTTATTAAGATTTAAGGAGAAGCTTAGAAGCATGTCCACTAATGGTGAGCTTAGGGAGCTTAGAACCAAGGGTAGATGGAAGTATGGCAAATTAAACAAAAGAGGAAGACTGAGAGTGATTTCAATGTTACATGAACTTTTAGTGAACGAGCACGGATTCGGCTTGGAGGCGTATACCAGCCATGAAGTTTTCTACCTTAAACTAAGATCATGGATTCATAATCTCTTAAAGGAGTCACCTTCTATGCATAATATCTTGTATTAAGTCCGATGAACACTTCGCTTATGTAGATATGAACGGCTCATTCCTTTGAGGTTATAAGTCTCTCTTCATTTTTTTCCTTCTCTGCTCATAATTTGACAGTAAATTTTTAGTTGTAATTCCTTATCCTCAGATCACTTCCATGAACAATTATGACTACTCTTTTAATAGCATAGCAGTACATTACCATTAGGTATATCTTTGCTGAGTAAGATGGAAAGGTTTTGCTAAGATTAAAATGAATGAGCTTGGTGCGGGACTACTATTTAATTCTGAGGAAGTATTTAAAGATAAGGGTTATGCCGTTAAGGAAAATGCTCGCTAATCCCTGATCTCATTTTATATCATTAAGCGTACAATTACTTCTTCTCTTTTAATAAGTTCTGCAAACTAATTCGAGACCTTCCTTAAGAATTTTTCCTCGGAATTTTCTTACCTAGTGTCTGATAAAAGTTTTATATAATCATCAGTAACCTCTCACATATTTTTGAATCATCGCATAAAGTCACATTTTCTTTCTCATCATTTTCTTTCTCAAGATGTTTTGAACTCTTGCCATATAATGGAGAATTTTTGCACGATATTCTTAGATCAGCTAATAATTATAAAAACTTAATCTCCATGTCCCATCAGCTAACTTATGCCTAAAAATTTAAGTATACTAAATGCTTTTGCTCTTTGATGGTCGGAAAACTTGAGCCTAGTATAATGTTTTTATCAAATATGAGTAAGCCTAGCTTTAGAAATCAATTAGAATTAGATATTAGGAATGCTCAAGCAGTAGATATAATTATAGGATTCATGTCAGTTGAAGGATTAAAATTCCTTGAAGATTCACTGTTAAGCCGTTCCAACATCACATATCGGATAGTGATTGGTCATGGAAAATTAGATACTCTAGAAGAGTTAAGTAAGCTAGTTTCCTTAAAGAAATTAAGGAAGAATTGCATTAAGCTCCATTTCGGATTGATGAGAACGCGTAAAAAAGATCAAATGCGGAGAGAATCAATGATGCACTCTAAATTACTTTATCTTACAATGAGTAATAACATAGATGTGGTATATGTGGGCTCCTATAATTTGACAAAGCCGGCCTTGGAAAACCAAAATTTTGAAGCCGGAGTAAGGATATGCGCAGATAGAGGATTAGATTTTATGAGAAAGATTAGAGAGTATATAGATAGAGTTTGGGATCAGTCTATTCCCTACAATCCTGCCAAGAACGTAATATATGCATGGATGTTTAACGAGAATGTCAAGCAACTACTTGATTCTAAAATAGCTGAAAAGATTCATGCAGAACTAGGGATTAGACCTTCCTATAATACGTTTATACTAGCTGTAGTAAATGCTTCTATAGAAGAACCTAAAGAAGGCGGGATAATTGATATAGATGCACGCTGGCTGAGGCAACAAAAACCAGTGATAAAGGGTACGCAATTGCATATATATTTACTTACATCTGAGAAAAAATTATCTCCTATACTTCAGAGGGTTATTGATAATGCTGACACTTTGCTTATATGTGGTGTTTCGGCAGACATAGATACAGGAAAAGGTGGGCTCCTAGGTTCTCCTGCAAAACCTCTAAGACATTATAAGGGAGCAATTAGATATTCACATGACGGTAAAACTCTCTATTTATATTCAGCAGAATCAATAATTGATCAAGAGCTAGGTATTAAGGGAAGCAGACAAATACACGCAGTTATCAAGAATATTATTAAAGGTAGAGATAAAATAAAATGTTATCACTATTTCGAGAAAGACGCATTGAAGCCAGAAAGCATTATAGAGCCTGTCCAAGGTGTGGTAGTTATTCCCGGATGGACGACTATTAAAGACTTGAGACTGAGACCAATTCAAGTAGTTAAAGAAAGTGTGGGAATGAGATGTAGGCAGCCAGAGGCATTTTATGTGTGGACGGCAGACTACGTCTCTTTGGCATGAACTCTACTTAGTAAGTTTTTAAAATCTGTTAATGTTCGCGCTCGATGATAACCTCTATGTGATTTCCAAATCCCCATGAGCAATGTTAAACAGGCATGCTTCCTTTAAAAAGCATTCTCAATATCTGAGTAGCTCTCGGATATACCTTACCTTTGATAAATTCCAGTCCTGACTATGAATCTCATTTCATGTACGTCCATCAGGATCCTGTCGCAATACCCTCAACCCATGGATCTATTTTGGAATATTTCATTAAGAGTTCTAGCGTATCCTATCCTCTTAGCAACTTGACTAGCTCAGCTCCAGTCTTCTTGCACAATTTTTAATAAATGTCCTGAGTCTCCTCTAGTTTCACGTTTTCAATTATTAGATTGTTTGCTCTATTTTCCCACTTTTCACTTAAGATATGTTATTAGGACTTCATCTTCTTCAGGTTTGTCATGTATTGAGAAACAAGTTACTCTATTCAGAGTATCTGCCACTCTATCAGAGACTGGAACCTGAGCTTCAAGCATCCATGGCTTATCCATTAGAAGAGCTTATGCTAGCTCGTAAGTGATGGTTGTTAAATATAAACGATCTATCCGTAAGGAGTGGCGTCACCCAATTACCTTAATGGCTCTCCATGAAAATAAGGGGTTCTATGGAAAAGTATGTGAAGGAGTTTTAGAGATATCCTACGAAGATGTCTTTAAGATGAACTTGTGCTTCTTATTAACTCCGCATTCATTTATCATGTCATGAATAGTGCATGTTCTGTTACCGTTTTGATAGTTTAAGCCATATTTTTGAGAGTTAAAAGAGCCGCCTAGCAACGTTAAAATATCGCCAGTTTCCGGAAAGATATCCACTCTATGAGCTAAAAAATTCCTAGAAAGCCTCATGGCGGTTAGTATCTGTCTTTGTACGTCTTTCCTATCCCTAGGAATTACCCTCGCTCTCACAAAATAGTCAACCTTGTCTTCATCCTTCTCTCCTTCCAGCCTGTCAATGAGATCGCAGATTATTCTCGAAGCTATCATCGCAGATGCCAGATCTGCGACTACAAATCGGAAAATCAAAGATAAAGCCAACGCACCTCCCACCCAACATCTTTTGACTGTCTAACTCATGTGATTTCCCATGGATGATCTGCATGGTATCACTAAGACGGTTAGAAAAGCGGAATCGGAGCCATTGGCCATGAAAAAGACGCTATGAGCCTGATCATAAAATAGATGAAATAACAAACAAGCTTAATCGGTTAGATATAAGATCGCCGGAGAGCTTAGAGGAATTGGATGAAAGAAGATGAAATGCCGGACTTTATTAAGGAATTTGACCCAGACACAGTCGATCTTAATGTCGATAGACGATCCTCAGTAGGATCAATATATGAATCCAAGCCCTTCCAGTTGGGTATTCATGCTGCCTAGCTTTTCTTTTAACTTCATAGGGTTCAACGGATCTACAATGGAGGAGTATTGTTGAGGCTCATCCATATCCACCACAATTGTTAACACTATAAAGACCGTGACAAACAAGATGTCTACTGTAAGGCATGCTGTAACCTCATGATGTAGAAAAGGTGTTATTATCCAAACGAAGATTGAGTGGAATATAGTTAATAATGTCGATAGACAAGCAAGGACCGTCGATAACTCTAGGGAGTATCTGCTCTGACTATGGCTTCCTCTGCCATCGGCACCTCTTAGAAAATAACCTCTCCTGAAACAAAGTTTTACAAAACATAATCTTCCTCCTATAAAGTCTTAGAACCGATTGAGTAAGCTTGTCATTACTATATGGCTGAAAAATATATATCCGACCAGTTGTAGTATGATTTGATGTCATCGATTCCAATTCCGTATCAGCTGGGTAACCTTTTAAATGAGTTAGAAAATGGTTTTTTCGCTATTCCGGAAATCCAAAGACCTTT
>Ga0190310_1000816_pt1 | contig 10052 bp, 14 predicted proteins | sample 48700778_MG_FD_165059 | JGI IMG/M metagenome (GOLD analysis project Ga0190310, IMG submission 165059) | Hydrothermal vent sediment bacterial communities from Southern Trench, Guaymas Basin, Mexico - 4870-07-7-8_MG | ecosystem: Environmental > Aquatic > Marine > Hydrothermal vents > Sediment ... | reverse complement strand
GCTGCCGTAGACCCAGTTACGAATACATTTAGAAGGCCCATTTTAACCCCTGAATTCTTCACCGCTTTTTCACAGTATTCGGTTAAATTTACTATATGGCCGCTTCCATTAGTAGATATTTCTATTTCTTCCGAATACACGCGCATATATCAACGTTCGTTAATACTTCCTAAAAACCGTTATCTTAAGTTACGTTTTTATTTCCCTACGTTCATCCTTTATTGAGTGATGAGGTTATTAGGTGCTCATATGCCAATAACCGGATCTATAGATAAAGCGGTTGATAGGGCTCTTGAACTCAATATAAACACCTTTCAGATATTCACCAGATCTCCAAGAGGATGGAAATACCCGCCGATACCAGATGAAGTCGCTGAAGCTTTTAAGAAGAAAGTTAAAGAAAACGGCTTTAAAGGCATTGCATCGCATATGCCTTATCTTCCGAATTTAGCTTCACCAGATCCTGAAATATATAAGAAATCCGTAGACTCCCTTATCGAGGAAATTAAGAGAGCGAATTTATTGAAGCTAGAGTTCATCGTTTTACATTTAGGAAGCCATATGGGTAAGGGGATTGAGCATGGAAGGAGGAGAGTTGCGGAAGCCGTATTAAGGGCTTTATCGATTGAGGAAAGCGAAGCGGTTATCTTATTGGAAAATATGGCTGGGCAAAGAAATAGCGTAGGCTCATCGTTTGAAGATATAAGTAAGATATTAGACGAAATAGGAGATAGGAAAAAGGTTAACGTGTGTTTCGATACATGTCACGCTTACGCAGCTGGATACGATTTAGCGAGCCCTAAAGCTGTAGAGAACACCTTGAAGTTATTTGATGAAATTATTGGAATTAAAAGGCTTAAGCTAGTTCACTTAAACGACTCCAAAGGAGGGTTGGGATCTAGGTTAGATAGACATGAATTCATAGGTAAGGGGTTTATTGGAAAGAGGGGGTTTAAAGCGATTGTAAACCATCCTAAGCTTAAGAAATTACCTATGATCTTGGAAACTCCCGTTTCAAACTACAAGGAATACGCAAAGGATCTCGAAGTTATAAGGAAGTTAATTGAGGAATAAAGGATTTTAAAACGAGGTTTATAAAACCGCTTGATGCGTAAAACGAAGATTGAAGGAACTACGCTGAGGGTATATCTCTTACTTTTAGGAAGGAAAATGGGAGTAAGGGAGATCCAGAAAACGCTTAAAATAAGTAGTCCGAGCGTCGTCCACTACCACTTAACGAAGCTACAAGAATTGAACTTAGTTAAACAAGATGAGTATGGGAGATATACGGCAGTCGGGGGGTTTGACGCTAGCCATTTAGGGCCTTTCGTTATATTAAGAGGAAAGGTTGTGCCTAGATATGCCTTTTATGGAGCGTTCTTTACGTCCTTTTTAATTTCATACTCAATTATGATCGGCTTCTCCTTACCGGTAATAGCTATTACTGGTATAGCCTCTCTCATTTTTTGGATTGAGGCATATTTGGCGTACAAGGGGCTAATTTATTAACGATAAGTTTCAGAAGAAGGGGGCTTCTTAATCAGCTCTTTAGGTACGCTTACGATCCTTATGACGTTTGTGCTCTGTACCATGTATATAGGAAGGCCCGTATTTGGATCGTTCCCAACTCTAAATACCGCCGTTACTATTGTTTTGAATTTTAGAACGCTTCCATCTTTAAGTTTAAGCTTAATCCAATGCTCTTCCCCTTCTGCTTCAAATTCTACTAGCTCTCCCCGTTGAGGTTTCACACCTCACACTAAAACCTTAGCTCATATAAAAATATCGAAAAAATAAGGGGTTATGCTTGTACGCCGATTAAGGTCATCGTCCCAATCGCTATAAGCACCACTATCAGCACTATAGCGATAATGTTTACGAAGAGGTTCCATCCCTTATTTTGCCAAAGCTCTAAGAGTAGAATTCGTAGCCCATTTACCCCATGTATAACGGCAGCTAGTAACAGTGTGAAGAAGAGAGGCCCTAAGTTCTTTAGGTTTCCAGCTACGTTAATGAAGCTTAAAGAACTTTCGAAGTCGAGACCAGCAAACGGACTATGTAAGAGGAGATGCGCCGTTAGAGCCACTACTAGGATTATAGCGGTTATGTAGTGGATTAACATGATCCAGCTTTCTCTTCCCATCTTATATCACCCAATTTGAGAATAGGTATGCAGCAGCTACGAACCACAGGATTATAGCGATTATTACGGCCGCTAATAGCAAAGCTCTCTGACCTCCCGTTAAGGAGAATGGAATGTATTCGACGGTTTTATGGTCGAGATCCGGTCTTCTAGGCCTTCCTATTAAGGCGGCGAACATCTCAGTTAAAATCAATCTAATTCCGTTAGCTCCGTGGTACAAAGCGCAGCCGGCTACTATCCATAGCCCTACCTTCTCACCAATTGGACCTACGAGCTGCTTCACCATTCCTAACGCAGCGCTCCAGGCCTCAGGGCTTATCGCTATGTTCCTCGTTTCGAGTAAGTGAGCGATTAAGTATGCTATTAAGATGAAGCCCGTTACCCTATGCAGCGTAAAAGCCCATCTTTCCAAGTTAAAGCCCGTAGGGTTTAGGCTTCCCGACCAGAAGCCGCTTCTAAACCTCTTAAACTTCCTCTTATTCTCGCTCATATTTTATCACCTCCTCGATATTGAATTCATAATCGAAGGGCGGGGGTTGTTTTTTGGAAGGGGCTTTAACCCCTAGCGGAGGAACTATCTCGCTTGCTTTCTTCCTCCTCTTAAATAACTTGTACTTAAATAGCTCTTTCTTTAGTAGCTGTATCGCTAAGGCAGGATCAACCCCTTTCGGACATACGTAACTACACGCTCCTGCGAAGTGACATCTCCACACCCCATGTTGATCATCTACTATCCTTAACCTTTCTTCCCATCCCTCATCTCTAGGATCTGCTAAGTACCTGTAAGCTTGAGCTAAGGCTTGGGGTCCTGGATAGAGGTTATCGGCTGAGACGGTAGGACAAGCGGCTACGCATGCCCCGCACATTATACAATAGGTGAATTGCGTATACCTTTCAAACTCTTCAGGAGTGACCCTGTATTCTCGAGTTGGTTCCTCTCTCTCCTTAACGTCCCTTCTTATTAAGTAAGGCTTCATTCTCCTATGTTTATTGAAGAAGTCCACTAAGTCCACTACTAAGTCTCTTATAACTGGGAAGTTGTATAGTGGCTTTAGTTCCACTACATCGGTTCCTAACCTAGCTATCTGCGTATTGCATGCTAACCTAGGCTTCCCATTAATGACTACGGCGCAGGAACCGCAAACCCCCATTCTACAATGAGATCTAAAAGCGAGGGTATTGTCTAGCCTCTCCCTTATGTAGTTTAAAGCGTCTAGAACCGTCATTCCCTCGAAGAACGGTACCTTGTACTCAGCCCACCAGCTCCTTCCGTTATCCGTTCTCAAGATCCTTACCAATACTTCTTTAATCTCCTTACTCATTCCCATCACCTCAATACTTCCTCTCCCTAGGCTTCCACGCAATGATCCTAACGGGTATGTAATCGAGCCTTGGTCCTTCCGGCGTATGGTAAGCTAATGTATGCTTAAGCCAGTTCTTATCGTCCCTCTTCGGATAGTCGAGTCTGTAATGAGCACCTCTGCTCTCCTTTCTAGCGTAAGCGCTTGTAGCTAATATCTCCGCTACGTCCAATAGGAAGCCTAGTTCTATAACGTGCAACCAGTTGTAGTTGAACTCCTTATGTCGATCTGAAGCTCTTACCTTCCTGTATCGCTCCTTAAGCTCCTTTATCTTCTTCAAACCTTCAGCCATCTCTTCACCAGTTCTAAACACGTAAAATTTCCTATCCATCATTTCCCTTAATTCGTTCTTAATTTCGTAGGGATCTTCTCCTCGTTCCCTACCTAATACCTCTTCAAATATCCTCTTTTGCTCTTTTTCAGCAAAGGTAGTTATACTAGTAGAGGATGGATTCGCTCTTTTCTCTTTCTTACTTAATACGTACTTAAAGGCCTGAGCTCCTGTTAACGCTCCAGAATACAAGCACTCAGCCGTGGAGTTCGTTCCTAACCTATTAGCTCCGTGCAGGCTTGCGCAGGCTACTTCTCCAGCTGCCCATAAACCTCTAACGTAAGTTTTATCATCGAACATAGCTTGATAGTTAGAGCCTGTATGAATTCCGCCCATCGTATAATGAGCAGTTGGTCTCACTAAAGCAGGTTCTGAAATTATGTCTATTCCTTGGAACTTTAAAACCAGCTCCCTAATTAGAGGGAGCCTTTCCTTAATCCTCTCCTCTCCAAGATGAGTTAAATCGATATACACGTATTCGAGCCCTGACCAATGTTCCACACCTCTTCCCTCTAAGATCTCTCTCATCATCGCCCTACTTACGATGTCTCTTGGAGCTAGCTCCATTTTCTCAGGAGCGTATTTTTTCATGAACCTTTCTCCGTTTTTATTTTTGAGATGCCCTCCTTCTCCTCTAGCTCCTTCCGTAAGCAGTATACCGCTTGGTATGAGGCCAGTAGGATGGAACTGTAAAAACTCCATGTCCTTTGCAGGTATCCCAGCTCTATAAGCCATAGCTACACCGTCTCCAGTAACCCCCACAGCTGTAGTACCGAATTTGTACATCTGAGATGTGCCGCCAGTTGCGATTATCCCAGCTAGTCCTCTAAAAACTACGAAGTCCCCCGTTTTTTGGTTTATAGCGGTAAATCCTTTAAACTCTCCATCTTCGATTATTAAGCTAGTAGCGAGGTATTCATCGTATCTCTCCCAATTATCGTATTCTAGAAGCTTATCATATAGTGTCCTCATTTCAAAAAAGCCCGTTTTATCTGCTGCAAACGTCGCTCGATTGAAGCTATGGCCTCCGAAGGGTCTCTGAGCTATCCTCCCATCAGGCCTCCTCGACCATGGAAGGCCCCAGTGTTCCAACAGCCTGATTTCCCGAGGCATTGCTCTAACAAAATCGAAAACCACGTCTTGATCCGCTAAGAAATCGCTTCCCTTTACCGTATCCCAAGCGTGGAGCTCGAAGCTATCTCCTTCCTCAGGATAAAGAACGGCCGCTGTTCCTCCTTCAGCACCTACCGAGTGGCTTCTCATTATAGCTACCTTTGAAACGACTCCGACGTTTACCTTACCTTCTTCTCTCCTCATTATCTCTATAGCCGCTCTTAAACCAGCTATTCCAGTTCCCAATACCAAAACGTCATGATCGATGATCTCGACCATCTTTACCCCCTTGAGAGCTTATTACCATAGGTATGTGTTGTAGCTAATATATACTTTTGCGGTTTAATTTCTTTAAAATACTTATTCTAAATAAAAAAATAGGAAGTGAGATGTGTCTTTACTTCGACGTAGTTTTACATCTCCTTTACGATTTCAGCCGTTGCGTACCTTTCGAAAACCCTCGTGATCTTTATCTTATGGCTTTCTCCCTTTTTAGCCCTAGGTACAAATATAACGAAGCCCTTTACCCTTGCTACTCCGTCTCCCCTTCTGCTTACTTCCGTTATGCTTACGTTATATTCCTTACCTACCTCAACTGGCTTCTTCAAGTAAGAAGGATTCTTACTTGAGAATCGGTTATTCTTCGTATCCGTTCAGCTCCAAGGTGGAGAGAACGCGGTACTATATAAATATCCCGTTCTAATGCTTAGACTTTTAAACCAACATCTTCCTATATTATGTAAGTAATGCTTAAGGAGATGCTTAAGGGGATAAGCTTAGGAGTTATAATAGGAATAGCTTTGACTATCTCCTTCTCATTTTTGACTCCTCAATTTACGTCAGTGAGTATTCAAGGAGATAGATATAGCGCTCTCCCTCCTGTATCGGAGAGCTTTAAGGGAGCTCCTCCATACTTAAAGGCACCACCTAGCTCCGAAGCTACAACATCCGAGTTAGGAAGTTATAGGTTTGTTAACTTAAGTTTGCTTCTCCTCTTCTCTTCCTTGATCGCTTCTCTCGCTTCCCTGTTAATTTACCTTATACTATCTAAGAAAGGTTAAATTGCTAGAAGCCAGAGATATGTAAGCCTTGATCCTCATAAGTAACGATGACGGTCCTGCAAGCCCAGGGCTTCATGCTTTAATCCAAGAACTTTCATCATTAGAAAAGGTCTCATTTTCCATTCCGGAAAGGCAAAGGAGTGGAGCGAGCATGAGTATTACCTTCCATAAACCGCTAAGGATTAGAAGGCTTAAAATAAAGGGTGTAAATGGATACGTTATCTCCGGTAGCCCCGTGGATGCGATTTTAATGGCCTTTCTCAAGCTATTTGATGAGAAGCCGAAGGTCGTTGTTTCTGGAATAAATATAGGAGATAATACGGGACTACAGGACATATATGCGAGTGGAACGGTAGCTGCCGCTATCCAGGCTTCATTAATGAGAATTCCAGCGCTAGCTTTTTCAATGGAAATAGGGGAAAAGTTCGTTTTTTCAGCGGGTAAAGTTCCGGGTAATTTTATTAAAGCAGCAAAGATAGCAAGAACGATAGTGGAATACGTAATTGAAAATGGGCTACCTGAGAACGTCGATCTCTTGAACGTAAACTTCCCGTTTAAGTTGAATAAAAATACTCCTGTAGTTATAACTTGGCCGGCTCCTACTAAGTACGATAATTTCGTGATTGAAAGGATGGATCCTAGAGGAAAGCCCTATTACTGGATATGGGGGAGAAGGTTAGCCGTGTATCCAAAGGGAAGTGATGCATATGCTCTTTTCAATTTAAGGGCTATATCGATTACTCCCTTGACTATCGATTTATGTACTAGAAAGGGAGAGCTAAACGAGCTTGTAGAAAAGGTTAAAGCCTCTATGCCTTGACCGGTATTTTTCCTAAGATATCAAAGCTTTAAGCCGTTAAATCTGGTTTTGTAAGCTAGGGAAACCACCCTCTATTAATCGCCTCTAATAGCGCCTTCTTAAACTTAGGATCTCTTTCTTCAGAAGCCTTTAAGAAGGAAACGTCGTATCTTTGGACGATCCACACAATAAAGGCCTTATACCCTCTTTCTACCGCGTAAGCTAAATCGAGAAGCTGTTGAGCTCCCCTCTTAGTAGGAACTTCAGGAAATAGGGCTTCTCCTTTCAACGCTAGGCTACAGCAGTTCTACGTAAGCATATTCCTCCTTTCTTCTCAATAAAAAGTCAATTACGCTATTTCCTAGCTTTACATTCTCTCCTTCTATTTTAAAGCCCATGAAATCCTTTAACCTTCCTTTCGCTAAAGCTTTTTTAAAGAGCATATTTGGAATTCTGGAATCGATGGATACGAGCTTTCCCTTGACATATACAGCTAATAGATCTAGGTTGGTCTTCCCCTTTCTCGAGAACGGCACTAAATATACTGGAGTACCCGACGTAAGCAATCCCTCTAAAGAGGAAGGATTTGGGACATAAACTTCTTCCACTCTATTCCCAATATAAACTTCCGCTTTGAACCTATTCACCCTTTTGCGAAATCTGCCTATGAGTAGCTCTTTCCATGAAATGGACAACGTTTCTCTTTAATTCTCAAGAACTTAAAACGTTTTTTATTGTAGGAATGGGAGGGGGAAGGTATGGAGCTTCCTAAGGTAAGAGAAAGCGCTGAAATCTATAGGGGGAAGGTGTTTAGATTGGTAAGGGACTTAATAGAGTACAAGGGGAAAACCGGTAAAAAGGAATATGTAGAGCATCCCGGTGCTGTTGCCGTTATCGCTATAAATGAGGAGGGTAAGGTAGTCTTGGAAAGACAATATAGACACCCAGTAAAGAGATGGATTTGGGAAATACCAGCTGGAACTCTGGAAGAAGGAGAGGATTTAGAAAGCTGTGTGAAAAGAGAGCTTGAGGAAGAAACAGGATATCTTGTAAAGGACCTGAAAAAAGTTGGTTCCTTCTACTTAGCTCCCGGGTATAGCAGCGAAGTTATTCACATCTACCTTGCTAGCGTTACGAGAGGAGGGAGAATTGCTAGAGAGCCTGGAGAAATGATCGAGGTAAGGGAATACGAGATAGAGGAGGCTCTTAATTTGATTAGAAGAGAGGAAATTAAGGACGCAAAAACAATAATAGGATTGCTTCTCCTTAAGGATCTTCTAAAGAAAAAGGAAGATGGCTAGAAATGACCTTACTCTACTGGAACGAACTTATATCCGTAAAATATTTGTCCCCCATCTCTGTCTTCAGTTAGCTTTCTAAGCGTAGCCCGTACTTTCATACCTATGCGAACGTCCTCCTTCTTAACATCGGTTAACATCCCTATTACCTTGACGCCGTTAGTTAGCTCGATCAACCCTAAGTAAATCGGAGCGTACGGTTTGAATTCTTCAGCAGGTTCAAGTAGTATAGTATACGAGATTACCTTGCCCTCCTTCGGCATCTCCCAATCCGCTAGTTCCTTAGACCCGCATTTTTTGCATACATGTACAGGAGGATAGTATTCCTTTCCACACGATTTGCATTTATTACCAATTAGATTGTAATACCTCCTCCTATTTCTCCAAAAAGCTATTGGTATCATCATCCCACCCTTTTGAGTATATGAACGGCCGTTGTAATATCTAAAGCTCCGAAGTTATGAGTAAGGCCGTACTTCGCCCCTTTAACTTGATTTGATCCTGCTTGATCCGTTAATTGCAAATAGGCTTCGGCAACTTGATAAACGCCCGTTGCTCCAACTGGATGGCCTCTCGCCTTTAATCCTCCAAAAGTAGATATTGGAAACTCTCCATTTAACTCAAACTTTCCATTTAAGGCGTCCCTTGGAGCTTTTCCTCTTTCAGACAATCCCATTGTTTCAAGGCTTAAAGCCGCCGTAATTGTAAAGGCATCGTGTATTTCGAAGAAATCTATATCGGTTATCTTTAACCCCGTTTTATCTAAAGCCCTTTTGAGAGCTATATACGTCGCTTCTAAGAATAGAGGGTCTTCTCTTTCAACCACTAAGAAGTAATTATTCGCTACCTCAGAGGCTATTATTTCAACTAAATTCTCCTTAGACGCGTACTTCTCGCTTACCAATAGAACGGCTGCCGCTCCATCTCCAGCTGGCGAGCTATCGAGCAATCTAATGGGATCTGAAATCATTGGTGAATTCAGCACGTCTTGTAGGGTTATGGCTCTCTTGAATTGCGCATGTGGAGCCGTTACCGCATTCTTATGAGCTATTATGGGAAACGCTGCCATCTCCTCCCTCGTTACCCCATATTTTTCCATGTAATACCTCATAACTAAGGCATTTAAGGATATGAAGGTAGCTCCCACTACCTGGGTATAATCTGCATGTTCGGCCATTGCCAAAGCTTTAGTAGCTTGAGGAGTTAGAATATCTTTCATTTTTTCCACTCCTACGACTAAAACTACATCGGCTAACCCTGCTTTAACGGCTACATAGCCTTCATGAACAGCTACGCCTCCGGAACCACATGCGGCTTCCACCTTAAAGGCTGGCACTCCTTTCAATCCCAAACAACTCGCTAGTAAAGCACCTAAATGTTCCTGGCTCGAGGATGCCCCCGAGAACATATTGCCCACTATTATCCTATCTGGCTTAGCCCATGGACATTTATCCAACGCCTTAAAGGCGGCTTCTACCATTAAGTCGGATATAGATTTATGCCATTGATCTCCTATAGGTACGAGGCCTACCGAGGCTACGAATACCCTGCTCATAACCGAATCTTCCCCCTGAATTTCGCGTATAGAGCATAGTCTATTCTAATTCCCTTCTCGATCATGCTCTTCACGGTAATGTTATTTTTACGCTTTTCAACTATAGCATCGGTTACCCTTATTATGAAGGAATCGCTCCCCGCTCCGCTACCGAAGCTGGACAACAGTATCAAATCTCCCGGAGATGCCTCGTCTAGAACCGCCGCAAGGCCCAGTAAACTGCTACCAGCGTAGGTATTGCCGATTACGGGGTTCAAGAGCCCAAGAGTTATTTGCTCGGTCTTAAACCCTAGCCTCTTACCTACCGTTATAGGAAATCTTGGATTTGGTTGATGGAAAACCGCGTACTTAAAATCTTGAGGTTTATACCCCGTTTTCTCTAAGAGGCTTT
>Ga0190310_1000812_pt1 | contig 10088 bp, 7 predicted proteins | sample 48700778_MG_FD_165059 | JGI IMG/M metagenome (GOLD analysis project Ga0190310, IMG submission 165059) | Hydrothermal vent sediment bacterial communities from Southern Trench, Guaymas Basin, Mexico - 4870-07-7-8_MG | ecosystem: Environmental > Aquatic > Marine > Hydrothermal vents > Sediment ... | reverse complement strand
ATAGTAAGGTACGGGAGGCTTCTCCAGTAGCTTGCCTTCCCTCGAGCTCCTAACCCTCTTTATAGCTTCCTCCATATGCCTCATAGTTATAATGGCCTCATCTAAGTGCTTCTTAGCTAGCTCTGGAGTTGGATACTTCCCTATGAACTCTTGGAGAACAAGAGATAAAGCCGTATTAACCACAGCCGCTATATCCGCTCCGCTAAACCCTTCGGTTTGATCTACCAGCTTATTTAGATCTACGTCCTTAGCTAAGGGCTTTCCCTTAATATGTATCTTAAATATTTCGAGCCTAGCCGACTTGTCTGGAAGAGGTACGTAAATTAGCTTATCGAACCTGCCAGCTCTGAGTAAAGCGGGATCTACCATATCTATCCTATTGGTCGCCGCTAAGACTACTACGCCAGATAGCGGCTGAATTCCATCTAGCTCAGTTAATAACTGACTTACTACCCTTTCAGTTACCATGCTATCCCCGCTCAATCCTCTTACCGGAGCTAAGGCGTCTATTTCATCGAAGAAGATTATACATGGAGAGGCCTGTCTGGCCTTCCTGAATACCTCTCTCACCGCTCTTTCGGACTCTCCAACCCACTTGCTTAATAGCTCAGGTCCTCTCACGCTTATGAAGTTAGCCTCGCTTTCGTTAGCTACGGCTTTAGCTAATAGAGTTTTACCCGTACCGGATGGGCCGTAAAGCAATATGCCCTTAGGTATGCTATAGCCAAGCCTCTTGTAAACCTCAGGGAACTTCAAAGGCCATTCTACAGCCTCTCTCAGCTCCTTCTTCACCTGCTCCAGCCCTCCGATATCCTCCCATTTCACTTCAGGCGTCTCTAAGTATACTTCTCTCATAGCCGAAGGAGTTATCTCTTTAAGAGCTTCCTCGAAGTCTTTCATCGTAACCTGCAGCCTGTTTAATATCTCTGGAGGTATCTTCTCCTCTTCTAGCTTAATCTCCGGTAGAACCCTCCTTAAGGCCTTCATAGCCGCTTCCTTACATAAATACTCTAGATCCGCACCTACGTAGCCGTGGGTTACCGACGCTATCTTGTTCAGATCTACACCCTCGGCTAAGGGCATATGTCTAGTATGTATCTGTAGAATTTCAAGCCTCCCCTTCCTATCCGGGACCTTTATCTCTATCTCCCTATCGAACCTACCGGGCCTCCTCAAAGCAGGATCTAAAGCATTGGGCCTGTTCGTCGCAGCTATTACTATTACCTTTCCTCTAGCTTCAAGTCCATCCATTAAGGACAGTAGCTGGCTTACTACCCTCCTCTCCACCTCTCCAGTTACCTCCTCCCTCTTGGGAGCGATGGAATCTATTTCGTCTATGAAGATGATGCTAGGCGCCTTCTCCCTAGCTTCCTTGAATATCTCCCTGAGCCTAGCCTCGCTTTCTCCGTAGAACTTGCTCATTATTTCGGGCCCGCTTATGCTTATGAAATGAGCGTTCGTCTCGTTAGCTACCGCTTTAGCTAGCAAGGTCTTTCCGGTTCCAGGTGGGCCGTATAGCAGCACTCCCTTTGGCGGCTCTATACCAAGCCTTTCAAATAGCTCTGGATGTCTTAGAGGAAGCTCTACCATTTCCCTGATCTTTTGAATTTCCTCCTTTAACCCTCCTATATCTTCGTAGGTAACGTGAGGCACCCCTCTTAATAACTCTCCTTTTTCAGATATTTGGATCAAGGTTCTTTGATTTACTATAACGGCATCGGCCAACGGACTTATAGCTACTACCTGGAAGGTAAGCCTGCCTCCAAAGTAGGGGACCATAACGTTATCTCCCTTAGTTAGAGGTATGCCCTCAAGCGCATCGGCTATATACCTTTCATCTATTGGAGGGATATTTTCGAGGGGAGCTAAAATAACCCTTTCAGCCGGCAAAGCTTTAACCTTCCTTATGATTACGGTATCTCCAATTGCAACTCCTGCGTTATTTCTAGTAAGCCCATCTATCCTTATTATGCCACGGCCTTCGTCCGAGGGATATAGAGGAAGGCATTTAGCTACGGTTCTCTTCCTACCCCTTATCTCTATTACGTCACCAGTAGATACCCCTAAAGCGTCCATAACGTCATAATCTATTCGAGCAACCCCCCTCCCAACATCTCTCGTATACGCTTCAAATACCTTTAAAGTAACCGAGTTCCCTCCTAAAGGCTCAACCATCTTTCTCCATAGATGTTTAAAAGTAACAGTTTATTAGTCTTACTTACGTTTCTTTTTGTTCAAAGTCCCTATTATCTTAGACCAGTTCAACTTAAGCGAGATCTCAATAAAGCGCTATAGCAATGCTTCTTTTAGCTTTTCAAGGGATCCATACGGATCATAGACCGATTCTACGATGCCTAAGACGTTTCTCTCCTTAAACTCTAGAGCTACCTTCCTCCACGGTATCGATCCTCCATCTAATGAGAGGTGGGCATCGAAGCTTCCGTTGTTATCGTGAAAATGTATCTCTATTACCCTATCCTTTAAGCTTAGGAACTCGTCAAGAGAGGAGGAGAGGAAGGCGTGACCTATATCTAGAACGATGTCGAATTCCAAGCCCTTAAAATCGCTAGGTAAGGTCAATAGATGCTTAGCTTTAGGCTCTCCATTCTCCACTCCTACCCTTAACCCTATAGATTTAGCGAAGTCCAGTAGCTCATACGTCGATTCTAGGTTTAACTTTCTATGCTCCTCGATTTTACCTTCACTTTCTATTTTTCCCGAGTGTAGAACGTAGCACAAGGCGTTTAGCTCAGATGCCTTCTCCATGCTCTCCTTGTGAGCTCGAATAGATTCCTTCCTCTCATCCTCCTTTAGAGAGGCTATATTTATTCCATCGTAAGGTCCGTGAACGGTGAACTGGAAGCCCGATTTAACGAGCTCCTTGAGCTTTCTCAAATGATCTCCTCTTATAGCCAACGTTCCGTTATCGACTAGCTCATACAAGCCGATATTAGGCTTCCCCTCCAACCAATCCTCCAACCTTCTCCTGTCTAACTCTAGGTATAGTAAGGAGAGGCCTACCTCCATGCTTAAATCTAAGTATTATTTAGGTAATATAAGCTTTGGTGATCGTATGCCGGAGATTTGGCTGCCTTACGGCGATGTTGAAATAGTTTTAAGTTTAAAGGCGGAACAGCTTTCCCAAGAAATTAAAGTAGAAGACGGGGAAGTAAATTTAGACGAAATGAGGGAAAAGATCAAAAGCTTAGAATTCGATTTCAATAGAGGCTTAATCGTTTTAGATGAAGGGCCTTACTCTGTACAGATCTTAGATCTAACGATCGGTACCTTAGGGCTAAAGCCATCTGATATAAGGCTTTTAGCTCCAGCGAAAACTTGGAGGGTTTTGGAGAGGAGAGGGTTCAAGAGGCCGTCTTCGGGGTATTTTTCCTTAGGAATCGTAGATGGATGTAGGATAACCGCTCCTTTAGAGGTTGAAAGCGGAACTTTAGTTATATCGGAGGTGGGGTTCGATGTTCTATACGGTTTTAAGGGACCTTGGAGCGCGATATGTAACAGCTTAGATCTTAAAGAAGAAGTTTGGAAGAGAAAGGAAGATAAGATAACCCCTGGCTTAGAAGATGGAGGGAGCTGGTTCTCTAAGAGGGTATTGGAAGAGGTTTCACCTCTAACGATCTCTTACATCTCCGGTTCCTCCACCTTCTCCTCCTTATTTATAGGGGAAGCAGAGAAAGCCGGGAAGGAGCTCATCTCGATTTTGAATGAAAGAAGGGTAAAGATTAAACCACATAGGTTAGCGATTATCTGCGCTGGAGGAGACCCTTTCGATAGCACCTTGTCTAACGTATTAAGAGCGGCCTGTCTACATTTAAAATCTATCCAGAAAGGAGGAGAAATCGTAATAGTGGGGGAATGTAGCGAAGGGCTTGGATCTACGGCTTTAGAGATGTTATTTGAGGGAAGGCCCATTCCGTCTACGTACGTAGACGGAATGGAGGATTTGGAGTGTATAAAGGCCTTGAAGGAGAAGGGGGACATTTACCTAGTAACCGCTCTTCCTAGCTCGATGCTGAAAAGGATAGGGCTCGATGGCTATAGATCTCTATCTAATACCTTCTCAAATATCCAATCTAGACACGGTTGGAGGCTAAAGGCCCTAGTTATCGCTCACGCTTCTCTAACCCTTACGGAGCCGTTAAAAGTTTAAAATTAAAGACGTATTTAATATATTGCGCTATTGGAGCAAGGAACTATTATAAGATCTATTGGAGATTACGTACTTAGAAGGGTAAATGAGGAGGATATACCGAGCGTAGTATCCGTTAACCTAGTGACCCTTCCCGAACATTATTCGAACTTCTTTTACTACGAGCTATTAAGGAACTTTCCAGAGGGATTTATAGTAGCCGAGAAGGAAGGTAAAATAGTAGGTTACATTATGTGTAGAATAGAGTATGGGTTTTCGTTCTTCAAGTTTAGCATCGTAAAGAAGGGCCATGTAGTATCTATAGCGGTGTTAGCTGAACATAGGAGAAAGGGGCTTGGAGAAGTGATGATGTTAGAAGCCATGGAGGCTATGAAGAAACGAGGTTGTGAAGAGGCCTTCTTAGAAGTTAGGGTTAGCAATCATCCGGCTATTTCGTTATACAGGAAGCTAGGGTTTAAAGAGGTGAAGAGAATTCCCTTCTACTATAGAGATGGTGAAGAAGCTTTAGTTATGGCTAAACCGCTTTAGGTCTTTACATTAAAATAACGCGTACTTCTTAATTTTAAACGATGCTATTTTCGGAGGTATGTGAAATATTCGAAAAGGTAAGGGGGACGTCGAGTAAGAACTTAAAGGTATCCTTTTTAGCTAAATTACTTAAATCTCTAAATAAGGACGAGCTTAGCGGTTTAATTAAGTACATGCTTGGATGCGATGTAGGCGTTGGATGGGCTACCATAAGGGACGCTATCCTGGAGGTAGCGAAGGAAGGAGAAAAGTTTGGGAAAGTTGTAGTTGAAAAAGGCGATTTAGGAGAAGCTGTATACGAGCTCTTGAAGGGAGGCAAAAAAGTTACACCGTTCTTTTTCGAAAGGTTGCAAGTTATGGACGTAATAAATGCTCTAAACGATATGGACAGGATTAAAGGTCAGGGTTCCCAAGTTTTGAAGAAGAGGAAGCTAATAGGCCTGCTTTTGAGAGCGGATCCCTTAGAGGCCAAGTATATCGTTAAGTTCTTAACTAACGAGCTGAGGATTGGAGCTACGAGCGGGCTTTTAGAGGAAGCTATCGCTTTAGCGTATGGATACAGGAGCGAGAGGATAAGGGAAGCGGTGTTAATGATAGCGGATCTATCTAAGGTAGCCGTACTAGCGAAGGAGAGGAGGATTGATGAGGCCAAGCCCTCCCTATTCTCCCCTATCGGATTTATGTTAGCTGAACCAGCTCCTTCAGCTGAGGAGGCTATGAAGAAGTTCGGGAAGGAAGTGTTAGTTGAGTACAAGTACGATGGGATAAGAGCTCAAGTTCACGTTGGAAGGGACGGAGTTAAGATCTTTTCTAGAAGGCTTGAGGACGTAACGGATAGCTTTCCAGAGCTAGTTGAAGACTTGAAGAAGTTAAGCTTTTCCGCCATCTTCGATGGAGAAATACTAGCTTACAAAGATGGAAAGCCCGTGCATTTCACTAAATTGCAGCAAAGGCTCCATAGAAAACACATCAATGAAAAGGTAATTAAGGAAGTACCTGTACACTACTTCATCTTCGATATCTTAATGTATGAAGGAAGGGAAGTGATGTCCACGCCTTTAAGGGATAGGAAGAGGCTTTTAGAGAGCTTAAAACTGGGTGGAAGGATACATTTAGCCCCTATCTTCGCGGCTAAAGATCCGAGCAGAGTTGAAGAGCTTTTTAACGAAAGCAGAAAGCTCGGATACGAAGGGTTAATGCTTAAGGATCCAGATTCGATTTACACTCCTGGAAGGAGAGGAGCGAAGTGGATGAAGCTTAAAAGAGAGCTGGATACGATAGATGCCGTAGTTGTAGCCGTAGAATACGGACATGGAAAGAGAGCAGGGTTGCTTTCAGATTACACCTTCGCTGTATGGGATGGAGATGAGCTTAAGGTTATAGGAAAAGCGTATAGCGGATTAACCGATGAAGAGATAGAGGAAATGACGGAGTACTTCAAGAAGAAGGTTATAGAGTGGAAGGGATCCATGGCTATAGTTGAACCTGAAGTAGTAGTTGAAGTTGCCTTCGATTCCGTTCAAAAAAGCGATAGACACGATAGCGGATATGCCTTGAGATTTCCCAGGATTAAGGCGATTAGATGGGATAAAGCACCTAGAGATGCAGATACTTTGGATAAGGTAAAGATGATATATGAAAGATCTCAAGAGGCGTAGAACATCCTCAAGTTTTCGGATAGCTTTTCGTAATCGAATACTTCCCTTCTAACCATCTCCTGCAGAAAGCTCTCCTTTTTCGATAATTGATAGGTGAGGGATCTAGCGTCTAAACCGTAAGCTTCAGCTAACATAGATAGCTTATTTCCGGGGGCTCCCGTCCAGCTCGACCCCTCCCTTTGGTAGACAAGCCTCCACCCTTCGTCGTACTCTAGTACCTTGTAGACGTACCTCTTCCCGTCCTTACTATCCCTCACTAGTATCACTAGGGCGTCTATTAAGTTGAGGAGAGAAGGGGATATGGATATCGGAGGCTGAGTTATCCTCGCTTGTAATGCCTTTTCATTACTAGCGTGAAAGGTAGTTAAACATCCGTGACCTGTAGCTGCGGATTGAAATAACACCTTGACCTCCTCTCCTCTAGCTTCTCCTAGAATGATGTAATCCGGTCTTTCCCTCAAACTCAACTTAACTAGATCGAATAGGTCTACCTTTCCCATCCCCCCTACTCCTCCTACCCTAGTGTGCAGGGCCTTCCATCCCGGATGAGGTATATTCAGCTCTCTTACGTCCTCTATGCTTACTACCTTCCAATTGGGATTTAGCAAGGTAGCTAGGCTATTCAACATGGTGGTCTTTCCGGTAGCGCTAGGGCCTGCTACAATTATAAACCCCTTAAACTCCATTAGCTGCCATAGGTAGGAGGCTAGCTTGTAATCTAAGGTGCCTACGTGTATTAGCTCGGTTAAGCTATAGGGCTTCGTTCTAAACTTCCTAACCGTAAAGCTGCTACCGAAGCTCGATACCTCGTCTCTCCAAGTTCCGCTCACCCTATATCCTTCAGGTAGAGTCGAATCCAAGATAGGGCTTGAGCTAGATAGCGGAGAACCGCATCTACTCGCAAACTTCAATAGGAGAGAGTCTATTTCCCCCTTAGATAGAATTATGTTGGTTTCAAGCCAGTAGTACTTATTGAATCTAGAATGCCATACCCTTACGGGCCTTCCCTCGCCCTCACAGCTTACATCTTCAACGAACGGATCCATGATTATGGGAGTTATAACGCCGTATCCGGATACCTCCCTTAATATGTAGTACCTAACCTTGTTTACTTCGTCCTCTTTCAATCCGTTAAAAGCTCCGGCTTTCCTAAGCTCGGCTTCCAGATATCCGGCTGGATCGAGCTCGGCTACAGGGCTAGGAGGTACCTCCTTGAAGAAGAAGCCCATGGCCTTCCTAAGCTTATCTAAGATCGTCGGATGTACTTCGGGTTCAATTACCCTGTAATATCCCTTGCCCTTTCCATAGTATATGTTAATTGTGCACGGCTCGGCTACCTTATCCTTGGATATGTTAACCCTGTAGCTCGCTACTAAAGTTAAACCTTCAGGCACTTTGAAGTCTATCCTCCTTATCTCCGATTCCTCTTCATGGAGATACCTCTTCAATATCAAGGTTTCCATCTTCCCTCCACTCTAAGAAGGTCCAGCCTTGTCCATTGAAATGGGCTTGTTTCACGGGCTTGGATGCCGTAACCTCTCCTACCTTGGTTAAGGTGTAGTCGAAGATCTCTACCCCTCTATATGTCGTTATGCATAGCTTCTGATCCTTAACGTATAAGCCCATGTAGTCCTTTAGCCCTCCGATACAGAAGACGTAGTCTACCTCCGCACCTGGCCACACCTTGTAATCGCTGTAAATAGGTTGCCAAAAGCCGGGAACGGTTTTGAAGTCCGTAATAGGCCAGCTTCTTTCAGCTACGGTAGATAAGGAGTCTAGATCTACCGAATATACCTTCCCAACCTTAACGTAATCGTTTGTTCTTAAAAAGATAGCGAGGTACTTTGGAGGGATTATAGCTAAGCCGGGCATTAACCCCTTAGCATTTATATCGGTTTTAATTCCGTAAGCTTCTCCCGTTGAGGTATTTAGAACCGATATGTACAGCTTATAGCGATCGTCATCGTCCATAGTAACCAAGATTACCTTATCTCCTATAGAAAGGGCTTGAGTATACTCTAGGATTTTCGAGCCACCATAATAAGGAAAGAGCGGGAATTCGGAGGAAGATAGGTAAAAGGTCCCCTCTTTAATTACCTCAAGTTCGCTTCCAGTTATTGAAATTATCCTGTAATAGGAGTCCCTATTGGCCTTGACCGCTAGCTCTATTAAATGAGTTCCGTTAAAGGTAATAAAGGGATGGTGAGATGTGGAACCTAAAGCGCCAAAGTAGTACGAATTGACTAGGCTAAGGCCGTAGCTCCTCCACGTCAATAAGTAGTAATCGAATCCTTGATATATAGCTGAATTCGAGTTTAGAGCTATAACTCCTCCTTCTCCGGTACCGAAGATAATTCCCGTTTTGCCCAACACATCGACCAATTCCGTTTCATTAGATAGAGGTAAGTCGCTGTAAGGCCTTCCGTATAGGAGGCCTCCACACACGTCAAATAACTCGAACTCATCTCCGTTATAGGAAATTAAGATGGGCTCCGCCATCGTCAACTTCTCATACTTTTCGAGATCTGTCGGAAAATAACCTAGCGGAGAGTATAAAATGGCCTTATCTAAGTCATATATGTAGTTTCTTCCATCATTCGAGCTTAAAATAAAGGAATTAGGGCTATAGGAGCTTGAAATTAAGTTTTCTCCGAGATTATATAAGGTGAAGACGTTACCTCTAGAGGTAACGACGTAAACTGGGCTTGGAGGAGAGGGTAACGGTATATGTTTTTCCTCCCCTATCCTTAGGCTTTCATTTACCTCTACAGCTTTCTCGCTTCCATTCTCTTCGTATAGAACGTAGGCAAGCTTTACATCCACTCCTCCAACGTTTCTAGCCGTTATCCCAGAGCTATCTACGTAGCCCTCTACCCTCTCCATTCCCCTCTCTACCTCCAGCTTTAGGGAGTTCTCCCTAGCTTGATAGAGCTGGGAAGATGAAATAGATAGCGCTGAAAATAAAGCGAGAGAAGAAGTTACGACCATTATGATTAAGCCGGCTGCGTAAGCTCCAGATATCCCTCTCAAATCTCCAATTTCACACCTCCTTTGAAGTAAATCTTAACTTGAGAAAACGGAGGAACCTCGATTTTAACTAGAGTTAAGGGAGGTATGTAGTTGAGAGGGTCTCCGGAGGATGCGTCGTAGATGCTCCAAGACGTTGAGTTGAGGCCATCAATTTCAATAGCCTGTATATAGGCCTTTTCCCATCCATAGTTGAATAGCCATATATCTCCGCTTTCGTTATAAGCGATTAAGGATATCTTTAAGCCGGCTCTGTAAACGTCCTCTAAGTACCTCTTCTTAGCGTCGTACCAAGCGCTATCTACCCATTGAGCGTAATAGCTTAGAGCACCCGCCGTAGCGGATAGGGTAATAGCTAATATCACCATAGCGGACGTTAACTCCGATAAGCCTCTCATTTCCCATCACCAAAAAATAAAGGGTTAGAAACCTATAGGGACTGTTAGACCCCTGCTGTAGTCTTGAGAGCTTATCACGATATGCGCAGATGAAGTGGTAAAGATAGGAGTTGAAGAGGATAGCACGGCCGTTACGGTTGCTCCAGGATCTATCGTTGAACTTGGGGTAAAGGTAGAGTTGGTTGACGTGAATACGTAGTGCGAGCTGCCTATGTATACGTCTATCCTATCCACCGTTACCGATTTAGCTCCATCGTTCTTCAAGGTCAGCACCAGCATCTTTCCATCATCATGAGCTCTAGCATCTAG
>Ga0190310_1000810_pt1 | contig 10119 bp, 20 predicted proteins | sample 48700778_MG_FD_165059 | JGI IMG/M metagenome (GOLD analysis project Ga0190310, IMG submission 165059) | Hydrothermal vent sediment bacterial communities from Southern Trench, Guaymas Basin, Mexico - 4870-07-7-8_MG | ecosystem: Environmental > Aquatic > Marine > Hydrothermal vents > Sediment ... | reverse complement strand
CTCTCATATGATAGAGTTATTGAGCCTATTTTGAATACTGAGTATATATACCATCCATATGGGTCTGCATCTGTTAGTATGTATACCGGTAATTTCCATTCTTCATTTAGTCTTCTTACAAACCTTCTTGTTGCTCTATCAGGTTGACCAGCACTAGTTATTAATAACGCTCGGTGTTTCTCCCAGAATCTGTACCTGTGGAGTTGTTTTATACTGTGTGTTCTTGTAGTTTGTTTTTGTATTGCTATAGTCTTATATGTGGTGGTGTGGTAGTGTATACTTGGGTGTGGTGTCCGACATGGAGATAAACCAGCATGTTATAGAGCCAGTAGACCGTAGATGGATAGCATTAACAAAGTTGAAGTGTAGTGTAAGACTCAAAAAGAAACTCATACGGTTAAAAATAACTAGGAAATGGATATTACTGTAGGTGGTGTAGGTGGTGAAGTGTCCTATATGCGGGAGGGAATTAGAGTATGTTATCACCGATACATGGCTAAACCCCGTGATATTCTACTGTAGAAACTGTGGAAAATACGACCTAACCAAGCTTAGGGATAGGCTAAGGCTTAAACTGAAAAGAGCTTGGAGGAGAATTAGGAAAACATTTAACCCCACACACCCATAACACATAGTGGTGGTAGAGTGTTCTGCCCATACTGTGGTAAGGAAATGAAGCACATTGAGACAAGCACTCACGAAGCAAAATACTTTTACTGTGAAAACTGTAAAACCCTATTCAGGTATCATAGGATAAGAAAAATGCTTGAGGAACTATGGTAGAGTTAGCTTAGTTTCTTAGCGTATTTTTTCTTTAAACTCTTTTTACCGTGAACGGTTATTAGATGGTGTTTTATTAGGGTTCTACCACTAATCTCTATTGGGTTACCTAGAATATCCTCACCAATAGTTATATTACAGAATACTTTACCACACAGCTTACACTCATAGCAAACCATAGGTGACACCCATAATAGTATATAATATACCTTATATATATAATATACTGGTGTCCCACTTGGGCGGTCAGCGTACATCAAGACTGAGTGGTACTAATGCGGTTCTATACGGTTTCGTACATGGAATCGTAGGCTTCAACTGTAAGAGTAAGCCCCCACTAGAATATGAGGAAGCCTATAGGGAAGCCTACGAGTATGGAGAAAAATACAGAGACGAATTCATAGAAAGAATAAACGGTACACTAGTATGTCTAATATGCGTTAGAAACCATAGAGGAAAAAGCATACTAGAAAGATACCGTAAACACGGTAATATTAAGGTCTACGCTCACAAGACAATATTCCGTACTAGAAGCGAGAAAGCCATGATAGTACACCTACTTAGAGAGCATAGACACTACATAAACATGTATCTACCACTACACCTACTAAGAAAAGTAGGAGTAAAAGAGGTGAAAATGCTATGAGTGAAACGACTTGGGAAAAAACAATGGTAAAAATAATGTCAAAAATACTCGCAATTGTAAAAGAGCAAACAGGAATAACCATAGTCATAACAAAAAACGATATTATAAAAATGATAGAATCATGTTTTCAAAAAGAAACACTAGAAGAAACCCTAAGGTGCCTACAAGTAACATTAAAGCTACTACTAGTAGCAGTAGAGAATACACTAGAACAAATAATGAAAGAGAAAAAACAATAATAAGCTACCTTAATATTTTTTCAATAATTTTACTTGGTATTTTTATTGGTAACCCCTTATCCATAGCAAACCTAACTAGGTCTCTCACCACCTTTCTTCTAAAGAAACCTATGTAGCCTTGGTGTAGAATATCCATAGTAATATATGCTGGAACAAACGTATGCTGTAAACGAATACCATTAGCTAACTCATGTAACAATACTAACGCCTCATTAACTAATGGTATTTCCTCAACCCTACTTGTACCTTGAAAAACCCTTACTATTACTCTATCATCTTCAACCCTAAATGTTCCATCAGAGTTAATTATACCTACTAGTAAACCCCTACTTAACTCACCATAGCTTAATTCTAGAGCATAATAATAACCCCATAGGAAACATAGACTCTGCATTATAAAGTCCTCAGAATACAACTCATATCTAACTTTCTCTCCTAGTACTCTCCTCCTCCTAGACAATGTATATGTATTTCTATACTTATCAAGCACCTCCCTTACAGGTTTGATTAAGTCTAGGTTTGTTGTCGGTATTTCTATCTTTATCTTTCTATCTCTAACTCTAATTGAACCATCACCAAGGTGGTAACCCATAATGTAACCGCTTACAGCATAACCTATATACCCAGTAGTAAACCCCCAGAAAATAGCGTAACCCTCAGGGTAGAGATGAAAGTTTCTAAGTGTTAGCTCCCTAACACCAGTCTTCAACTTAATATACCTTAATGCTACTGAGACAAAATCCTTATAACTAGAGTACCCTAACATTCTAGCTATTTCCTCTCTTATATCATAAAACCTCTTATCTAGAGAGATAAGCAAATAAGATAGCAATAGCCTCTCATGTTTCTCAAGACCAATAATATATTTAATTTTTCCTTCATCACTTAGTTGTCTTAGTGTCTCTCCCTCACTCGCATAAACCTTAGCGAGATGTATTGTTTTACTTGAGAATACTCTTTCATACACGTTTTCTAATACCTTATCTGGTATAATCCTAAAATACCGCCTATACTCCTTGAATTCTCTAACCCTATCTGGACTTGTTAATACTGGTAGTAGCCTCATACTCTAGCCTCTTATTCCTCTTAGTAGCCTACAGTATCTAAACCTCTCCCACAAGGCTTTAATGAATTCGCCCCAATGGTACCCTATCTGTATTGTACTACTATTCTCATATATTATCACTCTTAACGGTTCACCATACTCATCTCTAAAGTTGAACTCCACTTTCTTATTTGGTACAACATTTACCTTTTCTAGCCTAAACTTTAGGTTAAACATTCTACCTACGTCGTTTACAATCCACTCTATGAGGTTAACCATTCCATATATCACCCCTAGCCATAAGTATAATCTCACCCATAGGTCTAATAACCCAAATATACCATAAGCTACCACATCTACTACACTTAAACTTAAACATTTCATTCTCCACCTTATCTAGTCGTGTACCACATTTAGGACAAAATAAATCAACATTCATAATCATCAACTCAAACAATGTTCAGAGCGGGGGTATAGAGAGTTCTCGAACAATGTTTAGAAAGAAAAAACATTAAGCTAAACATATACTTCTACCACTCCATTTATTCTCTCTACTGTAGCACCTAGGGTTTTCCTAAGCATAGCTATAGCTTCCTCAACGTCAAGCCTACTCACATACTTAGACATATTCCTACGTTTAACCTCATTAATATATTCATTCAACTTCATTTGTATAAAGCCTGTTAGTAGTGGTCTCTTAGTCTTAACTGAGAATACACCTATAACCTCTTTATCCCTGTAGACTAGAATTATGTATCTACTCATTTCCTTTCAACCTGCTTTACCTTTCTAAGGTAACCATTATAGACTTTATTAAAAATCCTAACTTCACCAATAAATAACTTGTCTTCCTCAAACTCACATTTATCCTCTTTACACACGAAACATGGTAACTCTACTGTACCATTCTCCGTTTCTATTGGTACTATGACACTACATGTTACTATTATCTTACCACACAAGTCAAAGCATACATCGGGCTTATGGTTAGGTAGTAGAGGCAGTAAATAGACATTCCCACATACAATTACCTTTTCCTTCAACCTCTACCACCTATACCCATTTCCTCATATAATGCTGTGGTAAGTAATTTCATACGGTACTCTATGTCAGCTAATTTGCTAAGAGCCTTATCAAGCTCGGTTTCCGCATTTTCTAAATGTGCTAAAACCTCAACTAACATTTTAACATACTCTCTTGGTACTCTAACACGTATACCAAGCCTAACAGTCCTAGCCATAGTCTCAATACTAAGCCTATGTGTTATTGCTTGGGTTCTAACGTTTGTAACTATTGATGTTAGCCTGTTAATCTTACTTCTTATATCCTCGGTTAGTAATAGTATTCTACCAATACTCTCTAGTGTAGCTGTAACACTCATAGCCTAAGCCCCCTTATGCACTAGGTATCTTTGGTGATATTACTATCTCTGGTACTTTAACACCAAGTTTCTTGTATTTCTCCAATCCCTTAGGTATAATAACCACCTTGGGGTATTTGAAGTACCTCTTAGGAAACCTCACTAGCCATAGCCTCTGAACAAATGGGCAGTTAACTATTCTTGTGATACATATATCGTTTAATAGTATACAACGCCTCTTATACGGAGCCTTAGGGTCTGGTATAGCATAGGGACAAGCTCTAAGTTTTCCCGCCACGTAAACCACCAGAATAATAGTATATGAGAAAAAGTATATATTCTTATGGTGTAATCAGAGAAAGCTAACCCCACCTTTAGCCTCTAACTGCCTAATAAGAGTCTTAATGTTACCTATCTCATACTCTAATTCTGCTACTAGATCATGTCTTTCCTCAAGTAATGCTAACTCCAATAACATATCTAGACCATACTTTATTTCGTCAAGTAAGCCTCCAAGCTCCATAGTATAATCTTTCAAATGTTCTCTAACACTATTAAAATAGTCTTCTAACCAAGCACTCTTAACCTCTAAGCTCTTATTACTCCAGTACTTAATAGTATTACCAAGCTCAGTATGTAACCTAAGAATCTCCAAAATAACCTCTGCTATACTCTTAAACTTTATCTTCCTTTCCGACATTTACGTTTACCCTCATATAGTCTCTTACTTTCGGTACTTATAAGGTCTTGTAGGTCATGTAGAAAGCCTACTATCATAACCATAGGGTCTCTTACTGCACAGGCTAACAAAAGGTTATCCCAAATACCAGTCTCCATATCATGTCTTAGTATCCTATGTTTAACACCTAGATACTTACTTGGCTCATCCTTATACTTGTGTACCCACTCATATTCTTCAGCTACCTCTTCTCCAAAGAGTAGGGCTATTAGCTCTTTATGTTTCTTTCGACTAGGCGTTTCCAGTACACCCCTACACTCTCCCTACCAAGTACTAGTTATTACAGTTTATACTTATAAATATAAATATACATATAGTACTAGTGAAAGACAATATCTTGTATATAGGTGTATAACCATGCCTAGGCGTAAAAGATTTGGTGTAACCTCTGTAGATAGGTATCAACTAAAAGCCTACAGAGTACACTACATGCCCGGTATCCCAGAGGACTTAGTTAGAGCTGTAGCAAGTAACCAAACCTCAGCATTTACTGCTGGTTTTGGTACATTCAATAGAATATGGAGAGAGAAAGTAGTACCAATATTAGAGGATGAACATGTACCACAAATGGATTATGCAAAATATAGAGGATTCATGAATGAATACCTTAGCAAAGTAGTAGTCAAGGGTACTACAGCTGGTGAAGAAATCATTAGAAAGTGGACTGGTCTAGGTGGAGACCCCAGCGTACTAATGAGAATAGCGGAAGAACTAAATATGCTAAAGGTTAAACATGAAGAACATGGAGGTTAAAAAAGTATTTTAAGCTTATAACTTATTTTTTATTTTCTTTTGTTTTTCTTAGCTTAGCTATAACCTGTTTAGCTGTTTCCTCATCAACCAGTAAATCATCAATTGATTCTTCAGATTCCTCCGAGCTTAACCCAGTCTTTGATAGTGATTGTTGCATTAACTGTTGCATTATCATACCAAATGGGCTACCAGTATAACGTGGTGTACCAATAATCCTACTAGCCCTAGATATTGTCTTCCTAGCCATTTCCGATAGCACTATGAATCTCTGGAGAATCTTTATCATAATCATTATGTCTTTTAGTGTTAATTCGTTAAGTATTTTGTCTATCTCTCTTTCTTCCATCCTAGACATAGCCTTATATCACCTATGTTATTGCTACACCCTTATTGGCTAACTCCTTTAGCTTATCAAGGTCTAAGTATACAACTATGTTAGGCTCTCTAACTTTCTTAGTAACCTCTATACCATGTTTTACCTCTTTAACCTCTTTCTCTAACTCAACATAAGTTATTCCTACGAAAGGTCTTAACTCTGGCTTAATAGCGTTCTTGCATACTTTAAGTATGCTACTAAGAGGTAAAAGCACATACTCATCATTACTTTTCTTATCTATAACGTAACAGGCTTCGAAACCTCTATTCCTAAGACTCCTAGCTATACGGCGTAATGCTTGGTGTATCTTAGCCCTTAGTTTCTTGTAGGCTATTATCCTCTTTTCCTCCTCAGAAACAGTATGTTTTTTACGTGTTACCATAGATTCCACCGTTTATACTTATAAGTGCTAGAGCTATATATAGGTACCGAGAACATAAGTTATTAAGAAAGGTGATGGATAAATGTCTACCCCAACATTTGATTTAGGAGCAATAGTTAATGCAGTAGTAAACGCTTTTGGAACAATGGTTCAGTCATTTGCTGAGGCTATAGCGAACAACGCTGGTATAATAGGTCAAGCCCTAGCCCTAGGAGCTGTAATATTCGGAGTAACCTATGCTATTGTAAGGACTCCATTCGGTAGATGGCTAAGAAGACTAATACCAATGTAAACCCCTTAATATAAGTAAACTTTTTTTATTTCTAATCTATTTCTTATCTCTGGATAAACATGAGAAATAAGGTTATAGCTGTAACTGTTACCATTCAGTTAAAGAATAGTTGTAAGGTTACAGTTACCAAGCCCCACTTATTCGACATAGTTACAAGGCTAATTGAGAGTAAAGGAGTAAGAGCAGAGATAGTAAAGAGAAGTAAGCATATACTGGTTAAGATTTACCGTAAATTCCCGTTCTTCCTAGACTGGGATACACTACTAGACATAGTTGATATTCTTGAAAACCACTATTTAGCTGTAGAAAAGATAACCTCGGGTAGGAGAGGTATAATACTACTGTGTAAGGCAGAGTATACGGTTCTACAAGAGGAATACCATTTATTCTAAACTATATACACTTATATAGCTTTCTAGCTTAAACTTATTATTGGTGAATCTAGTATGAGTCTTGCACTTGGTAGTATAGGTGGTGGAGTACTTAGTGTAGGTGTAGAGGAAGCTAGAAGTGCTTTAGCTACTGTTATAGCTAACGTTCTAGCAATAGTAAGGACAATAGCAACATACATACTAGAGATGGTAAGGAGAATATGGACATGGGCGGGTGAACACCCATTAGGAATGTTAATGTTAGTAACCGATATATGTATACTGTTAAGCCCATGAGGTGAAATAGTATGAGTAAGCCACAAGCCCCATACTCTGGTTTATTAGGGGAAATAATGAAGGCGTTTAGCGGTTACGGTATTACACCAAGTGTACAAGTAGCACAGAGGGAGCTAGAGATAGTATTAACTAAGGAAGACCTTAAGAAAGTAGCATTCAAAGACGTTAATCCAGCAATAGCAAGATATTTCGATATAGAAATCCATGAAGGAAAAGTAGTAATTAAGGTGAGGCTATTTTGAGTACCGTATTTGAGTGGTTTTGGAGCGGTCTACAAGCATTATCACAAAACATATCTAACTTTTTCTCATCAATTGGTGATGTGGTACAGCAAATAACTAATACAGGTCAAGGTATTTTTAATGGTTTAGTAGCATTTGCTAGTGCTATATGGGAGGGTATAATAAGATTTGGTGAATCAATATATAAGGGTTTAGAGTGGCTTGGAGACCAGTTTAAAAAGGCTCTCAAAGATTTTGGAGAATGGGTTTACAATGGCTTAGTAAATGCGTATAACTTTATTGCACAGGCGTTTAGCTATATTGGTTCAGCTTTCTACTCTTTCGGTAACTGGCTTTATAATGGTCTTTTATGGCTTGGTAGACAATTACTAAATATATTACAGAATATATTTAACTGGGTTATTGATAGAGTGGTAGACTTTATAGGAATGATTAAGACTTGGTGGGACTCAGTAGCTAGAGCCTTTAATGTATGGTTATCTAACCTAATAGTTGATGTTAGGCGTAAAATAAAGCAAATGATAGTAGCTAATGTTACACTCTACTTTTCATGGAAGGCTCTTAACAGGATAGAACGCTTAGAATCATTAAGAGACATAGGTAAAATGTTTCTAGGTGTTGCGATATCACCCTTGGCAGGATACCTATTAGGCTCTATAATAGAGTCCTTTGTGCCTACACCTAGCACCTACTACCAGTTTATACCAGAATTCGGTGAAATAACAATAGAGAGAAGGTATATAACTATACCAGAGGCTCTAGAACCAGCTAGACCAGAGGTACCAAGCATACCAGAACTACCATACATGTTTAGAGGAGCCTACAAGAGAAACCTTGAGATAGGATTAGAGGGAGTACCAAACGTATGGTACCCAGTAAGAGGATACACGACTGAGGAAATAGGATTAGAGGGAGTACCTACTGGTGTAGCACCTAAGGGTGTAGAATGTGGAGTAGGATTAGACTATGAATTCTTGATAGCGGTAAGAGTGGAAAGCGGGATAGGATTAGAGTACACCTATACTGGTGTAGCTGGTAAAGAGTTAGGGATAGGATTAGACTATGAGAGTGAAGTTACTACACCACCAGCAGTAACGGTTACAGAGGCGGAGAATCCCTTATTAACTACTGGTGAAACATATCTAATGTGAGGTGGGAGTAGAGAATGCCCTCTGTAAATATTACAAATATTGATGGAGATTTACGAACGGATGTATGGTTCCCCGTGAAGTATGGGGGTAAAATATATTTTATAGGTTACCATCCTAAGAGCCTTACTGATACAACATCATGTGTAGTAATAGATGTTATAGATAAGACAGCTAACTTTATTGATGTAGGTGATGCTGACGCTTATGTTCCAAAGTGTAGGCTAGTAGAGTACACTCTTAAGGAGACTAGGGTAGTATTCAGGGTTGTATACGGGTTGAGTGGAGTAGCGAAAATAAGGTGTAGTGAAATAGATATTGACCTAGCTAGTATGACTGGGACTAGAACCACAGTATGGGAGGCTACGGATACGGATTTCCCAACAGACATTAACATTGCTAAATCAATGGTTCTAAGCAGGAAGCTCATAATAGTAGCAATGCCAGATAAGCCATATCTATGGTACATTGATGGTAGAACTGGAGAGATAGAGGATAAGTGGGATACAGGATTCGGCAATTACAATCCACGAATAAGCGGTAAGGCTATTGCTAGGGGTGACGGGTTAAAGGTACTGATTGGTAGACATTTAAGTGGTGACCCACACTATGTGTTAGACGTTTACGCCAAGACCGTTACATCAATAGCAAACTCTGAGGTGGGTAGTGATTCACCACAACCGACAATACTTAACCCACTATATACGAAGAGCAAATTATTATTCCCTAGCTCAAGTGCCATCGTATATGGTGTTTTAGCTCCTATAGTATGGTTTGACGAGGACTTTAACCTACTAGGTAAGACTGATACTAGTGTAATCTATAGTACATGTAAGACTCTTGGAGGTACACTACTGGGATTAACATCAGACGGGTACATAGCTATGTTAGTGGCTTTCGCAGATGATAATACAAGTGTAGCCACTAAGTGGTCTATAAGGTACTTAGAGATAAACCCTGCTGACTGGAGTATTGTTAGAAACGACGTCTTATATGAGAGTACCGATGCAGACAATAGAATAGTCTACTTTAACCAGCAGAGACAATATGGTGATAGGCTTTCACTAGCAATCGTAGATAGGGAGAATAAGAAGGTTTACATGACGGCAAGTTGGAAGATAGGCGGAGCATGGAAGGGTGCACTAGTAGAGTTCGATATAAGCGATATATCAATAGACGAGTGGAACATGTATAACTATCTAATATGAGGTTACACACTTTTATTCGGGTTAGAGGTTACAATTATAAGCCCCCAAGACATAATAGTATGTGGTGATAAGGGTATGTTTAAAATAGGTGAACATGAGGTAATATGTAAAACACCAGTACCAAAAAGGAAAATACCTAGCATAGTGCCATCACTAGAGTATGAGTGGAAGGTGATAAAGGACGGTAAGGTAATAGATAGTGGTAGAGGGAAATCACATAGCTATGTATTAAACTTTATGA
>Ga0190310_1000809_pt1 | contig 10124 bp, 17 predicted proteins | sample 48700778_MG_FD_165059 | JGI IMG/M metagenome (GOLD analysis project Ga0190310, IMG submission 165059) | Hydrothermal vent sediment bacterial communities from Southern Trench, Guaymas Basin, Mexico - 4870-07-7-8_MG | ecosystem: Environmental > Aquatic > Marine > Hydrothermal vents > Sediment ... | reverse complement strand
GATCTTCAACTCCCCTATATCAACCATCACTAAGTCAACTTTACTGTCTAAGTACTATCTGACCACCTTTATAACGGCTTTATTATCAAACGCATCCATCAATTCAACCTTTACATTACTCATTCGTGTTAGCCTAGCCCTAGCCTTCTTAACAGCATTTACGCTCTTGTCTACCCCAAAACTTTACAATCTGTTTTAACGATCTTCTCAAGAGTTTTACCAAAGCTACACCCGACCTCTAATACATGGTCTCCACTCTTCAGGACTTTACATACAATCCTCCTATACTCTTTGACGTTTCTAACTAGTATTACTTGACAATCTCCTCTTTCTTCACACTTCATAAAGCTCTCTTATTTACGAAAAACCCTTAGGCATAGTTTTGTAGATATTATAGGCCGGGTGTGAAGACTCTAGACTCCTCCCGAAAGGGTGTTCCACTAGGCCGTCTAGCCCGGCTATCTCCTCAAATATTCATAGACTTTATGTGAGGTCTTCAACGCTAAAGCCATTATCAACATTATAGGAGGTTTCCCCAAAGGCGGTGGTATTAAACTGGCATCAGCAACAAATACGCCATCACAACTGTTAATTGTGAGATCCCTAGATACGACATAGCCTATTGCTGCAGTTCCTCCTGGATGAGCTCCTCTAATAGAGGTTATGGCGATTTCATTTTCTTTAACTCCTAATTCAATAAGTATTTCCCTAGCTTGTTTAATGCCTCTTTTGAGCGTTTCTAGGTCTTTCTTCGTCATTCGAGCTTCAACGATGCCATTGGACCAAACCCTTCCTTCTCCTTGATCAGCTATTTTCACCATAATTGATGCTATCTGCTTACCCTCACACTCTACACCTTTAACCTTTAATTGAAATGGCAAAAGCCCTGAATAGTGTGGCGACAACAGAAAATTGCCGCAGTCCACATAGACTGCCATCTGAATGCCCTTATTCGATGAAGGCCCATCGTAAGGGCCTCCTATAGTTATGAACGGATCTATAAAAAGGTTTTGTCCTATCTTTTCATCGTCATGTACTTGGGCTAGTAGTCTGGGGGTTTCAAGCGCTCCAGCCGCTACAATTAAGGCTCTACAATTGGCTCTTAGTTTTTCACCGTGCCTAATACCTTCAACTATTATTTCATTATTTGAAGGACATTTATGTATTCTCTCAACTTTAAGGCCAGTTATCACGTTAAGGCCATGCTCTTCGCCTAACCTAATGAGATCTACGGCTGTGTATTTCGCATTATTTGGGCACCCATAAGCGCATCTACCACAAGCAGAGCACCTATCGTATCTTATAGATTTGGGCATAATCCTTGGGTTTAGTCCTTTCTCCTCTGCTACATTAATGAACTTCATGGCAAATGGAGGTAGCATATGTAATGGGGTTTCTGTTACATGCATTAATTGCCTTATGATCCTAACTTCCTCCGTCAAATCTATGCCATGACTCTTGAGCTTATTGAGCATCACGTCATCAAACATCATATTTCCCAAAGAGACGAGTGTTGATCCACCTAGACACTTAGCTCTGAGGATTTCAATTGATGACAGAACTGATGAATAACTTTTATATGAGTTCTTAAGGTCAACCTTCTCTCCCTCTTCGAGGAGGATCACTTTAAATCCTTGACGCGTAAGCTCAAGCGATGCAATACTACCTCCAGCACCACTACCAATAACCACGACATCAGCGCTAATCAAGGAAATCACCTAATGGATTCTTCATACATTATGCACTTAGCTATTTAGACTTATCAGCCTCCAAAAACCATGGGTGGGATAGGGATCAATACTACTTCATTCCCACTTTTTAGTACAGCATTAGAGCATCTCGGATATTCATGAATCTCGCCATCAACTAATACGTGAACCTTAATTGCAGATCTTTTCTTACAAGCATGAATGAACCCCTTAATGAAATCTTCACCGTACTTCAATGAAATCCTTCTAAGCAGATCTTCAAGAATGATGCTGTCTTCATGAATTTCATCAAAATCCTTACCAGTAATTTCACGCAAAATCCCCATGTACCTCACAGTTATCATTAACGCTCCTCCTCTACATGCTTCTACACGCATGATCTATCCTTTCAAGCTTTATGATCTTTTCCAACATAATTATGTGCAAAAGCTCTAAATCACATTTAAATATTAGGTAACCCTAACAAAATTAGGACAGCCTAATATGTGGTGCAGAGCCTATGAAGCTACTAAAACTATCTGAAGCTGAGGTAGGCAAGACGTATATTGTCGCTAGGATTAATGGTAAAGGCTTCGTGAAGAGAAGGCTTATGGATCTAGGCGTTACGACTAAGGCTAAACTCAAAGTTGTAGGCGTTGCTCCATTAGGCGATCCATTAAATGTAGAGGTGAACGGCTTTAACGTCGCCATTAGGCGAAGCGAAGCTTCTCAGGTTATTGTGGAGGAGATCGAGGAGAAATGACCCCCCTACCATTTGCCCATGAAAATAGAGTTCTCAAGATTATTGAAGTAAAGGCTGGTAGAGGCCTCACGAGAAAGCTTGCTGAAATGGGATTATTGCCAGGTGCTTACATAAAGATTGTCAGGTCAACAGGCAATGGCCCCCTAATAGTAGAGCTTCATCCACCAAGTTCATCATGCAAATCTTGCTCTTGGCGTTTGGCATTGAGCTTCGGAATTGCCATGAAGATCTTCGTCGAGGAGATGTAGTGTGAGCCCAAATGCCCCCTTAAGGCGGCAGGCTAAAGTTGCATTAGTTGGAAATCCCAACGTTGGGAAATCAACGATTTTCAATGCATTGACAAGAGGAAATGCTTGGATTGGCAATTGGCCTGGAACTACAGTTGAAAAGAAAATCGATAAAGTAGTAATTGAAGATTATGAGCTTGAGATAGTAGATCTCCCAGAGATCTACAGCTTATCGGCTTATACTATAGATGAGCGCATAGCCATTGAGTACATAATTGAGGAAAAACCTGATCTCGTTGTGGTCATAGTAAATGCAGCAAATTTTGAAAGAAGTCTCTACCTCGCTCTTTTAATTCTTGAAGCAAATGTTAAGGCAATAATGGTCCTCAATATGATCGATATAGCTGAGAGCCAAGGCTTAAAAATAGACCATGAAAAGCTCATGGAAATATTAAAGGTCCCAGTCGTACCGACTATAGCCAATAGGGGTCGTGGCATAGAGGAACTAAAGAAAATGATTATTAAAAGCCTTGGGGCACACCAGATATCTTTTAAACCCCTTTATGATGATGCGATCGAGCGAACAATCAGTAAGTTGATTAGCGAAATGAGCAATTATGAATCCCTTAAATCGTCTTTTGATCTTAGATGGTTAGCAATAAAGTTGCTTGAAGGTGATGACTACATAACTAATAAGGTCAAAAGCTCATCTCCCGCATTACTTAAAGTGATTGAGGAACTAAAGAATGAGCTTGAAGCCTCTTTAGATAAACCTCTTGATGAAATCTTCGTTGAAAAGCGCCATGAGCTTGCCCACAAAATATCTGCATTAATATCGATTAAGCAACAAATCAAGCAGCTCACATGGACTGATATAGCAGACTTCGTAATTACACATAAAGTATTTGGCATACCGATAATGCTGACTGTGGTATACTTCATGTTCAAATTTGCATTTGAAGTAGCAGAACCACTCTGCACATTGGTGGACTACGCATTCTCGTTATATCTTCCTTCTCTTGTAAGCTTAGCAGGCAATGCCAGAGATCTTGACCTCACTGATAAATGACGGAATCTTAGCTGGCATAGGGAGCGTCCTAGTATTCCTACCGAACATAGTTTTCCTCTTCCTCTTCATCTCAATGTTAGAGGACTTAGGATACCTGGCAAGAGCTGCTTTTGTAGTTGACAAGCTAATGCAGAAATTCAAGTTAACGGGAAAGTCGCTAATACCGCTATTTCTCGGATGGGGATGCAATATACCAGCAGTAATCGCTACAAGAGCTATTGATGATGAGAACGACAAGAAAACCACAGCCCTAGTGGCACCTCTAATGTCCTGCGCTGCACGTTTACCAGTATACTTAATTTTCGCTGGGGCCTTCTTTAGTGCATATCAAGGGTCCATAGTTCTTAGCATGTACATAATAGGGCTCATCATGGCATTGCTTATAGCAGCAGTCTTTAGGAGGACCTTGTTTAAGGGCTTTTCAAGCGGCTTCGTCATGGAGCTACCGCCATACATGGTCCCTCAACTCAAAAGCCTAAGCTTAAAGACATGGTTTAGGGCCAAGAATTTCCTACGTAAGGCTGGCACCATAATAATCATGTTTGTGATAATAGTATGGGCCCTATCGGTCACAGGCCCTACAGGATATTTAGGCGTTAATGCTCTAAAAGACCCTACTTTAGCTGAAAAGAGCTGGATAGGGCTTATAGGGCATGGACTAGAAATCGCATTTAAACCCATGGGCTGGGATTGGAGAGCATCCTCAGCTCTCCTTATAGGCTTCGTTGCGAAAGAAGCTGTTGTAAGCTCAATGGGAGTCCTATATGGTGTTAGCGAAGAAGGCTTAACAAACGCCATAGCACAGCACTTCACGCCTCTAAGTGCTTATGCCTATATGCTCTTCGTGTTAATTTATGTTCCATGCATTGCAACAATAGCCGCAATAAGAAGCGAACTAGGCTCGAAATATGCAATCCTCGCATTAGCTTACGAGCTTACATTAGCTTATGCAATAGCCTTAATCATAACATTCGTAGGCCACTTAACAGGCTTAACATGAGGTGATATGACATGCCCTCTTTCTCATTAAAAATGGCATCAGCTACAATGTCAATAATTTATCTGATCGGTGCATTATTAACTCTGACCAATTGGCTATTGGGACTTTCAGGGCTCAAGGGCATAGAGGAAATCGGTGGTATAACAATTCCAAGCGATCCTGGAGCATTTATCGTACTTTTCACCATAGGGTTGGTTTATGCTGGAGCGTTATACTATAACAGGGATAGAGCTAAGAGCTTCCCATGCATCTTCATAGCGTCAGCATTAGCATTAGCCCTCGTAGTTATAAACACTCTTGTCGCATTAGCCTCTACGGCGAATGCGGCAATTTTATCATTATCGGGGGAATTAAGTAACAACATCATAACGGTCTTAGAAGAAGCTCTTAGCTTTGATGTAATACTAGGAGTATTTTCAATACCTCTCCTGATTTTCTCGATCAAAGAATTGCGTAGTCTCACTCGTCAAAGTCCACCCTAAACTTTTTGTGCTATATCTCAAAAAATTTTAGGGGTAGAAAAACTTTAACAATGAGTATTGAGGGACTCCTCTCTAAGAGTTGATGAAACTTGGCAACTAAGAGAAGTAGAAGAGAGGAGGAGTACTTAGAGGCTCTTTACTTACTATGGAAGAAGGAAGGTGTGATAAGAATTAAAGGTTTAGCTGAGATGTTAAACGTCAAACCGCCAAGCATTGTAGAATACCTTGATAAGCTTGCGAAAAAAGGATTCGTCAAGTATGTTAGGCATGAATTAATCACGTTGACCGATGAGGGCATAAGAGCTGCAGAAGGAATATATGAAAGGCATAAGGTCCTTAAGGAGTTTTTAATGGCTTTATTAAAGCTTCCTGACGACATAGCTGAGGATGATGCATGCAGTATTGAGCATGATCTTCATGATATTACAGTTAATAGGATAATAAAGTTAATGAATTTTTTCAAGGAGAATCCTGGCGTGTTTTCAACATTAAAAAATATAGTGGACAACGCCTATAAGGAGGGCTAACTTAAAAGAATGGGATGCATAGCCATAATCACTCATCAAGAACATCTAGTGTAAAGTGCTATTTTTGTGCATCCCAACTAGACAGCGTAGTACCCGATGTCAAGTATCCGATGTGCTCATATTGCTCTAGTTTCGACTCCAAAAGCGTTCTCCTGAGAATATGCATGCTAAATCCATCTACAGATCCAATAACGCTTGCAAATAGATGCATGCTTCATCCCTCTATTCCCATTCACGGTCCTCAACATCACTACTTAACAGCATGTGTGGTCCTCGGATGGCTTCGCGCATTAGGCTTTAAAGTTGAAGAACATATGTTCAAGATTGCAATTGAAAGAAGCAGTATAATCCCCGGAGGCACGTGCGGCACAATGGGCTTATGTGGTGCTCCAATAGGAGCCAGTACTGCTCTAGCCGTATTCCTGAGGTCAACACCCCTTAAGCCGCGCGAAAGAACACTAAGTCTAAAAGTTGCCTCTGAGGGTCTGCGAATAGTCAAGGAAATCGATGGTGTAAGATGTTGCAAAGCTTCAACTTACGCATCGATAATAGCTGCTTCAAAGATACTTGCAGAGGAGCTTGGTATAGGCTTTAAAGTGGAAGAGGTGTTATGTATATTCTCAGATAAAAACCCTGATTGCTTGAAGTCTTCATGCCCATTTTACCGTAGAAATTAACAGAATCCCTCTAAAAACTTTTATCTCTTCTCTCATAGCTCTGTGGAGGGGTCTTTGAAATGGCTTCTCGACGGCTAATATGTTCAGGCAAGGGAGTGGTAGGCTTAACAAGGTGCTTCAAAGATCTCGTATCAAGGCTCAACTTAAGCAAAGAATCGAAGATAACGTTCTTTGGAACACCTGCAGTGTGCCTTCCCTTCATAGAGTTGCTAGCATACGCAATAAGGGATGTAACAAATGACATGGTATTCGTCCCTGGCGTATCTATAGATATGGCTGTCAAGCTCAAGCCTATTGAAGGTTATGGATATCAAATAGGCGAAAAAGCTGATCCACATAATTCCGATGTCGTTGTTTTATTAGGCGGACTAGCAATGCCAATATCAAAACTTACAGTTGAAGACATCATAGATGTCGTGAACAAAGTTCTAAAGAGAGGCGGCTACATACTAGGAGTCGGCTTCATGGGCATTTTCGACCAAACAGGTTGGAGCTACAGAGTACCCTTCACATACATACTTGACTGCTACTGCGAAGTGAAAGCTGAGGCTATTCAAATAGTAGGAGTAGAGTGAATGGCGCCGGGAGCGGGATTCGAACCCGCGCGGCCCAGAGGGCCACAGGCTCAATGGGGCTCCAAGCCTCTCCAGGCCTGCCCCCTACCACTAGGGTATCCCGGCTCCAAGTATAATGATGAGTAATACCCCCTTTTATTATCCTTTCTCCACAAATCTAGAGGACTTCCAGTGCTTAGGGTATGTTCCCGACCTCATTATGACTCTTAAAGGCTTAGCGACAATCCCTTTATCAATCTCTATAATATCACTAGCATTCATCAGTGCACGTGCTATAGCCACGAGCTCTCCCTTCAACGTCATTAAAGCTACAGGCTTCCCTTTACTAACATCATCTGTTAAGTGTAGTACTCCTGGCGCTGCTAAAGAAGCTCCATGACATATAGCATCTACCGCTGAGTCCCTAATGTATATCTTAGGCATGTTTCGAACAGCATACTCAACTGGGAGCACTGCTTTTTTGAGAAGGCTATCATCACCAAGCTCCTTCCATGCAACAACAGCCTCATGAAGTTCATGCATAGTCACTAAGCATTCATTCTCGGTGAAGGGGCCTGTCTGCATTCTTCTAAGCTCAGCCATGTGGGCCCCTACACCTAAGACTTCACCTATGTCGTGACAAAGCTTTCTAATATACGTTCCCGCTTCACAATGAACGGTCATCAGTACAAGCCTGCCCTTCACCTCATGAACCTCAATAGAGTATATCCTCCTTATTCTCAGTCTCCTCTCAACAGAGGCTTTTAGGGGCGGTCTTTGATATATGGGACCCACAAACTCTCGACAAACCTTTCTTATCAAGTCCTCTGGAACTTCTTCGTGAAGAGCCATGACACATACATATGTCTTATCAGCGTGAATGACGTATTGAAGAATATTTCGTGCTCTACCAAGAGCTATAGGCAGAACACCTGTAACTTTCGGATCTCCCCGCCCTTTAACAGGGCTCTAGGGTTCCACCATGGCCAGCCTTGCTTATTCCAAGGAGCTTTTTGACCCACGATGTGACCTCATGACTTGTAGGGCCGGGGGGTTTGTCCAGATTTATTATGCCTAGCTCTAAGTGCAGCTCTATAGGCCTTTGATCTGGAGGACAACCATAATTGTAATCCGTTGTATCCTCTGCTTTAATCAGTATGCCCAAAAACTTTCACCAAGAAGATGTATTAAAGAGGGGGTTTATGGAGGTATCGGAGCCACCTTCTCCTTCATGAATTCTAGCTTGCCCTCTTTTTCAAGAGCTGCCTTGACTTCTTCATCGCTTGCCCCTTTGGGGATGTCTATTTTCTCTGGTGTTGATATTAAGTGCTTGACGTTGGATCTTTTTCTCTTTACCCCGGTTATCTCCTTTGGTCCTGTTATTAAGACGAAGTTTTCATCGATGATATCCACTATCACGCATTTTCTTCCAGCTAGTCTGCCAGCGTTTTTAACACATATTCTGCCTATCTCGATGGCTGGCATGTCGATCACCCAGAAGCTCGGTGCTCTATGAACTTTGAGATAAGGGTTTTTAACGTTTCGGATATAACCTCCTTTGAAAGCTTATCAGTATTGAAGATTACATCGAATATCGAGAGGTCATCTAGATCGAAGCCATATATGGCTCTAGCTCTAAACTTATTGCTCTCTTCTCTAGCTTTAAGCTCTCTAAGAGCCTCGTCATAAGGCACGCCGTCTCTAGTTGCTACTCTAGTTGCCCGTACTTCTAATGGGGCTGTGAAGAATATCTTTAAATCGGCTATGTCGCGTAAAACCCATCCAGCTAAATGCCCATCAACAACGACGTCGCCCTTTCTTGCCTCTTCCACAGCCCTTTTATCTATCGCCTTATCTATCTCAAAATTCTTCTCAGCTATTTTATGCAGCTCTAACAGGCTTATTCCCCTTTCTTCAGCTAATTGCCTAAATAGCATTCCTGAGGATACATATCTTAAATTGAAGAAACTTGCAATTTCCTTGGCATATGTGGTCTTACCTGCACCAGGCTTACCGCTAATAGCAATAACAAGCTTCATAAGCTCACTTAAATGATAGGTCTTCTTATAAAATCTGCTTGATCTTGATCTTTAAGACCTACAACTCTGCAATGGTGACCTGAAGACAATTTTATTTACAAAATGAGTTATGAAGAGGCCGATTGCCCCTTTACAACAGCATGGAAAAGTCCTATTCTCAGACATCTAGGACATATGTAGCCTCCATAAGGCCTCTCAGGCCTCCTACTGCTCTTAGGAAGCTTCTTGATTTCTGTTTTCGGTAGAGTAGGTGTGCCATGAAGTGTTCTGTGACACCAAGCACATCTAGCCTCGCCTCTCTTGAACTCTACAGGTCTCCATACAAGCCTCCCGCCCGGCGTTCTTACGAGTTTATGCGGCTTACCTCTTAAGCCAGGTCTTACCACAGCTGACACCTCAATCCGAAGATTGGAAATCCACATTTAAAACTCTCTGTAGTATAGGGTAAAACCCGCTATAAGCTATAAAGTACCAAATCCAGAAGGGTATCGGCGCTCCTATCAGAGGTAGATAAGCAACAGGCTTATCGAATACTCCTAAGAAAACCCAATAGAGCACGAAGAGGGGAACTATGTAAATTATGGCTGGCTTCATGGTCTGAATGGTATACTTCGCTTGCAGTTTATCCATGTAGGGTTTCTTCTTCATGAGCCTCTCAATGGCCTTTACGTCTCTTGCTTTCTGTGCTTTAAAGAGCTCTTTCCTCCACTTACTCAATTCACGTGCTTGTTGCCTCACAACCTTCACATCTAGCATAAGCCTCTGAGCTCCAGTCGCCAACAAGCTTACTGCGAGAGCGAGTATTATAACGAAGATTGTGCTTAGAGGAGGGCTTGTAAATGGACCTAAAACCATTTTAAGCCATTCAGCCAAGCCTTCAAACCACTCCACGATTTAGCCTCCTACTCTACGCCTAAGAATTGCTTTAGCATTGGGTACATTTCTAAGGCTTTTTCTCGAGCCAATACTTGATAGTACTGGTAGAGGATGCCAACTAGCAGAAGTATACCTATACCGCCACCGAGAACACCAAAGATATCACCAAAAGCTGCTATCAAGGCTACTATTACACCGCTAACCCAGGTTAAAGTATAGATG
>Ga0190310_1000807_pt1 | contig 10130 bp, 7 predicted proteins | sample 48700778_MG_FD_165059 | JGI IMG/M metagenome (GOLD analysis project Ga0190310, IMG submission 165059) | Hydrothermal vent sediment bacterial communities from Southern Trench, Guaymas Basin, Mexico - 4870-07-7-8_MG | ecosystem: Environmental > Aquatic > Marine > Hydrothermal vents > Sediment ... | reverse complement strand
CCTTTTAGCAAAGAGGTATTGGGTCTAACTCCCACAGATAAAAGGACATAATTGCATTCATAATCACCTTTTGGAGTCCTTATCCCTCTAACTTTATCCTCGCCCAGGATCTCGCTCAACCCCTCGCTTAGATGTACTTCAATTCCCTCCTTTTCCAAATATTCTTTAACTATTTTTGAAATTTCATTATCTCCAACGCTCGGGAGAACATTAGGTAAGGGTTCAAAGACCTTCACATCACACCCTCTCTTTTTAAGGGCGTACGCCATCTCAAGTCCTATGGCTCCTCCTCCAATAACGGCGAATTTTACACCCTCCTTAGCAACCGAATCAATTTTCCTTAGGTCCTCTATGGTTTTAAGGGTGAAAACTCCGCTCAGTTCCGAGCCGGGAAGTTTCGGCACGATGGGTATTCCGCCAGCCGCATATATTAACTTGTCAAAATCCAATTTTTTTTCGGAGCCGCTTTTCCTATACGCAACATAGTTTTCTCCTATCTCAATTACCTCCGCACCGAGAATTATATCCACATTCCTGCCCCGGGGTAGGGGATGTATCAGGGAATCTATATCGGTCATCCCCTCCAGAGCGTAGGGCATTCCGCATGGGGAATACGATGGATAGGTTCTTTTCTCCAGAACCGTTATTCCGATGTCTCTTCTGAGTGAGGTTAACCATCTAAGGGCGTATATTCCAGAGGTTCCGGCACCTACTATCACCACATGCATATTTACACCTCTCTCTCAAGGGGAATAGGAAATTTGGTTAATAATCGTTGTGGAGAATGTGAAAAGTAGTCATTTTCTATCATATAGCATCCTATTTCCCCGAAAAGTATAAGTTCTTTATTGTATTTCCCCTCAAAGAAGGTGTTCATATGGAGGTGATTCCCCCATGTATACAATAACGGATAAGAAGGATTTGAGCCCAATTGACTATTTCATTGAAGTAGAAGCCCCTCATGTAGCGAAAGCATGGAAGCCTGGACAGTTTGTTATTTTTATAATCCATGAGAAGGGAGAAAGGATTCCGATGTCCGTCTACAAAGCAGAAGACGGAAAAATTGGAATGTTCATAAGAAAGCTTGGAAAGACATCTTTGGAACTCTATTATGAGTTCAATGTCGGGGATAGTCTTTGGAGCATCGTAGGACCGCTGGGAAAGCCGATAAAAATCAAAAACTATGGAAATGTTGTTTTTGCCTCTGACGCTGTTTGCGGACAAGCGGAAAACTATGCGACGCTGAAAGCTATGAAGGAGGCCGGGAACTATACGATATCAATTCAGAGCTTTGAGAACAGGGATAATGTTTATCCCGAGGAATTTTTAGCCAAATCCGTTGCTGATGAGCACTACCTAACCACAGATGATGGAAGTGTTGGCATAAAAGGAAACTACTTAGATGTGATTAAAAAGCTGATAGAAAAGGATAAAGTAGATATAATCTTTGCGGGAGGAAAGCTTGGAACCCTTGCCAAGCTCGCCGAGCTCACGAGGCCCTACGGGATTCCAACAATAGTAACCGTGAGGCAGATTATGGTTGATGGAACTGGAATGTGTGGTTCATGCAGAATTCTCTATGATGGAAAGATAAAATTTGCCTGCAGAGACGGGCCGATGTTTGATGCTCACAAAGTTGATTGGGAAGATGTTCTCAGAAGGGACAACCGTTTCTTGGAGCAGGAAAAGCTGGCAAAGGAGAGGTACCTCCAAAAACTTAAAGAAAAGCTGGGAAGGGAGGTGGTCTGAATGCCAAAACTCATCAAAGAGAGAGTTCCAACTCCTGAGAGGCCTGTTGAAGAGAGAATAAAGAGCTTTGTGGAAGTCAACTTGGGATATACACTTGAACTCGCTCAGAAGGAAGCTGAGCGCTGCCTGCAATGTCCTCCGGAGCATGCACCGTGCATAAAAGGGTGTCCGGTTCACATAAACATTCCTGCTTTCATAGCAAAAATTAAGGATGGGGATATTAAGGAAGCTCTGAGAATTTTATGGAAAGATAATACCATTCCGGCGATAACAGGACGTGTCTGTCCTCAGGAAGATCAGTGTGAAAAGGTATGTGTTGTTGGTAAAGTTGGGACCGCTGTGAACATTGGAAAGCTTGAGCGTTTTGTCGCGGATTATGCAAGGGAGAAGGGAATTTGTAAAGAACTTCTTGAAGAAGAGATCAAGAAGATAGAACCTAAACCAAGAAAAGTTGCCATAGTGGGAAGCGGACCTGCAGGACTTACAGCAGCGAGTGAACTTGCAAAAATGGGGTACAAAGTCACAATATTTGAAGCTCTTCACGAGCTGGGTGGAGTTTTGATGTATGGAATTCCTGAATTCAGACTGCCAAAAGAGATACTAAAAGTTGAACTTGAAAAATTGGAAAAGCTGGGCGTTGAGATAAGGAAGGATCACCTGGTGGGGAGAACTGTAACCTTAGAGGAACTTTTAGAGGAGTACGATGCGGTTTTCATCGGGACGGGAGCAGGAACACCAAAATTGCTGAACATCCCTGGAATACTGCTTGGAAGGATATACAGCGCCAACGAGTTCCTCACGCGCATTAACCTTATGAAGGCTTATGAGTTCCCAGAATACGATACCCCGGTAGCCGTCGGAAAGAAGGTCATTGTCATCGGTGCTGGAAATACCGCAATGGATGCAGCGCGCTCAGCCCTCAGGCTGGGAGCGGATGTCACCATCGCATACAGGAGAGGAAGGGAGGATATGACCGCCCGTATTGAGGAGATTCAGCATGCGGAAGAGGAAGGCGTTAAGTTTGAGTTCTTCCTTAATCCCGTAGAATTCATAGGTGATGAGAACCACAAGGTCAAAGCTGTGAAGTTTGAGAGAATGAAGCCGTTGGAAGAGCGCGATTCAAGAGGAAAGAGAAAAATAGTCGGAACAGGAGAATATGTAACGCTTGAAGCAGATACAGTTATAATAGCGATAGGGCTCGAGCCTAATAAAATAATAAGTGAATCAACGGGACTTAAAGTGAATCCGGATGGGACTTTGGTAGTGGATGAGAATTTAATGACTTCAATTCCGGGAGTCTTCGCTGGAGGAGATGCCATAAGAGGAGAAGCAACAGTCATTCTAGCGATGGGCGATGGAAAGAGGGCTGCGAAGGCGATAGATGAATACCTCAACAGAAAGCTCTCGTAGCAAATTCACGACTTTTTCTTCCTCTCTTCTTCGGCTCATCCCCAATTAAGAAAGATTTATATATTTGTTTTGCATAGCATATATTAATGAAAAGATACTCGTTTATGGTGTTCATAATGTTTTCATCGCTGATTTTCCTTCCCTTGGTTAGCGGAGATGGTTGTCATGTGGGTCCTTATTCCGAGTATTTTTACGAACCGTATCAGAGGGCGCTTATAGCGTGGAAAGATGGTATTGAATATATGTACCTTGAGGTTGATTTCAAATATTACTGGGATGTAGATCCAAAAAATATTTCTAATACCACCGTACTACACATCATTCCTTTTCCTTCCGTACCCGCAATAGAACCAGCAAGTGAAGATATTTTCAAAAAAGTTATAGATGTTCTCAAAAGGAAGGAGAAAGAGCTGGACATTTTTGAACCTATTTATAGCAATCCCATGTTTACATCTTCGCTGAGCGGATATGGAAACGCTGTCGGTGGAGCGCTCATAAAATATGTTAGGATAGGCGCACACACCATAGGTGTTTTTCGCATAAATAGCACAGAGGATTTGGAAGAAAAAATATCCCAAGCTTTTACATCATATATAGGGATTGATTTCCATTGGAATCCCTCTCAGGAGGATTTAGAAATAATAAATCACTATATTGATAGAGACTATAAATACTTCGTGTTTGATTCAATTAATTTAAGTTTGGAATGGAAAACAAAGCAGCCGATTCTCTATAAATTTAAATCTGATAAGATATACTATCCGATAGAGATAAGTTTCATTTCAAACAAAAGATACGGCTTGAGCAACATAATACTGTACATAGTGACGAAAAACGGCTGCGCAATCGCAGGAAACCCCGTAGCAGAGAAATTCCGAAGAGAAATAGCATTTTTATCTCTAAACAAATATGATTTGGAGAGTATTGACCATGACCTCAGCAATTTCATATCTTCGGGATACATAGATGTATACACGGCGGAGTATCTATCCAAAAACATTGAAGGGGATTTCATAGTTTACGAGGCGAAGAATCCTCCTTTTAATTATACGGGGTATATATTTCTAACCATTTTTTCGGTTTTAACTGTATTTCTAATATCAATCTATATTAAAAGAGCGAAGGAAAATTCCAATAATGAAAGAGAAGGCAAGAAAACATTGTATTTGGTGAAATTACTTATTCTAACAACTCTAATTCTCTATATAATTTTCAAATTCTTTGTGATATATTACTATTCCACATCTGATTTATACAGTATCCGAATAAAGGAATTGATAGAATTCAGAGAAATATGGTTTATGTTTATGGGAATATTATTTAGTTTAATTGTCGTATCGTTTATGATAGCAACTTATTTTAGAAATAATCCGAAATTCGCCGTATACGGACTTTTATCTTCGTTCTCAGGCATATTGCTTTCTCTTCAGTATATATATCTGATTCCGCAGATAAACGCTATTTTTTACATAGTTGTATTTGCTCTGAATATCATAATTCTGTTGCCTATACTCATCTCGGAGTTGTCTAAGAAATTCACCGATAGATACAAATATTCACTTATAGCGGGTGTTATAATTATAGCTATCAATTGGATTTTATTTTATATATTTGAGTGCATCCTATTCGCTGTAGTGATGGTTATTTATGTATACAGATATTTCATTGGTAAGTATAAAGATAAGAAATTTTTAAGGGCCAAACTGTTTCATGCAATCTCCGTAATATTTTTGTTGTGTACAATACTCGGAATATGGCTTATGTTTTCCCATCTATATATAGCTTTTATAGCTTCCTTCACATTACTCTCCAGTATTCTGGGTTTTATTGTTTTTATATCTTTGTCTATGAGTCATATGATTACGGAATACAATGAAAATCCTTAATAAACTCTCAACGATAACCCCGTAATGATTCCGGCTTACGATAACCACCTGCATCTCCGCCCGGAAGGTATGTGTATTGAAGCGGTGAAGATATTCAGAAAGTACGGCGGAACTCATTTTAATCTTGTTGTGTCTCCGCTGAACATAAAATACGACGAAAAATACTACCAGAAGATCTACGATATAACCGTTAAGATAGCGGATAAAATTCGTTCCGAACTGGGAATTTTCGTTTTAGTAACTCTCGGCCCGCATCCCGCAGATATATCTGTCTGGCTCAAAAATGGAGATTTGGATTACGCTAAGGAAATGATGCTCCGCGGAATAGATTTAGCAGCCAGATATGTGGAGGAAGGCAAGGCCAATGCGATAGGGGAGGTTGGAAGACCTCATTATCCTGTATCACAGGAACTTTGGGATGCATCAAATCAGATACTTTTATATGCTATGGAGAAGGCAAAGGAAGTTGGATGTCCTGTTATACTCCACACGGAATCTCCCACGACGGAAACTTTCAGAGAACTGGCTCAGATGGCGGATAAGGTTGGCTTACGGAGGGAGAAGGTCATAAAGCACTACTCCCCGCCCTTCATCCGCGATGAGGAGAATCACGGGATTTTTCCGTCGTTGATAGCCAGCAGGAAAAATGTTATTGAAGCCATAAAAAAGGGAAAGAGATTCTTCATGGAGACCGATTATATAGATGACCCAAAGAGACCGAATGCCGTTTTACCTGTTTACTCCGTTCCGAAGAGAAACAGGATGCTCCTTGAAATGGGTCTCGCCACCGAAGAGGATTTGCATGTGATCCATGTGGAAAATGTTGAAAAAATTTACGGAGTGGAGGTGAAAATTTGAAAATACTGGAAGTTCTGATGAATTTAAAATACGAGGAGCGCAGAGGCTGGAAGAGAATTCTGCCGGGTCTCACAGTGGAGAGTGTTGCCTCACATTCTTTCTCCACAGCATTCATAGCCATGCTCTTGGCCATGAAAAAGAAAGCGAATGTGGAAAAAGTAGTTTGTATGGCTCTGCTGCACGATATTGCGGAAGGGGTAATCGGTGATATAACACCCGAAATGACCGATTTTATTGAAAAAGAAGAGACGGAAAGTAAAGTTATGGAATACATTCTGCGCGATCTTCCCGATGATATCAGGGATAAACTTCTAGCTCTATGGCGGGAATATATTGAGGGAAGGAGCGAGGAAGCGAAAATCGTTGCGGAAGCGGACAAAATAGATATGCATTTACAAGCGAAAAGATATGAAAAACTCGCCGATACTTCGGAGTTTCAGAATCATCACCTGTACATGAAGTTTTTGGAGGAAATGGAGGGATGACGGAGTTTCCTTACAAACCACGGAAAAATCAACTACGGATGCTTGAGGATTTGAAGAAGAGCATAGTGGAAAGGAGACACTTTGTTGCTGAAGCGCCAACAGGATTCGGAAAAACCGTGGTGGTTCTGTCCGCCTTAAAATCGGTAGGCGCGGAAAAAATAATTTATCTAACAAGAACCCTCTCACAGCAGAGAACGGTAATAAAGGAATCCAGAGTTCTGGGATTGAAAGCGATAGCGGTGCAGGGAAGAGTCCACTACTGCCCAATCGCGAGAAAAAGCGAGGAACTGAGGAAGGGAGATTCCGAGGAACTTTCAAAATTGTGTACAACACTTAAAAAGAACAACGACTGCGAGTACTCAACTGAATTTCGGGGAGAAATATTCAACGCTTATCCAGAGGAGTTCTACGATGAATTGACTTCAGAGGGAGTATGTCCGTATATGGCTATGAAGTCAATGTTATCTAGCGCGAATATTGCCGTTGCTCCATATACATTCTATCTCAATCCCTTCATAAGAAGAAAATTTATGGAGTGGCTTTCGCATCCCAAGCCTATAATTGTTGTGGATGAGGCGCACAACTTTCCCGAAGTTGCCAGGGATTCTCTCACGGTGGAAATTTCGCGCCGCTCTGTTTTATCTGCGGAGAAAGAAGCGGTGGAGCTGGGAGATCCCATGCTCTGTGAGGAATACCATGCATCCGATTTTCTGGAAATAATCGCGGAAATGCTTGATGAGTTTTCGGAGGAGAGGGCACTTCAGCCGTACGAATTTGAGAGCATGGCAACGCAAAGATTGAAAGTATCCTTAGAAAAATACAGAGATATGCTTCGGAGGGGGATTGAGATAGGTGAGGAATTGAGGAGCGAGAAGGCGCGAAAAAGAAAACTACCCCGTTCTTTTCTCTACCGCGTATCCGTGAACCTTCTTTATATGTCGGAAGAGAGAGAAAACACTATAAAGATAGCTAGCGGCGGCAGAAACCCGAAAATAACTATGTATCCTTTGGATATATCTCCTCTCACAGTGGATCTAAGAGCCACTGTATCCGTCCATATATCCGGGACGTTATACCCTCTGGATTATTACAGAGATGTTATATCTCTTCCAGAGAGCACTTTTATGAAAATTTATCCGTCTCCCTTTCCACGCGAGAATTTACTCGTTTTATATGCAGAAGATGTGACATCAAAGTACGAGTTCAGAAACAAAGAAACTTACCGAAGGATGGCAGAATACATAGAGAAAATAATATCTTTGGGAAAAAATGTAGCGATTTTCTTTCCGTCCTATAAATTTATGGGCGAGGTTCTTAAATATGTGGATGATGAGATTATTGTGGAGGGTAGTGAAGATTCAAACATCCTTTTGAGTAGGTTTATAAGGTATGGTGGTGTTATCGCGGGAGTTCTAGGCGGAAGGTTCTCTGAAGGCATAGACTTGCCCGGAAAACTTCTGGAGATAGTCATTATAGCTGGACTGCCATATCCCCAGCCAACTGTGTACAGAAAAGCCCTGATGAATTACTTTGACAACATTCTGGGCAAAGGATGGGAGTATGTGTTTGAAGTTCCAGCGATAAGAAAAACAGTACAGGCGATAGGAAGATTGATAAGGAGCGAGAAAGATAGAGGAGTTGCAGTTATACTGGATAAAAGGGCGTTCAGACTCGGAAACTATTACAAAAATTTTAAAAGATGTTCTAACCCTCAAAAAATTATAGAAGAGGTTAGAAGATTTTTCAACGATTTCTCCTGAGTATCCATACAGCGGCGGGCATAACTACAAAGTACAGATATACTATTGATATTTCGGGAACACCGCCAACCACAGCGTAAATGTGTATTGAGGAACTCGTGGTTATCAGAATTTCGTTTGTGATTCCATCCTCGTTGTAGTCAAATTCGTGCCATCCAGTAATAGATTTTATGAAAGCAAACGAAAGCAAGTCTGTTGAGTCATCATCCTCACTTACAACTCCCTCCCACAGAAGAGAGCCATCCGTGCCTGAAAGTATTCTGAGATATGTCGTATATTTAGATGTTGCCGGGTCCTGATAGTAAATAACTGCAAAAACATCGTTCGTTCCGTCTCCGTTTATATCCCCGCCAAAATAAAGCTGAGATGTCCAATTTGCGAAGTCGTTGTTGTTCAAATCCGTGTAAACTGTGGCGTTCCATATTATGGAGCCATCCTGCATTGAAACCGCAAGGACATAAATGTAAACACCGGAGCCATCATTGTAGTATCCCTGTCCCAGAAGGGAATCCTGCAACGAATCACCGTTTATATCGGTAATTTCCTTTTTTATCGTGGTACCTGGCATGCCCGTTACAAGTCCGCAATAAGATGCCGTGTAAAGCGTATTTCCCTGAGCTCCGTTTATTCCCGTTAGTATAACATCTCTCCGATATGATGATTCCACCTGATAATCCTTGTAGCCCATAAGATATACATCCGGAGTGTCGTCGGAATCAATGTCGTTTGTTGAAAGGAATATTGTGTAATTATAAGATGTATCCGTAAGTTGCTTCACCCACACGGTTGTATTTGCGTATATATCCCAGCAAACTATCTTTGAATTGTTATCCACGAAAAAGAACTCGCCGTAACCATCTCCGTTCACATCCAGAGTTTGAACATTTATATGCTGCGCGTAAAATACCTCATCCGTGAATATAGCGTATGTTGTGAAATTATTGATTTTTGTAACATAGTATCCCATGAGATTTCCCGAAGAACTGACGAAATTGAGATAAGTTAAATTTCCGTTGGTGACGAATGTAGGAATAACAAAATCCGTATATCCATCTCTATCATAATCGTATGTTTTTCCTAGAGAAAGTGCGGTGATAGGGTTGGAAATGAGCACTACTCCTTTCAGTGTAGTGTTCCACAGCAGATTTCCTGTAGCGCTGTCCAAAATCTCTATGGTTGTGTTTCCCGGATTCGCGGATAAGTTGACTATGGCCAAATCACCGTAATCTCCGTTCACACCTCTCCCGTTAAATTCCAGAATATCCACGCCGAAGACCGGGTATCCCGGCTGTGTAGCCCCCTTATATTCTTTCTGCCATATAGTGGTGAGGGATTCGTTATAAGCATATATGTTAATTTGGTAGAATCCATATCCGTAATACTCACCGTAGCTGTAAATAATGGATAAGAGATACACCTCTCCATTTATATATTCAACATCAAATCTAACCGCGTGAGATGATACAGGAACATTTATCGTACCGTAATTTATTGTTGATGGTAGAATTATCGCTTCATATGCCTTCACGGAATAGGAAGGATAGTTTAAGCTGTACACAGATATATGGGAGGTATCGCTGCGATTTACGAATATCACATACTCATGTTTGTGCAGAAAATTTCCATATTCATCCAGCACGATCATACCGTAAACGCTTGGGTCAATGACAACCTGATCCCCGTTTTCACTGTAGCCCACATCCATAAAAACTTTTCTGGATATTTCAGAACCATCGTCCCCGTTGAGAAGTATTAATGTGTACTGCGAGGCAGTCAGATTTTTGGTGATTACGCGAATTTCCGCTTTCCCGTCGGAGTTGGAATCGGGTGTATACTCAGCATTATACACTACACCGTCCGATGCGGAAATATTCTTCGTCCAGACTTCCTGTGGCGAAAATGATGTATTTACAAAGTACTGGTGCTGTCCAGATATTCCCATACCTGCAAGCACAATGCCTATGACCACAATAATAAGTATC
>Ga0190310_1000806_pt1 | contig 10152 bp, 2 predicted proteins | sample 48700778_MG_FD_165059 | JGI IMG/M metagenome (GOLD analysis project Ga0190310, IMG submission 165059) | Hydrothermal vent sediment bacterial communities from Southern Trench, Guaymas Basin, Mexico - 4870-07-7-8_MG | ecosystem: Environmental > Aquatic > Marine > Hydrothermal vents > Sediment ... | reverse complement strand
ATCTTCGCATCGTCTATGCCTTCCACCCACGCACCCGCATCAGGGTCCCAAACCGTCTTATTCACAATAATGCGGGCGGGAGGCATGGTCGTCACACTTGCAGAATCCTCCGCACTAACGAGAACGCCCAAGTTTGAAACGGTTGCGCTGACAGTCGCAGTGTCAACATCTGTTCCGTAGTCAACGATTGTAGCATTGAATGTTATTGACTGCGAAGTTCCTGCAGGTAGCGATGAAATCGTCCAATTAACGGAATGCTCATCACAAGAATCTGGTGTAAGTGATGCACTGTTGTTGTATTTCAGGCTCTCATCCATGACATCGCTCACTTTCACATTCTCCAGGTCAAGGCATTTCGCCGTCACTGTTATTTTGAAGACGACATCCTTGCCCTTCCATTCAGACGGTAGCGGTCCGAGAGCGTCAACCCATTCTCCCGTTGAGGGGTCAAGCACTTTCTTCGTCACAACCATCGGCGTCCCACAGAGGAATGTCGCATTCTTCCAATTCACTGGAATTTTCACATTTTCAGTGTCCTGCAGATATGAGACATCCGGGTCTGTATCCCAGTAAATGAGCGTTCCACAGCAGCATCCAGTGTCGTTGCAGTGAACAGTAATGTCTCCTATATGCACAAGTCCCGGACCTATCCCCTCAGGATATGTATTTGCGAAGCCTATCTTCACCCAGCCATACTGCAAATTCGCCTCATTAATAGCGTTCCAGTTTGAACTATTGCCAACATAGCCCGTCACATTCATGCAGTTCGGGTCATAGTAGAACTTCACGGCGCCTGCGCCGAGAGCAACACTTGTATTTACCCATATACTTACCGTCTCTTCATTGCAATACCCCGCAACCCTTATGTCTTCAGGCACGAAATATGCCGCATTCGCCATGTATGTCTGGTCGTAGTCGTATGCCGATGTCATCATTACCGCTATTACCACCGCTATTGCCACCAACGCCACTGCTGCAGCGCTTACTTTTCCCACTTTTCCCCCCTTCATTCCGATATATCACCTCCTCTTTCCTTCCAACTTCAAACGCTACACATTTAGTAGCTCCCCTGTGGTCTTGCACCACATGGGGAGCATATGCTTCATTTTCACTTGCTCCTACACTCATGGAAAAAAGAAAAAAAGGAAAAATGAATCCATTTTCGTGTTTATTGACAGCAGTTCAGTGGATATTCATCTGCACCGTATATGATATTCATCCATATCTGGCGACCATCTGCCATCGTGACCTTCCCATCGCAGTCAACATCTGCTGCCCATGTGTTGTTAAGCGGATATTCATCTGCACCGTATATGATATTCATCCATATCTGGCGACCATCTGCCATCGTGACCTTCCCATCGCAGTCAACATCTCCGCAAAGACCGACAGGCGCAACAATAATCGTGATGTTCTGCACGAATCCACCGTTATCAATCTCATCTTGCGTGACCGTATGATTGAATTCAGTTGTATTTGTGTCGCTGACGTGGAAGTGCAGCACATCCCCAGCACTGATATTATACGAAGTTGTTAAGACCTGATAGTAATTTGAAGTCGGGGAAGTGGTGGCAGTGAAAACTTCTGATGTGTTCAGGTTCGTTATCGTCACATTCGGATTCAGAACAGCTGTTCCATTTGAATAATTGACCCATCCGTATATGATGAAAGGCTTCGGAGGCGTCGGCGGTATTTTATAAGTGACGACGAGGAAAGCACCTGCAGGCATCATGTTGTCACCGTCATCAGCCTGTCCGACAACATTATCGCTGCCGTTCATGTAGTATGCGGTCACATCCGTCACATTCACACCAACCTGGGCATTCGTGCTTCCTATGTGCATCGTTATTCCGCCTATTGTCTCGTCATAAGTCTCATAGTATCCATGATACACACCTGTTCCGAGCTTTATGCCGTTGAAGAAGAGATAACTGGTGTATTCACCCCAAGCTTCTCCACCCCACGGTGCCACGACTCCGAGCGTAACATTTGCCACTTTACCAGTCTCCGAGCTTGCAGGGAATGTTGCATTGTTTATGCACTCCCACCATGCAAGGTTCGAACTCGTCGAGTATCTCCTACCACCCATGAGCACATCAGCGCCCTCGTTTATCCAGTATTCAATCAGCGGAGCATTTGTATCCTCATAAAGTATGAGCAGTCCGGGAGCAGCAACACAGAAGTATAAGCACTGCGTGCATACATTCTTTACCGTTACTGTGTAAGTGCCGCTCGCAGTGATGTAATCAGTGACATTATACACATAGGTGCCCCATGGATAATTCCACATCGCGCCTGGGCATGTGCATTTTGTATCATTATATGCTCTCTCCAACGGCAGTGTGTATGTCGTTCCATCAGGTGTTGTGATGTTCACCTCCATCTCAGGACATGCATAATCAACGCCGGATGCAGGCTTGCACCATGTGTAATACACATACAGAAGTGCGAGTTTCGTTGTTGCACCGTCAGGCAGATTTATGTCATAATGTGTGGTCTGCACATCCCCTACGGAATACAAACTAGTGTAAACGCCATCACCAGTTGTGAATATGAGATGACCGTTGAGCATGCCATGAGCGACATTTTCAAGCGGCTCATCCGCCATGTATCCATTGTAGCATGCTTCATCTTTCACACTCATTTCGTTGTTCGTCTCATTTGATTCTTCAACCTCTTCATCACAGTCCGCTACTGCTGTGAAGTTGTATTCCTTATATGACCAGTTGAAGTCGCATGGCGGATTCAAGCAATCTTCGCCTATCGGTTTCCAGTTCCTGAAAGTCACTGTTACACTCTCACCTACATCCAAACTCGGAACAGGCAGTTTGCCAAAGAACTCGCCATCTATGTATAAGCTGACATTTGACGCATTTGCAGCCCCTGTGCCGTTGTTCTTCACAGTGACATCTATCTCGTTAGAGAGGTTGAACCACGCAGGACAGTCTGTGTTGTTGTGATATGCGTTTATTGCGGTTACAAGCAGGTCAGGTTTCTCTGGTGGTGTTGGTATTTCATATGTGACCGTGAGAATTGCATTGCAGATATTGACATAAGGGTCATCACCTCGCATATAATGTGCATTATTTCCAGAAGATACTATGTAATTTGTTACATCCCATGAATTTATCTCAAATGTGTTGCTATTCACCATGCTTGTGTCGAGTGAATTGCCATTGAACTCCAAGCAATTACTACAAACTGGGTCGTAACCGGTCAGATGCACCATCGTAAGCTCTGCGTATGTCACATTTGCGGTGTCAACAGTGCCGTTAAAGTATGTCGTTCCATCGTTATGTGGTGTGACATAATTGAGAGCATCACTTCCGTCATTTATCCAATACTGAATAGGGTTGAGACTGTTATTCTCAAGCACAACCACGAGCACGATGCCATAAACCCTGCCATCAATCGTGCCATTAATCTTAGAGACAGTCGCTGTATTCGTCTGCCCCGCCACAGTCAAATTAGTTACATCATACCACCACCAATACTTTCCATATCCCGTGCACCAGACATTTGGATTCTGGTCGTTTTCACCCTCAAGATGTAACGGTCCTAATTCCTCCCCGTTGAACTCAACACTCACCCAGCCTGTGTTATCAGGGTTGCCTCCCCATACACCACTATATAAGTATGCCTTTTTGACAGTTCCAGCAGGCACATCGAAAGAACCTGAAAGAGTTGTTTGTCCGTTCCAAGGCACACTATCTATGAAAACAGTGCCGTTTATTGTGCCATTTGTTCTGGTCGCCACCGCCCAGCCATCGAATGCGTAATATGCCATTGCTGGCATGCTGAATGCAATAAACGCCAGCACAAACGCAAGCGTTGTAATCTGCATCACTGCTCCTCTTTTCTTCATTTTCCTCTTTCATCACCTCCCTTTTATTTGGGTATTTATGTCATAGCGCCCCTCCTCGGCGCTCTCGGAACCGCAACAATACATCCTATGCTCTCGCACCACGCACACGCCAGGAGGCATTTCTGTCAGAAAAGACGAAAATGCAGAGAGGCAATGGCTGAGAAGAGATTGATTCAAGTTGCTCACAAGAATCATTCTCCCACACAGCTCATTCATTTTCTCACGAGAACGCTCCGCACGACCGTTTCTTTCAGCGGGAATAGCCTCCGATTTCTTTTTTGCGTAATGTGCGACATTGCACGCGCATTTCACGCATTCATCGGCAGAAATCCGCATCACCTCTCTTATGAGAAACTCACTCCCCTCATACCCCACTGCGGTAGCATATTCGTAGCATTCAGCAGTCATTTTTACCCCCTTATCCCGCTTTACTCCTACCTCGTGTTATCTCTGTCAACAGAGGTGTTATAAATAACATTATGGAATAAAAACATGTGCAAAAAACATATGTAAAAAGTATATCAAAGATATTTTCACGCTGCTAATCTCACTTTCTACCGCTTTTCTTCGCATTTATATAGGATTTCGCCAGATTATGATAATAAATAACCTCCTAATAGCTCAATAAAAAGGCAAAGATGAAGAAAACTCTATTATTTTTATTCTGTTTCCCGACTCATACGAATCTTTATGTGTTATTTTCGCATGCATTAAAAGTTATGGAGTGGGATTTCGTGAGAAAATTTCTGCAAAAACGCTTCTCATATATAGTTTATCTACTGTTTCATTTTTCTTCTCCTTATTTCCAAAAAATTTAAAAGCGTTTTGTTACAAAAGCAGAGTAGCGTGTGAAGAAATGCGAGGGGGGATGGGGAAAGGACGAAGGTATGAGGGCGAATAGCGAAATGGAGTGTTTTCAGAGGAGGAGTGAGCGTGGGGGTAAAGCGGGTGGCGGGAGCGGAAAAACACAAAAACAGCGAGCAATAAAATGAAGGGAACATTTGTTTGCAGGGGAATTTGCATTTTACTGACACTGCTCTGCCTAATGAGCATGGCATCACCTATGATGCCCTCTCTTCTCCTGCCCAAAAATGCGAGCAAGGTGGGATGCTCCACTGAGCCCTTGCAGATGCCCATGGAGTCCATACCGCCTGAAGAAACGCAAAGCATGCTTCCAACGCCTTGTCCCTGCCCTCCACCGCCTTCTTTACCATCGCCAGCAGCACCAACGACGACACCCTCTCAAAATCAAACACCGACACCGCAAACTTTGATGCCTAATCAAACGCCACCGTCCATTGTCTCCTTTGCTCCTGAAAATTCATCTGTCTCGGATGTTGAGGGGGCTTCAAGGACATTTTTCATCGCATTGAACCAAATAATGAATATTACTTGGATGATAAATGGGACAGTTGTTCAAACAAATACAAGCGTAATCAATGCTTCTTACACAGGGAAAGCATTTGAGGGCGTTTGGAATGTCTCCGCCGTCGCAACGAACAGGAATGGCACGGTCTCCAGAACATGGATTTGGAATGTCTCTGCGTTGCACTCAAATCAAACTCGTCCATTACCGCCTTCTCCCGCTCCTTCGCCTGTTGCTTCGCCCACTCCGAAACCTACGCCATCGCCTCTGCGAATGCAGACAGAAGCAGAAGAAGAACCCTCGCCACCTTTCTACATCTTCGGATGGGTTTTTTACAAAAATGGTGAAAAATGCTACAATCCCTCTGTGAAAATAAGTAATTTGAATACTAGTGAGAGCGTGAATGCCGAAACATCAGCACTTACGAACTTTTTCCATGCTTTCATTAATGTAAGTGTGGGAGATGTCATTCAGTTTAATGTGACTGATGGGACACAGTATAACCGCACAAATTACACAATAACGCAGAACGAGAGTAAAATGGGTGTGCTTAATATTAATATTACGCTTGAAACGCCTCCGCAGACGGATTTAGATATCATAGTAACAGATTTATCAATAGATAAACAAATACTGTTTGATGGCGATATTGTGAATATCACTGCAACTGTAAAGAATAACGGCTCTGAGAATGTGTCCTTCATCCTCTTGTTTAAGGCAGACGAGAATGAAATTGGCAGAATTCTTGACGAGATGATGCCCGGCGAGGAAAAAGAAAACAGCATAAGATGGAATGCCACATTCGGCAAACATAATATCACAGTGAAGGCGGACCCTATAAACATCAATGAGTCTAACAAGTCTAACAATGAAAAAAGCGAACTTGTGCTTGTAAATGTATCAAAGGATTTTGCAATCACCCATATCTCGCTTTTTAATGCGAGCAGTGGAGAGCCTTGCAATAAAAATAATATCTTCCTCGGCGATGAATTGCTTATTAATTTCTCATTGAACATAACAAATCTCGCAAATAGCGGTGATTATGTGGAAGTTGCTCTGCTTATTGACAATAATACAGTGAACAAGACAAATATACCATTTCCAGAAAATATAAGAAATATGAGCATAAGCAGAGATTTCAAATGGACTGTGAATAAAACTGGAAATTATACTATTACGGTGTGTGTTGACCCTGAAAATAGGACTGTGGAGTTCAATGAAAGCAATAACAATAGGAGTTGGAATGTGAATGCGAGCATGGGTTATGACTTCTCTGTTGTTAATGTTGAGATGCCTTCTGAGGCGAAGATGGGAGATGTTGTCAGGATAAATGCGACAGTAGCAAGTAAAGGTGTGAGAAAAGCGCATGCTCCCGTTGAATTTTATGATAGAAAAAGAATAAATTTGTCTGCTTACATTGAAGGGGGAGAAATAAGGAAAATAAGGAAAGTGAAAGGAGATACAATTATTACGCTCCCATGGGGTTCAAAAATGGTTGATAACATCACTATTCCAAACGCTCGTAAGATAAGAGTTCACTTCTCGCATGTGTATTACCCTTACTCACTCAAGATTTACGGAAAGGATTTTGTTGAGATTGAGGACCTGAGCGTAAAAGATATGAAAGACTACTGGACAAAATGGATGTCCGGTGACACGATTCATATAGAATCGGAATTACGGGGAGAGAGTTCAGGATTCAACATTGACATGTATGAGGCTTTGCTCAACGTATCTAATGTGAGCACAGACAAAAGCGAAGCAAATGTATCCGCAGAACTGAACCTCTCAATGCAGGAAATGGGCTGGGCGCTTGTCGGAACTCATGAAATAATTGCGAACGTAAATATAACGGATGATAATCTTACGAATAATAATAAGAGTAAAGAGATAAATGTGCGACCTTCGCTCGATTTCGCATTACTAAACATAACATTTCTAACCCCGAAAGAGCTTCTGCTCAATCAAACAGTCAAAATAAATGTGACGGCAGCAAATTTCGGAACGGAAAGCGGAACTGCCGTGTTGAGCGTGCTGTGCGACAACATAACGGTTAATGAAACAGAAATAACGCTGAATACGAACGCTACAAAGACGATTGAGATGAGTTGGATAGCAAATACATCAAATGGAGGCGCAGGTTACCACGATATTGCCGTGAAAGTAGACCCCGAAAACACATTTGTTGAAATGAATGAGGATAACAACGCGCTTCATGAACATATATTTGTGAATGGAACGGATTTAGTGGTGGTGTCAATGGAAATACCTTGTGGCGTCAGTATTTTCAGTGTTCCATGCTACTGTGGTGAAAATTACACAATAAATGTGACTATTGCGAACATCGGTGCGCTAAATGCCTCAAATATCTCCGTAATTTTAAAAGATAAGAATAGTTTAAATGAAAGTAGTGAAGGCAAGATTTTCAATATCACACACATTCCATATCTGAACAGTGGCGATTATGTGAACATATCTGTGAATTGGGCACCTGAGTTCTTTGGAAAGCACATAATAACTGTGAATGTAAGCGCTGAATACACAGATGCAGCTGGTATTATTCCATACAACAAAACAGACAACAATGAGACAAATAACGAGATATCTGTGAATGTTTCGGTGAAACCTGAGTATGACCTTGAGGTTGAGAGTGTGAGCGTTCATCCTGAAGAGGTAAAAGAGGGCGAGAATGTAACGATAAATGCGACAATAGTCAATTGGGGCTTAAAGGATTGCACTGTGAATGTGAGTTTTTATGTGAACATTACCGATTTTGTCGGCTCTGGTGATGAGAGATTCATTGAGATTTGGAGAACTGAACGATCGATATATGTAGCAGCTGGCGAAAAAAGCAATATTTCGATAACATGGAGAGCGAACATAACCGGAGGAGACCATCTTATATACGCAGTGGTTGACCCTGATAACGAAGTAGCGGAATGGCCTTGTGACCTCACGAAAATAGGTGAATCAATCATCCTCAAAGACCCTGCTAAAGCGGGTAACAATGTGAAGAGCTGTTTATTGCATGTCATTCGCCCACAGTTGCACATTACAAACCTCACACTCGACCATCCGCCGGTGATTGAAAGCAAGGTGAATGTAACTGCTGTGATAGAGAACAGGGGAAATGAAACCGCAAACAGCACCGTGTGGTTCTATGTGGAGAAAAATTTAGATATTACACATATTAAACAGCATGGATACGAAATTTGGAATTACTTGATATCTCAACCTGAAAATCTACCGATGAGAGTTCACCTAAAATATATAAGGATTGATAACTCATCTAATGTGAGCATAAAAGCTTGTGTCGACGAGAAATCCATAAATTTTATTGTTAAGAGCATAGATGTGGCGAAAGGACAACCAATAAAAGTGTCTAAGATTGATTTCGACAGCCCCTGTGGCGTATGTATAGAACATAACGCAGAAGGTATCTGCATTAAGAGGCGTTGGGAAGATATATGGACTGAGTGGGCAGTAGGGAAGACCATAAAAATAGAAACATCTGATGACAGGGGCGGTTCTGGAACTTTTGAACTTCTAATAGACAAATATCAAATATTACTTGGTAATGAAAACATTACGATAGATGCTAACAGCAATTCCTCATATACTGCAACGTGGAATGCAAGTTTGCCTCTTCATCCTGGTGAGAATTACACGCTCATAGCAAATGTGGAAGATGATGTGGTGCGAAATGAAACGTATTTATATGGGACAGACCTCGCGGTAACAGATTTGAAGGTTAATGACACATGCTTTGACGGAGACGAAGTGGACATCACCGCGGTAATAGAGAATTTGGGGTTGAAGAATGCCACAGAGTTCTGGGTGAACTTCTCTTATTGCTATGATTGTGGTGGTTCCAACGAAGTAACAATTCCGATTAATAGCACCTTTTTTGCTTCGGGTCTCGAAGCAGGCAACAAAACAAACATCTCCGTGCCATGGAATGCGAGTATATATAAAAGGGGTGAATTTTGGAAGCATAATTACGAGATACATGTTACAATCAATCCGCTCAGCAACGACGAATACGAGGAGAATACGAATAACAATTTAATGAAAAAGAGTGTGGATGTGAAACGCTCTCGTGACTTCTTCATCCAGAACTTGGTGTTCGCTATGGATAATGAAACGCTTGACCCGGCGCATTTGCCCTCTGGTGCGAATGTGACGGTGAACGCTACGCTGAACATAACAAACCTTGCGAATCGCGGCGGTACCGTAAATGTGAGTTTCTATGTTGATAAAGTGGATAATGAAAGAGAAAGAGGATACGAAATAGGAAGCGGAGTTGTGGAATTTGATGTAGGTAACGGAACAGGTCACATAAAGATTAATTGGTCCTTATGGGACTTTTCCATTAAAAAATTGGTTGGAAATGAGTGGCTTTCAGAATTAGTGAAAATTAGTGGCAATCATACCTTAATCGTGGTTGTAGACCCTGAGAATGAAATAGAGGAGCTGAACGAATCGAACAATAAGTATATCCTGCCGATACATGTGGATGCGCCGGAACTGAGCATCATAAATATCAGTTTTGAACCTGATAAGAGCGAGATAAGCGAAAATGAGAGTGTGAATATCAGTATTGATGTTGCGAATTATGGCGATGAAAACGCCTCAAATGTCTCTTTAGCTGTATATGACTGCGCGGACAGGCATATAGAGGACACTAACATCATCGTATATGGTTCTTTACATCCCGAAGAGAAGGAAGTGTCGATAGAGCGTGAGAATGCTATCGCTATGCGTCTGTATCTGGATACTAAGATAGACATGGGCAGGGTTGTTATTCGCAATGGCAATAATGAGGTGGAATTTATAGAAGATAAGAATTTCCATGGCTGGACGCCATGGATAATTGGCAATAATGTCCGTATAGAGGCAATAGGCAATGCTTCGGCAAAAG
>Ga0190310_1000805_pt1 | contig 10159 bp, 8 predicted proteins | sample 48700778_MG_FD_165059 | JGI IMG/M metagenome (GOLD analysis project Ga0190310, IMG submission 165059) | Hydrothermal vent sediment bacterial communities from Southern Trench, Guaymas Basin, Mexico - 4870-07-7-8_MG | ecosystem: Environmental > Aquatic > Marine > Hydrothermal vents > Sediment ... | reverse complement strand
CTCCTCCAATTACCGAAAAATGAAGATAGAATTACGTTGGGAAGATTAGCGGCCGAGAGAAGATATTCCGTTAGAAGGATTAAGGAAATTATAGAAGATATGAGGGGTTCGGACTTATGTGAAAGCTTAACGCTTGAATCTCCACTTAAGGATAGGTACAAGATCATCGGAAGAGCGATCGTAGTTATAAGAGCAGCGATGATCAAAATCGACTCCTTAATTGAGGAATCTTCAAAAGATGATGAAGTAAGAGAACTTCTTTTCTCTAAAAGGCTCGCCCTCCATAACATGCTCGATTCATTAATTAAGTATAAATTGAAGGTAGAAAAAGAGTTAAGGAGGGAGGGAGTACTATAAAGAGCTTTTCGATATTTTCTCAGCCGCCTTTCGAACCGCTCTTATAATATGAACGTAGCCGGTGCATCTACATAAGTTGCCCGATAAGGCTTCCTTTATCTCATCTACGTTAGGATTTTTATTTTCATCTAGCAAAGCCTTAGTTACGAGTATGAAACCTGGGGTGCAGTATCCGCACTGGATAGCCATTTCCTCTATGAAGGCCTCTTGTATAGGGTTTAGCTTGCCGTCCTCTAGCAAGCCTTCAACTGTAGTTACCTCCTTGCCGTTCACCTTTGGAGCGAGTATCAGGCAGCTGTTAACCGGTTTTCCATTTAACAACACCGTACATGCCCCACATTCCCCAACTCCACATCCCTTCTTTACGCTGGTAACGCCGAACTTAAGCCTTAACATATCGACAAGGGTCATATTGGGCGGAACTTCGGCCTCCACCTCTCTTCCATTTAACTTAAACTTCACATGCACCAAACTCTCCATCTCATATCACCCCTCTCAAAGCTTTAAAGGTAAGAACTTTAGACATTTCAACCCTGTACTCCTTCGAGGCCCTAACATCGGTTATCGGGCTTATATCGTTTATAACTTTCTCGCTCGCCTCTTTTAAAACCTCTATAGATGCCTTCTTTCCCTTTAAAGAGCTTTCTACCGTATGGGATCTAACGGGCCTTGGAGCCACGCTTCCTAAGGCAACTACTACATCGTCAATCATCCCGTCCTTCTCCGTCAGTTTCACAGCTACGTTAACTATACTTAAGACGTGAGTGGTTCTTCTACCTAGCTTAATGAAGTTTAAACGAGCTCCATTTGGCTTATTGAAGATAATTTCGGTCATTAGCTCTTCCGGCTTCATAACCGTTATTCCAGGTCCTTTAAAGAATTCATGTAAGGGAATCTTCCTCTCTCCTTTCACGCTTTTCAAAACTACTTCAGCTTTTAAGGAGATTAGAGGAGTTGCGGTATCGCTTGCTGGGCTCGCGTTACATAGATTGCCTCCTATGGTAGCTACGTTCCTTACCTGCCAAGTGGCGAACTGCTGAGCTGATAGCCATAGATTATATGCGTGTTCCCTAATTGTGGTACTCCTCCTTATCTCTTCCATTTTCGTTAAAGCTCCTATTTTCACCTTATCGTCGTCTTCCTCTATGTATGAAAGGTCTTCAATTTCCTCGATATCCGCTAGGTACTTTGGCTTTATTTTTCCGGCTTTCATCTGTACCATTAAATCAGTTCCACCGGCGATAGGCTTTGCGAGTTCCTTATGTTCGTCTAAGTACGTTAGGGCATCTTCTAGCTTAGTGAAGTTCTTGTACTCAAATTTAGGAAGCATTATTTCCTCACCTCCTTTAATGCGAAGTATAGCTTTTCGGGGGTAAACGGTATTTCATTTACCTTTACTCCAGTAGCATGCCTAATAGCATTGCCTATGCTTGCCGGTGTTGGAATTAAGCACATCTCCCCGACTCCTTTAGCTCCAAAAGCTCCGAATGGAAAAACGTCTTCGACGAATATCGGGTCTGCTATTTCAGGGATATCCGCTATCGTCGGTATCAGGTAATCGGTAAAGTTAGGGTTCAGTATTTTACCGTTCTCCAGCTTTACCTCCTCCATTAACATGTACCCTATTCCCTGAACTAAACCTCCGTATATCTGTCCTTTCACAAGCTCTGGATTTACTATCTTGCCAGCAGCTATAGCTGGCCACGCTTTTACAACCTTTGTTAATCCAGTATCTAAATCGACTTCTACCTCGGTAATTAAGGCCATAAAGCTATAGCACAAATAGGCAAATCCCTGACCTTTCTCCTCATCAAATCTACCTTTAGGAAGGAAGAAATGCCCCGTCGCCGCCATGTCCTCTCCTAGCTTATAAGCTATATCTACGGCCTCTCTCCAGCTTAGCTTTCTCTCCCCTTTAACGTAAACCCAACCATCCCTAATCTGAACGTCTAGTTCGGAGCAATTGAAGTATCTAGCTATAGCCCTTTCGATTCTATTCCTAAGCTTCGTCGCCGCTATCAATACACCATTACCTCCTTGGCTTAGCCCCCTAGAAGCGTGAGTTGCTCCCGTATCCGGAGCATCTGAAGTGCCATGGATGATTCTAACGTAATTAATGGGGATTCCTAAAGCTTCAGCCGCTATCTGCATATGGCCGGTAGAAGTGCCTTGTCCTATCTCGACTATGCCCGTGTAAACCGTAACGGTGCCGTCTCTAGCTATATTTATATAGGCATTAGACCAGTCTGGTACTCCTCTGCTCGTGCTTATACCGTGCCAAATTATCCCAACCCCTAAACCTCTCGCTTTCCCGTTCTCAACTACTGGATACCTTTTCCTCTTCTCCCACCATCCGCTTGCCTTAGCCACCTTCTCTAAAGCTTCGGCAACCCCCACGTTATATTCTAGCTTTTGATTTGTTACAGTCAGGCTTCCAGTTCTTAAGATATTCTTTAACCTTATCTCAACAGGATCAATTCCCAGCTCGTAAGCTAGCTCGTCCATTTGTCTTTCGGCCGCGAATTGGATTTGCGGGTTTCCAAATCCTCTAAAGCTTCCTTGATACACCTTATTCGTATACACGAGCTTGCCATCTACCTTTGCATTGGGAACTTCATAAGGTCCGGAAGCATGAGCTGTAGCTCTCCATAAGGTAAAGGGTCCTCTATTCGCATAAGCTCCAGAATCGAATATTATCTCTACCTCAATTGCCTTTAGCTTTCCATCTTTCGTAGCTCCGGTCTTATAGTATATTACAGCCGGATCCCTCTTACAGTGAGCGACCATGCTATCCTCTCTACTATAAGTAAGCAATACGGGCCTCTTAGCGTAATGGGCAGCTATAGCTGCCTGAGCCGCAACAATAGGTCCCATATCGTCCTTTCCTCCAAAGGCCCCTCCAATAACCGGTTGAACTATTCTGACTTTATTCTGACTTATTCCAAGAACTCTGGCTACCTTTTGTTGAGCTAGATGAGGATACTGCGCGACCGAAATTACGGTCATACCTTCTAGTTCAGGTATTGCTAAAGCTCCTTCGGTCTCTAAGTAGGCGTGATCTTGATATCCCATTTTGTATGTATTTTCAATTACTACGTGTGATTCCTCGAAGCCCTTCCTTACATCTCCTTTCCTAACTTTGGTAGTAATGGCTATGTTCTTTTCTTTATCCTCGTGAACTAATATCTTCCCTTCTAAAGCTTCTAATGGATCGAATACGGCAGGGAGCTCTTGAACGTCTACCTCCGCTAGCGTCGCGGCTTCTTCAGCCGCTCCAGGAGTCTCCCCTAAAGCTAAGGCTACGGGTTCTCCATGAAATCTAACCTTGCCTTCGGCTATAGCGGGTTGATCGTGTATGTAATATCCGACTTCGTTAATCCCAGGTACGTGTTTAGCTGTAACTAAGCCAAAAAAGCCTTTAACCTCTACAGCTTTTCCAGGATTTACGTCCTTCAAAATTCCGTGGGGAACGGGGCTTTTTACGATTCTAGCGTACAACATCCCAGGTATGAAGTAATCACCAACGAATAGCGCTTTACCTATAGCTTTTTCAAGCGCATCTACCCTTCTGAAGCTTTTGCCTATGACGTTATACTCCTTAACCTTCGTCCACCTTTCTAAAATTGCATACTCCTCCCTACTTCTATCCACTATGGCTGTGCTCATCCGTAGTAAGGAATTCTCGAAATTATATAAGGGTTAATAGAAATTTAAGATAGGTTCCTATAGATGAATAGGGAAATGTCTAGTGGATCTAGAGCGATTTTTCTAAAGTTGCTCATGCAAACTGGACATGCCGTTATGAAGAGGTCTTTTTCACTTGCCGAAAGCTCGGTAGCCCTTGTTTTAGCTATGGCCCTCGATCTTTCTGGATATAGGTACTCGATAGGACCTCCACAGCAGGAAGCCTTAACTTTCCCTAACGATAAACCCTTTACGCCTTCTAATACAGATCTAACGCCCGCAAGCCCTAGATGCCTAACTAGGTAACATGGTTCTTGGTAAGCTACGCTTACTTCGCCAACCACCTTTAAGTTCAGGTCGTCTAACAGTTCGAGGTAATACGTAACGTCTATATCGAACCCCTCAACATACCTAGGATATAGGGACAGCAGAGCATAGGTAGTATGAGGGTCGATTGTTACTACCCTCGTTACCCTTCTCTCCTTTAGTTCGTTAAATACCTTCTTCACATGTTCTGAAAAAACTTCTTCAAACCCTAGATCATACAGAAATATCCCGCTATAGAGATCGGCGTTAGGATCGTATGCTACGTCTTTGTCTTTTAATAATCTGGAAATACATAATATGGGTTCGATGAATTCGTATGAAGCGCCTTTAAGTTTGAGGAAGATAGAGCTGAGCCCGCTTCTCGTAGATACATTAAGTAGAGATGGATGTCTTCTTAAAAGGTTTAATATCGAAGAAATTCCATCTGCATATCCCATGAGCTGATAAAGCTGACCGGTAAATAGCGTATACTTTCCTCTCCTCGGCAAGATCTTACTAATCTCATTATTACTTACCTTAACCCCTAGCGGATTCCCGTACAGTCGGAAAACATCTCTAACGATGTAAGAGAGGACGTGAGCTAAACCCTTAAGCTGTATCAGCTTTCTCATCTCGCTAGATATCTCCCCAACATCTACCTCTGCCGGACATACCTCGTAGCAAGCTTTACAGTTTAGGCAGCTGTAATATGAGTCCCTTATCCTTTCATTTAAGGGGAACTCTCCTCGGTATATCTCCCTTAGTAAGAGTATTCTGCCTCTTGGTCCGTAAACTGGAGAGTTCCTGAATGCAGAGATCGTAGGACAGACGGGTTCGCAGAAGCCGCATCTTATACAAAAGCCCGCTAATTCTACGGCTTTCCTCAGCACTTCTCCGTTCAATTCAAATTACCTTTCCGGGATTTAGTAAGTTCTTCGGATCGAAGATTTTCTTAATTTCTCTCATTATCTCTAAGGCTTTCAAGGATCCTTTAGATTTCATTTCCTTTTTTAACAACTCCTTTTTCTCAAGCCCTATCCCATGCTCGGCGGAAACGGATCCTCCGTATTTAATCGCTATCTCCGCCATTTCCTCTAAAAGCCTCCACGCTCTCCTCTTCTCACCCTCATCTTCTTCATCATAGAATATGTCCGAATGTATATTGCCGTCTCCTACGTGGCCTCCGATAGGAGCTCTCAATCCAGATCTATCAATCGCCGCTTCTATCTCCCTAATAGTTGGAATGAGCTTCGAAGGTGGAACTACAATGTCCGAAACTAGCACGCGTTCGCTCGGTTTTTTCCTTACTTTCAAGGAAGATGGAAAGGCCGCTCTCCTAGCTAAATACGCTCTCTCCATTTCCTCCGGGGTTTCCGGGATTTTATAAAGTATCAAACCTTCATTCTCGAGCGCCTCGATCGCTTTATCAACGTATCTCCTTAAGGCTTCTTCAGGCCCATCAATGTCTATTAGCAACAAATTTCTGCCTTTTGCCTCTATAACGTCTCCATATACCCTTCTAACAGCATCCAGCAAGCCCTCTCCTAAAAATTCCATCACGAGGGGAGCTAGTTTACTTTCTCTCAACTTAGTTACAGCTTGCATTAAATAGCTTAGATCGTCATAATAAGCTAGTATCCTTGCTATCTTTTCGGGAGCCGGCCATATCTTCAAGTAAGCGCTAGTAACGGCAGCTAAAATCCCTTCGCTCCCTACAATTAGGGATACTAGATCTAATCCCTGCCTTATCTTAAGCGTTTTACCTCCTACCCTTATTATATCTCCTCCTGGAAGAACCGCGTTTAGCCCTAAGACCCAGTTTTTAACCTGTCCAAATTTAGCGCCTCTCATTCCTCCGCTATTTCCTGCGATACATCCTCCTACGGTCGCTACGGCCGAGCTTGCGGGATCGGGAGGGAACATGTATCCGTATTGAGAGAGGTACGCATTTAGATCGTCCAACCTTACTCCAGCTTCAACGGATACGTAGCTATCTATTATACTCACTTCGTGTATTTTAACCATATTTGAAAAAGAGATGACCATGGTATTGGGGAAAGCGGGGATGGAGGCTCCGGTTAGGCTAGAACCTCCTCCTCTCAATACTACCGGTATCTCTTTATCGTAAGATAAGGCCATTAACTCGCTAACTTGCTCTTCATTTTCAGGCATAACGACTATAGATGGAAGTTCTCCCTTAAACTCGGATGCATCGTATTTAAAGGGAACTAGTTCCTCGGGGGCAAGTAAGACGTTATTCCAGCCTACTATTCTAGACGCTTCCTTAACAGTTTCCTCTTTCACGACCTAAACCACTGCGCTATGCCCTTTTACGTTTTTCTAAAAGATTATTACATGTGGCATAACTGCTATCTATACCCCTAGTATCTCCTTGATTAACGCGGCTCTAATGTACATGCCGTTTTTAGCTTGTTCGAAATACTTCGCTTGCGGCAAATCATCCACATCCGTGCTCAACTCGAAGACCCTAGGTAACGGATGCATGACGATGGGTATGTGTTTGAACCTCGCCAATAGTTCTCTATTTATGTTGTAACTGCCCTTTAACCTCTCGTATTCACTTGGATCCTCAAACCTCTCCTTTTGCAGCCTAGTTACGTATAGTACGTCGAGCTCTTCCATTACCTTTTCAGGTCTATCTACCTTCTCGTAATCTACTCCCCTTATCTTCTCTAGAACTTCGGGCCTTATTTGAAGCTGCTCTGGAGCTATATAGTATATCTTAATATCCTTAAATTTAGATAATACATAGGAGAGGCTACTTGGCGTTCTTCCGTACTTTAAGTCGCCCATAATTCCTATTCTAATTCCATCTATTCTCCTAAGCTCCCTCCATATCGTATATACATCCAATAAGGCTTGAGTAGGGTGTTCGTTCCATCCATCACCTGCGTTTATAACCGGGGCTTTGCATATCTCAGCGGCTTTGGCCGCGTTTCCAGGAACCTTTTGTCTTAATACTATTATATCTGGGTCATAACCGTCTACCATCCTCATAGTATCCTCGAAGCTCTCCCCCTTAGCTATGCTCGCGGCTTCGGCTAAGCCGAAATCGATGACCTGTCCTCCAAGCTTAACCATGGCGAACTGAAAGCTCAGCCTCGTTCTAGTGCTGGGCTCTAGGAAAACGGTGGCCAATATCCTATTCCTCGCGTAATCCAAAATGCCTTTTTCCTCTATCTCCTTCCTTAAGGATTCGGCCGCGTCTATTAACCTCTCTACGTCCTCTCTTTCAAATTGTAAAGCCGAAATTATATCCTTACCTCTTAAATTACTCATTTCTCTCCCTCTTTAATTAATTCGGAAGCCCTCTTTATAGCTCTAACTATGTTGACGTAGCCGGTACACCTGCACAGGTTTCCCTTGATATATTCCCTAATTTCGTCCTCAGTTGGACTAGGGTTCTCCTTCAGAAGAGCTTTAGCGGTTAAGATAAAGCCGGGAATACAATATCCACATTGTACAGCACCTTCATCTAAGAAGGCTTCTTGAATCACATCGAGCTTACCGTCCTTAGCTAGCCCCTCTATAGTAACTACGTTTTTTCCATCTACCTCAATAGCTAAGGTTAGACATGAGAGAACCGCTTCTCCATCTACCAATACGGTACACGCTCCGCACTCTCCAATTCCACAAGCGTACTTCGTTCCCGTTAAGTAAAGTTTCTCTCGAAGAACGTTGAGGAGCAGCTCGTTAGGTTCGACCTCTACCCTTACCTTTCTACCGTTTAAGGTAAATTCAATTAACTTCTTCATCTCTTACCCGCCTCCCTTATAGCGATACGTAGAGCGTCATAAGTTAAGACCTTAGAGACTTCCCTTCTATATTCAGCGGTCGATCTAATATCGGTAATTGGCCTTATCTCCTTAGAAACTATTTCTCCAGCTCTTCTCAAGTTCTCATCTGTTACCTCTTTACCAGTTAGGAATTCCTCCGCTTCCCTCGCCCTCATAGGAGTTGGAGCGACGGCTCCTAAAGCTATTCTACATTCTCCGATCCTTCCGTTTTCCAATCGAACCATCGCGGCTACGTTTATCTTAGCTATGTCCATGCTCGTTCTAGCTATCTTAATAAACGAAGTTCCGCTATTAGGAGGTAGATGTGGTACTTTAATTTCGGCTAAAAGCTCCTTTGTCCTCAAAACGGTTTTACCAGGCCCTACGAAGAATTCGTTTATGGAAATTTTCCTCTCTCCTTCCACACCGATCGTTTTCAATTCTGCGTTTAGCACCATGAGAGGAGGAGCTGAATCGGCAGCAGGGCTCGCGTTACATAGATTGCCTCCTATAGTTCCCATGTTCCTTATTTGAACCGAGCCTATAGCTCTAACGCCGCAGTATAAAACCGGGAACCTTTCCTTAACTACGTCCGATCTCTCTATAGCTCTAAGCTTCGTAACAGCTCCTATGTGAAGTCCGTCCTCTTTCTCCTCTATGAAGCTTAACTCGCTTATCCTGTTTAAGCTTACTACTACCTTCGGCTCAACTATCCTCTGTTTCATCTTAACTAATAGATCAGTGCCACCAGCTAGAAAGACGATCTCCTCCTCTCTCTTAAGTATCGATAAGAGCTCTTCAATAGAGCTTGGTGCGTAGTAATCGAATGAAACCGGCAAGATCTTAGTATTTACTTTATTAACATCCATTTTTACCCTCCCCCCTTCTCCTTTAAGGCCTTCAGTATCCTTTCGGGAGTAATGGGGAGCTCGTAAAACCTTATGCCTAGAGCGTTGTATATCGCGTTCGCGACCGCTCCAGCTACGGGGTTTAACGCTCCCTCCCCAATTCCCTTAGCTCCGAAGGGACCCGTTGGTTCGTAAGTTTCAACGAAGAATACCTTGTAATTCTCGTTTTTGGGAAGGTCCGCTGCGGTAGGGATCTTATAGTCCGTTAAGAAGCCCCTATTTAATAGTTCGCCGGTTCTAGGATCGTAAACCGTATCTTCTAGAGTAGCCATGCTCCAGCCAATTGAGAAGCCTCCGTGTATCTGACCTTCCACGAGGTCGGGATTTATTACGGTTCCTACATCGGCTCCAGCTACTACCCTAATAGGCTTAACTATGCCGGTTTCGGTATCTACTTCAACTTCGACGAAGTAGCCGGTAAAGTGTGGAGGACAGCTTGGAGGCCTATAGCTCTCAACTACAGCTATAGTCCCCCAATTCTTGTGTCTAGCTATCGTTGCGATCTCTCCAATCGTTAGCTCTCTGCCCTTAACCCCTTCCACGTAAACTACGCCCTGCTTCCTCTTTTCATCTAACCTAAGCTTTAAGGCGTGAGGATAAGCATCTAGCAGCTTAGCCGCAACTTCGAACAGCTTTTGTTTCGCTTTTCTGGCTACCATTAAGGCAACGCCTCCTCCTGCGTAAACCCCTCTAGATGCATGGGTACAGACGTCGTATACCGTAGTTTGCGTATCGGGAATTACAACGTTTACGTTCTCGAGGGGGATACAGAGCTCTTCGGCTATGATCTTAGCGTGGGCGTCTAGAGTTCCTCCTCCATGATCTATTAGGGCCGTAATGTAATCTATGGTTCCGTCCTCATTTATCTTAAGAACCGCTCCCGTATAATCCACTACGTTTCCGGAAATAGGAGAGCCAGCGCTTGATGTATGAAAACCTCTACCTAGTCCAATACCTCTTCTAAATCTACCCTTTTGTTCTCCAGGCTTGGGTCTATTTTTCCACCCAATAAGCTCAGCACCTTTTCTCAGTATTTCCTCAACTCCACAGCTTTGAATGACCGATTTAACCGTTGGTCCTTGTCCCCAAAACACATCTCCTTTGCCG
>Ga0190310_1000804_pt1 | contig 10171 bp, 9 predicted proteins | sample 48700778_MG_FD_165059 | JGI IMG/M metagenome (GOLD analysis project Ga0190310, IMG submission 165059) | Hydrothermal vent sediment bacterial communities from Southern Trench, Guaymas Basin, Mexico - 4870-07-7-8_MG | ecosystem: Environmental > Aquatic > Marine > Hydrothermal vents > Sediment ... | reverse complement strand
CTATTATTTTATAAAAAAGTGATAAAATTTTTACTTGTTCTACCAAATCTTTACTTTCCTTAATATTATTAAGGAACTCTTTATTTTCGAGTATTTCCACATGATGATATATAGATATAAAAGGTTTCTTTCTGTCCAATATATCTAAATATTTCATTAAACTTAAGTGAATGCTACAATCTGAAATGTACATATCAGCATCAGAAATATCTTTCATTATTTCTTTATGTTTAGCTAATATCTTCAGTAGTCTAAAGCTTTGAAAAATATTAAGTAACAAACTTTTTTTAATATCCAATTTCATCTCTTTTACGAAAAATGCATCTATGGGCAGCACATATGTTTTTATTCCTTTGCTAATGAAGTAATCTTTAGCAAGACCTTTTTCTCCTGTGATAATTATAATCTCTATATTATCTTTCAAAAGATTTTTTAGATATTGAATTATTGCAAAACTTCTTATTGCATGTCCCAGTCCTATATTGTTAACTCCAAAAACGACTTTCATCTTTTATAAACACTTCTGCATATTTGGTTCCTATTATTTTTCCAGCAATTCTTGCCTTAAATGGTATATAATACCTAAAAAACCAAGTTATTTGTTTTTGACTTATAAAATATTCAATAGCTTTCATTTTTATGTGAAAAACATTTGTAATGTCTACATAGAGCTTTGGTCTACTTGAGATTAAGTCAAAAGGAGATGTAACTTCAAATGTATATCTTTCGAAATCTCCTTTTAATCTTTTGGCAAATCTATGCACCGCTCTATGATCTGGATGTCCATCTGTGAGGGAATGATAGAACAAGACTCTTGGATTTAAATCTTTTATAACCTTTTGTATCCTATTTATAAGAAACTTATCTTTATGAATTCTATTCATTTTAAAATCAGCACCTATGAAATAAATATCTTTTATTCCTAAAATTTTGGCTGCATAGAAAGATTCTTTTATTCTTTTTTCGGCTATCCTATACTTATCTTCAGAGTAAGGAAAAGTGCTTCCAAATGTGAATATGATTACATATATATCTTCTTTTTTAGATAATTTTGCAATAGTACCCCCCACTCCTATGACTTCATCATCTGGATGAGCTGCAAGTACTAGGATAGTCATTAAAGAATAACAAAAAATAGTGAAACAAAAAATAATACTTATTAAACACTAATCATAGTAGTCGTCTTAAGTATGTCTTTAGATTCTTGTCTTATCTTTGTGACTATGTCATCAAGTTCTTTTAGATCTTTTGTTTCTATTTTTGCAACTATATCATATTCTCCGTATACTACTGCGGCTTCTTTTATTTGAGGTATTTTTAGAAGTTTACTTATTACTTCTCCTTCAGATCCTGGGGTAACTGATATAAGCATCCATGCTTTTGGCATATTGTAAAAATAGGAAGGAAAAGTAAAAAATAATTTTTGTTCTATAAATTTCTTACTACTTTTTAATCACTATAGCTGTATTTTAGTTGGACAGTAAGGCAATTTTTTAATAGTATTTTCCAATAATCCTCAATATAAAACTATGGGTATGTACAAATATTTAGAGAGATTTTGGAAAAAGTCAAAGGAAATATTGAAAAGTCTTCAGAAACAGAGACTTATAATTTGGAGGAAGCAGCCTTCTATTGTAAGGATAGAGAGACCTACTCGTTTACTAAGAGCTAGAATGCTTGGTTGGAAGCCAAAACAAGGTATAATTTTAGTAAGAGTACGAGTAAAGAAAGGAGGAAGACATAGACCTAAGCCTATGGGCGGAAGAAAACCCTCAAAATCTGGAATACTGCACTATTCTCCTAAGAAGAATTTACAGCAAATTGCTGAAGAAAAAGCTGCCAGGAAATATCCAAATCTAGAAGTTTTAAACTCTTATTTTGTAGGTGAAGATGGAGAATATAAATGGTTTGAAGTAATTCTCATTGACCCAGCTCATCCTCAAATTCAAAAAGATCCTAGATATGCATGGATTCTTCTACCTGCAAATAGAAGAAGAGTTTTTAGAGGTCTTACTTCTGCTGGTAAAAAAGCAAGAGGTCTTAGATGGAAGGGAAAGGGTGTTGAAAAAGTCAGGCCCAGTATAAGATCTAACAGGGGGAGAGGGAAATAGAATATCTATTTTTTACCTAATAATTTCTCAAGTAATCTTCCATATGCAGGCCTTGTGATTAATACGCCTACTAGTAAATCTAATAATGTTGTAACTCCAAAGCCTCTTAGAAATACAAGTGGTGAAAATATAAGGGGTAACAAAGCAGCAATGCTTATAGCAAAACCAACAATTACTATGAAATAAGCTTTCTTAACCATTTCTTTTATCTCAGAAGTTGTTTCTTTTTTTCCTCTGAGGACTTCTTCCGTTATTATTATCTGATCATTTACCCCAGTACCTACAGCTGCTATGATACCTGCTAAGCTTGCTATATCCATTGTCCATTGAATTAAGGACGCTAAACCTAGAGTAATAATTATTTCTGAAAAGCATACGAATAAGAGGGCGGCCAATATTAATGGATTTCTATAAACAAATGCTAAGTAAATATATACTGCTACTACTGCTAACAAAAATAATAGAATTAGGTTATTAGAAACTTCTTTTCCATATTCTGGAGAAATTTCTTGAATAGATGTAATTTCAAGCTTTACAGGCAGAGGTTTTGATGATAATATAGCTTGAAGCTTTTTCATGTTGTTTATTGCTACCTCTTTATTAGGATGCCCCCCCTCTATTGTTGCGCTATCTACTTCCTTTCCTTTTAAATCAGCCGATATTCTCAAAGAATCTACGAGCTCTTCATCTATATACAAATCTAATGTTTCGTTAAGATAACATCTTGTTTTATATGTATATGGACATACTATTTCTAAATCTTTTGTGGCTTCTGCAAATCTTTCAGCGCCTTTCTTTGAAATATATATAGAAAACATAAATCTCCATATTCTACCATCAAATACTACTTTTTGGCATTCTGGATTACCAATACAGACACCCACTATATCCTCATATGTAAATACAGTTTTATTACCTATCCTAGCAGTTAATTTACCTTCTTTCTTGATGAGATCTTCAATTTCTTTTATACTTCCTCTAGGAATTTCTACAAAGAAATTTATCCTTCCTTTATAATCTATTATATAACTCACATCTACTTGTTTGACCCCATATACGTTTAATCTTAATTCTAAGCTTTCCTTTATATTATTTATTTCTTTGTTGTTCAAGTTCCTTTCAGGTTTTAATATAGCTCTTACACCACCCCCCAATTCTATACCATATTTTAAATTTGTTTGTTTTATTTCGTCTACATCAATTATATCACTTAATTTCTTATTTTCTAAGCTAATAGGCAAACTTTCTGTTTTATATAGGTATGGTAAAATTTCTTTTTCATAGTATATAATTACAGTTGTATTTAATCCCACTTTATCTGAACAAAATAAAAAGTCCTTCTTATTTGTTAAATTAGTACAAGTATAATTTACGCCTTCGATTTTCTTAAGTATATAACCTGGTTTTAGATTTGGGATATCCTCTAAGACATAAGTTATTACCAGACCTTTCTTAAAATTGGGATGTATCCATAAAAGGGATAATATCAATAAAATTAGCGTTAAGAATACATATGGATCCAAGAATATTTTTTTAATTCTTTCTTTCATTTTCTCTTTTCCATAATTATTCTTTGAATAGGTCCGGTAAACATCCATGTGTCTATAACGTCATAAATTATTCCTAAAAGAAGAGTTAATGCAAGAGTTCTAATTAAATCAATTTTTGAAATTATTATCATCAATGTGAATACTATTGCCGCAGCTATATCTTCTTTTATTTCTATTTGAAAAGCTTTTTTTAACCTTTCATTCAATCTACCTTGTCTTTTATATAAGTACGTCGCTAAAAGTGTGTCAGAGTCTTCGCTGTAGCCAATTAACATTAAAAGAGCTGTTACTGTAATTAAGCTTATAGGAATATTTAGCAGAGTTAATGTTCCCAATATATTTACCATATCCATGAATGTAGAAAATGTTATAGATATAGCAGGTAAAATAGACCTAAAGTAATAGTAGACTACAACTGTAACTAAAATAAATCCAATAATCAAGATAATTACTAATGTTTTAAATAAAGACATACCTACTTTCCCACTAAATTTTCCAATAATAATACTTTCTTCTTTTACACCTTTTTGTATTAAATAATTCTTTATTTCATCGATATTTATATTCTCTGGGTAATATAATTCATAGCCAGATAATTTACCGAGTGAAACTATTTTTTTAATCTCACAATTTACTTTGCAAATATCTCTTAAAACATTTTCATCTATGTTAGTACTTTTTATGGTTATTTTTAATCCTCCAGTGATATCTATCCCCAAATCAAAAGGTTTTCCAGTATGATAAAAGTTGTATACCATAGGAAATGTGTTAAAAAGTAATATCAAAATAGGTATCACAATAATCTTCTTATAGTGTTTAATAAAAAGAAATTCGAAGATTTTGGAAAATTTACTACTTATTTTCATTTTTTACATACTATATTATGCAAATTGATTAAATCTTCTTTGAATTCTTCTAAATCTTTTGGTATATCTATAGATATAACATCTTTTAATTTTAAACCTTTTTCCTCTTTCAATTTCCATATTTTTGCATTAAACTCTATTATTTTATTAAATTTATCTGCATACTCTTCCTCTTTATCTATTTCTATAGCCTTTGGGAATAATTGTTTATGGATGCTATCTTCTCTATTTTTTGCATATATTTTTTGCCATAGATATTCAGTAATAAATGGTAATATTGGTGCCCATAGGAGGAGTATTCCTTTGAATACATAATGAATTGTAAACAATGCAGAGTTCTTTTCATTACCTAAACCTCCCTTAAGCCTTTTCTTGACTAATTCTAAGTAATTACTTGCAAAATCTTCTCTAGTAAATCTCTTTAATATTCTTACTACTGTAAAGAAATCAAAGTTTTTGTAAGCTTCTATAACAGCTCTTAATATTTTATTAAATTTCGCAATTATAGCCTTATCCGTTGGATATAGCTTTTTGGTATCATAATTATCTAATTTATTAAATTGAGATACAAACCTACCTATATTAAACAACTTGTTAATAAATTTGGCATTTCCAGCAACTTTATGTTCTTTGAATGGATAATTTTCTCCTAATTTAACTTCCCCAACAGCCCACATCCTTAGAGCATCTGCACCATACTTTTCTATGATAGGGATTGGAAAAACTATATTTCCTAGAGATTTACTCATCTTTCTACCTTTTTCATCAACACCCATTCCGTTAATTATAACATACTTAAAAGGTTCCTTCCCAAAAAGCAAGTAGGATCTTAATAGAGTATAATACAACCAAGTCCTTATTATCTCATACCCCTGTGGTCTTACAGTTACAGGAAATGCTTTGTTAAATATATTCATGTCATAGACATATCTTGCGACGTATAATTCAGATATGGATGAATCAAACCATGTATCAAATACTCTTTTTTCCCCAACCCATTCAGTACTTCCACAATTTGGGCATTTGTCAATAGGAGGTTTCTCTTTCCATGGTTTGTAATATTTTGGTTCTTTAAAATTAGGCTCGGGAACATATATGTATCCACATCTTTTACAATACCATATAGGTATCTCAGTTGCGTAATATCTTCTCCTAGAAATAGGCCAATCTCTGTTGATATTCTTAATCCATGTTATTAAATGTTCTTTGTATTTTTCTGGATAAAATTTCATTTTCTCGGCAAGTGCTAATAGTTCTTCTTTAAATTCTTTCTGTTTTAAATAGTATTCTTCCATTTCTATAAACTCTATAGGAGTTTTACACCTCCAGCAAATTGGTACATTACTTTTTATTTTTTCCTGTTTTACTATTCTTCCCTCTTTCCTCAAATCTTCAACTATTTTTTCTCTAGCTTCTTTTATAGTTAAACCCTGATATTTACCAGCGTTTTCATTTAATTTGCCGGCTGGATTAATTATAATTTTTGATTTTATACCAAATTCTTCTAATATTTCTATATCAGCAAAACTTCCATAAGAACAAACCATTTCTATACCAGTTCCAAACTCTTTTTCAACTCTTGGATGACTTTTTATAAGAATTTTCTCTTGAGTAATTGGGTTTATTGCATATTTTCCTTCTAGGTTTGTATATCTTTCATCATCTGGGTGATAAATAATTACTCTACATGCTGGTATCAATTCAGGTCTAGTTGTAGCTATTATGATATGATTACCGTCTTCTAAATCGAATTTTATATAATATAAATCTTGTTCGACTTCTTTATACTCTATTTCTGCATCTGCTATAGTAGTTCCACATCTCCAACACCAATTATTAACTCTTTTATCCTTGTATATGAGACCTCTTTTCCACAAAATCTCAAAAGTTAGCTGGGTAAGTGCTCTATACTCATCTGAATCTGTTTTGTAAGGATGATCAGCGTCAAAATAATTATAAAATATTCCACATCTTTTTACAATTTCTTTATACTGTTCCCCTAATTTGTCTAATTCTTTCCTACAAAGTTCTATAAAATCTTCTCTGCTTACATCACCACGAGCAATACTTATTTTATACTTTTTCTCAACATAAACTTCTACAGGCAAACCGTTTCTATCTAAACCAAATGGAAATAGAACATTATATCCTTGCATCCTTGCCGATCTTGCAACTACATCATGGATAATATAAGAAGCAACCGCCCCTATGTGCCAATCTCCAGATGTATAAGGGGGTGGAGTATCAATTGAAAAAATTTCTCTATCATCAAGCTTAAACTCATATATTTTGTATTTTTTCCAATATTCATATATCTCTTTTTCATACTTTTTAAAATTCCATCTTTTTTCTTTGATCATTTCTCTACTCTTAATCGAGGAAGTCTAAGTGGTGGGGGTAAATTAACTAGATTCGCATATGAGATAAGATCCATCACAATTTTTGTCCAAATATTTGGCAATACTTTATCCACATTCTTTAATAGATCATCTTTTTTGTTGATTTTATCATCTTTTTCATATTTTAGTAATATAATCCATTCTCCTTCTATATTTCCAATAGATTCTTTATCAGATATATAATCTACATTCACTTTAAGATTTAATTTGCCTACTTCTGATTTTTTGTCTAGTATTTCTGGATTATCAAAAGAAATATTATATTTTATATTCAATGTTTTTACAGGTTTATTCTCTCTATTACAGTGAATAGCTTTTCTGAATACGTTAATTACCCTCATGATATAGTTTTAGTAATTGTATTTGTAACTTATACTTTTCTTCAACCCTTACTATTATTTCCTTTTTTCAACTATATTTCTAACATAATGAAGGATTGGTTCTCTGAGGTGTATGTAGTTGCTAACAAAATAAGAAATTTAGAAATACAAGGTGCAACCAATATTGCTCTTGCAACTCTGAAAGTAATGAGAAGGATAATAAAAAATATTAGTTTAACGGAGGAAAATTATAAAAAAATACTTGATGCTATAAAAATCTTAAGATATGCGAGAATAACGGAACCTACAAATAGAAATTGTCTTAATATTTTAGAGAATTATCTGAATAAAGTCAAAGATAAGAAAAAGATAATAGAATTGATAGATAGAATTATGACAGATATAAAAAATAGCAAAAGAAAAATTGCACTTATAGGTTCTAGATATTTAGAAGATAAATCAAAAATTTTGACTATATGTCACTCTTCTACCGTAGTTGAACTCCTTAAAGAAGCGAAGAATTCTGGAAAAAGTATAGAAGTTTATGTACCGGAAACAAGACCATTGTATCAAGGCAGATTAACTGCAAAAGATTTGTTGAAATCCAAAATACCCGTATACTTCTTTGTAGATAATGTATTATCCACTGTAATAAATGATATAGATATAGTAATTGTAGGTAGTGATTCTATACTAGCAGATGGGAGTTTAATAAATAAAATAGGCACTAGGATAGTAGCTATTTTAGCATATAAGTATGATATTCCTTTTTTAGTAGCTTCATCCATATTTAAAGTTAATTTAGATTCATTATATGGGATAAAAGAAAAGATAGAATATAGGGATGTTAAAGAGGTTTGGAAAGATGCTCCAAAAGGAATTAAAATAATAAATCCAGCATTTGATTATATCCCTTCTAAATATATTTCAATTTATATTACTGAGCTAGGTTTAGTACCTCCGCAAAAAATTGCAGAAGAAGCGAAGAAGTTCTTTGAGAATTACTTCTAGTATTTATTTTTTGAATTTCTTTTATACTCAACACATCTTTTCACAAAATAATAGTAAGGAGGTGATGGATTTTCTAGCCTAGACTTGAATTCAGGGTGGGCCTGGATACAAAAGAAAAAAGGATGATCTTTTATTTCAATTATTTCAGGGATATTATTTTCAGAAACTCCACTAATTACTAGGCCGTTTTTCGTCAATATATCTGAAAAATCTGGGTTAATTTCATATCTATGTCTATGCCTCTCATATATTACATCTTTTTTATAAATTTTCCAGGCTAAACTATCTTTCTTTATTATATAAATTGGTTTTTCTCCTAATCTCATAGTTCCACCTAATCCATTTACATTTTTCTGCTGCGGTAAAATATCTACAACTGGATGAGGTGTATTTGGATCTATTTCTGTGGAATTGGCATTTTTTAAATTGCATACATTCCTTGCAAATTCAACAATCGCCAATTGGGCACCAAAGCAGATCCCTAAAAATGGTATTTTATTTTCTCTTGCATATTTAATAAATTTTATCTTACCTTCTGCACCTCTTTTCCCAAATCCGCCTGGTACAAGTATACCATCTATATTTTCCAATATTTTATAATTTATGTTTTTATCATCATAATTTGTAGTTTCTATGTACATCACCTCTAAATCTACATTGTTATGGAATGCAGCATGATAAAGGGCCTCTTCTATGCTTACATAAGCATCTTTATTACCTGTGTATTTTCCTGCTATTAATATTTTTATTTTTTCATTAAATTTACCTATTTTGCTTTTTACTGATTTGAATATAGTTAATTTTGGTTCTTGTCTTATATCAATTTTAAGTTTATTTAAAACAGAGTTAATAATACCTCTTGATTTAATTTCTAATGGAACTAAATATTTATTTGGTAGATCTTCAAGAATAAAAACATCAGATTGCCCATATACATATTTTAGAATTTTCTCTCTCACTCTTTCATTTGCAGGTATAGGACACCTTACTACTATTATATCTGGAAAAATTCCTAATTTCCAAAGTAAAAGTATATTCTGTTTGAATGGTTTTGTCTTTAATTCTTTTAAACTTTTGGGATAAATTAAATAAGGGATATATATTGTTACTACATTATCTTTTCCATATTTTCTTTCTATTATTTTTATCGCTTTTATTGCGTATTCGTTTTCAGGGTCGCCTACCGTACCCCCAATCTCTACTAATAATATTTCTGGCTTTTTTTCTTTAATTGCCCTTTCTAGAAATTCAATGAAAACATAAGAGGCATGGGGAAATATTTCCACAGTTCTTCCGAGAAAATCGCCTCTTCTTTCTTTTTTTATTAATTCTCTAAATATCATTCCACCAGTAATTGATGAATATTTATCTAAATCCTCGTTAAGGAATCTTTCATAAGTTCCTAAATCCATATCGCATTCCAACCCATCTTTTAACACAAATACTTCTCCATGCTCATATGGATTTAATGTTCCGGCATCTACGTTTAGATAACCATCAAATTTTATTGGAAGAACTTTGTAACCACATTCCTTTAAAACTCTTGCTAAAGCAGCAGAAAAAGTGCCTTTCCCAACTCCAGAAATAACACCACCTATAACAAAAATAAATTTCAGCATGAAATACCTAGAAATATAAGTTTTTAATTCTTTTTGGTAGAAAGAATTTAAATTATTTTTATACATTCTATTACTACTGTTCAGTAATTAAAAATTAATAAGTAAGGTAATATGAGCATATTTTATTCAACTACTTTTTTATCCTGTCTGGAGTCCAAGGAGGATTAAATGTAATTTTTATATCAACTTCTCTAATATCTTTTATTTCTTTCAACTTTTCTTCAATCTTTTTTAGTAAAATTGGAGCATAAGGGCAAAAAGGTGTTGTAAATGTCATAAGAATATGCACTTTATT
>Ga0190310_1000803_pt1 | contig 10171 bp, 9 predicted proteins | sample 48700778_MG_FD_165059 | JGI IMG/M metagenome (GOLD analysis project Ga0190310, IMG submission 165059) | Hydrothermal vent sediment bacterial communities from Southern Trench, Guaymas Basin, Mexico - 4870-07-7-8_MG | ecosystem: Environmental > Aquatic > Marine > Hydrothermal vents > Sediment ... | reverse complement strand
GTATCTTACTGTTGATTTTATCGTCAAGTTTAACTGCTTTAAGTAGCTCTATTGCTCTTTTTCTCTGCTCCTTTGAAGATACGCCTGCTAGCGCCATGGGTAGTTCAACGTTTTCAAGGGCTGTTAAACTAGATATTAGGTTGAAGTTTTGGAAAATGAAGCCTATTTTGTGGAGCCTTATTTTACGTTTTTCTTTGTCGCTAAGGCTTGCTGCGTTTTTTCCGTTTAAGTAGAGTTCTCCTGAAGTTGGATTATCTAATAAGCCTAATATGTTAAGTAAAGTTGTTTTACCAGAGCCAGATGGGCCGACTATTGCTACGAGTTCTCCTTCCTCAACTCGTAAATTAACTTCTTTTAGCACTTTTATGGTGGATTGATTAGATTCATAGTATTTTTTTATTTTTATGGCTTCTATTATCATATTTCATCCCTTAGAATATTAATTGCTCCTTTTCTTAGCATTCCGACAGCAAGGATTAATCCAAGTAAAATTCCCATTATTAGTAGAATAGCGAAGACATTAACTAATGTGGGTAAGTTTATAACTACCCAGATATGTTCAAGTAGAATATTTGGCGTTATTTTACCAAGCCATCGTAGCATTATGAAGCTTGATAGAAGACCTAGTACTGTGCCTATTGCTCCTCCGATTAAGCAGAGAAAAACTACTTCGAGAATTATTGTGAGTATTAGTTGGTGTTTTGTTGCTCCGATGCTATCTATTATTGCTATTTCTCGTCTTCTTTCGTAAATGTTGATGAGTGAGAGTACAATGATGAAAAAGCTTCCTATAATAAAGGAAAGTATTTCTATGGCAGTGCTCCATCTTCTAAAATCGTTTAATAAAGGTTCTATAAGCTGATTTCTCTCTTCCGTTGTTAAAACGTCAACATTTGGGATTTCCTTTTCGATTCTTTCCGCCAGCTCTTCCTCCGATACCCCCTCTGTAGGTTCCACAATAAACATATGAACAATTCCATGGTAGCCATATACTTCTTGAGCAACTTTTAGAGGCATAATAATCATGTAACTTAGAACCGAAGAAAGACTAGGACTTAATATACCAACAACAGTGAAATTTACTCCACGTATAACTATTTTTGAACCTACGGTCAAGTTGTTCCAGTCGGCTAAGTATCTTCCGATCACAACTTCCTTGGAATTGTTTTTTGGCCATCTTCCACCTTTACCAGGTTCCAATGGGCCAGTTAGAACACTCCATTTACCGCAGGGAATTCCAACCGTTATGTTTGTAGGTAAGAATCTTTTTTCAGGAGATATACTGTAAACAAATATTGCAGGTACGACCGTCTTTACCCCTTCGATCTCTTCTATTTGTTCACCGACTTTCTCTAGTAGTGCACTTCCTATAGGGGCTATTTGAATAAAATAGCTGTTTTTCGAAACAACGACAATCTCCCCTTTATAAAAAAGATTTGAACTCTCAATGAAATACATAGCGAAGTTTACTGTTGAACTAATTGAGATAATGAGCATTATGCAAAGAGAAAAGCCTGTTATGCAAAGAAATGCTCTAACCTTTTTTCTAAAAACATTTTTGATGCACATCGTAAAAATATGCATCTTACAATTCAACTCCACTATAATGATATAGCTTAACTTTATCTAAATAGTTCATGTCAATATTCAAAAATAAAAGAAAAAATAAAATTTTATTTTTTCTTTCTGAGTAATATTGATGCAGCAACTATTATGAGCAGTAGAACAACGACTCCACCGATTATTGCGAAGAGATATCTCTCTACTGGTGTTGTAAAATCTACGTAAATTATAACCTCGCTGAAATGCACCGTAACCATTATTATGTATTCCGTTTCTGTTTCAAATATTTTTGCATCGGAAGCTGGTTCTCCATTAATGTAAACCGTGAGTTGAGCACCTGATGGCACAACATCCTTTGGAATTGTTATGTTTACGGTAGCTATTGTTCCAGAGGGTCCACTAACCACGAATTTTAATCCTTTGGTTGCTCCCAGCATAGTATAACCTGTTTCATAACTTACATTGGTCACTGTGACCCCTGAAACATTTGCTACTACCTCGATTTCAGTTTCCTGACCTGCAACTACGATTGGAAAGACTACTTGCCGAGATTCGAATAATATTTCTCCGAGTTCAGCCATAACGAAGTCTTTTCTTGTCACATTCCATATTGCGTATCGATCTGTTTGCTCCATGGGTTCTAGTATGTCTTCTGGTATATGTAGGTACACTTGATGCGTTTCATTTTCTCCACCGACTATTTTAAGTGTCGCCGTTCCTGCATATTCTGTATCATTTAGAGCTTCGAAGAGTAATGGAAATCTGAAGAATGTCGCATTACCTACTGCTTCAGTTTTTATTCTATTTATAATGATTTCCCCGGTAAGACCAGTTGATGTTGATTGATGCATTTCAAGCTTTACGTGCTCAGGTTTAATGTCCGCCTTATCTAAGAATTGATACCACACTTCTTCAGTAACATTTGGATCCATTTCAGCAACAAAGTCAAGCCACGCGCTCTTTGCTTCAGCAAGCGCATCATCCACGTTTCCACCGATTTCAAAGTCACATTCTGCACTAAATTGTCCATTAGCATAACTGATTTGGAAAGAGAATTCTCTGATCTCTATTGCACTCACTGCTTCAAACAGCTCACTCTCGAATTCAATAATGTCTTCAAATGGTGGTTCCTCTTCTGGAGGAACAAATTTTATTAACAATTCGCTTAAGTCGGTGAATGCTTCCGTTGCATTGCCTTCAAGGATTAGCGACAAATCTAGGAATGTGAGTGCGAAGAATTTGGCGTTAGTAAAGGTAAACTCTCCGTCAGCTGTAAAGGTCCATCTATCTGCAGAGTCGGTAAGCAAAATACTTAACGTAGCTTCTGAGGGTGCTCCATTATCGAATTTAGCGAAAACTTCGAACTGAAGTTTTGCATTACCTTGGCCTTCCCATAGTCCATTTATTGTTATGTTTTGCATGACATTGCTGGCATTAAAGAAAGCAGTTACGTTCGTAAGCCCACTAAATTCACCTAGAATAAAGTCTGCCTCAGTTGTTACATTAACGCAGACAAAAACCTTACCGTCTGTGGTGGAACTTTCCACAATATTAACTGTGCAGTTTTCAACCATGGTATTTAACATGTCTGTTAAGTTTCCTATGAGTTCTAAAAATACGTTTGGCGGCATTACAAACTTTTCATATGGGAATTGTTGTGGAGCACCAGTTGTTTCATTCATAATTAAGGGTAAAAATGTATCTTCTAGTCTAACTCTGAATGCTTTTTCAGTTTCGCTTACATTAAGCCAGAAGTATGCTGCGATGGGTATGCCTCCGAGGAAATGTACTGCTCCTTCACTTACGAGTTTATTATCCACGTATGTTCCGTTTATGCTTAGGCTACTTATGTTTAGGCTACTTATGTTAGCGAATGGGCTACTTATGTCGGCGAATGGTCCAAGTTCTTCTTCAGGTGGGATTATCGTTGCTTCCGCTGATCCACTGTATGTTTCATTTTTCTTAAGTAGTTCGAAAAGCATGTCTACTGTCGCGTTATCTGGTGCTGGTGTTTCCTCGTGAAACATCTGAAGCTCGATTGTTTGGTCAGGGTATACGATTAGTGTCATGTTGTCAACTTGCTGTCGTTCCTCTTCTTCAGGTTTCAGATTTACTGATGTTTGTGTGGTGATCGTTGCAGTATATGCTGCGCCAATCATTGATATCAGAAATAACATAATAAATAGCGTGGATATGTATTTTCTCATTCTTGACAGCTCTCCACATATCACCATTTTTTATAATATGCACCACAACTTGTATGGGTATTTATATATAAAAGTTGCTGTCGACCTTATTTACATTACATAATATTTTACTGTCTCAAAATGTTATTCGCATTAAAAACATGCAGAAAAACTTGATTTTCGCAACTTAATGTTTTATTTTTTGTTCATGCCACTATACATTTTGCCGACTTCGTAGTTAAAAAAACATACAACAGAACTCCAATTATCTGCGTGTACGTTTTGCGTTAAAAGAACTTCCGCCTTTGATTAAGTTTATAAATTCATGAAAGTTATTTAATTCTCCAATATTCCGCTTAGGTGGTTACATGAAAAGGAATATTATCATCCTTAGTTTGATAGCTTTTGTTGTTAATTTGGGTTTTGGGGCAATAATGCCTATAATGCCATTTCTACTCCTTAGTTTGGAAGGCGTCATAACTGAGATTCCAGAAAAGTTGGAGAGTATTAAGGGCGCTGAAATGTATGCTTTTCAGTTCGGCCTAATGACCTCTTCTTTCATGCTTACAAGAGCTTTTTTAGCCACATATTTTGGGAAACTAAGCGATAAAATTGGTAGAAAACCCCTTATAATTGCTGGATTAATACTTTACACCTTTCTCTCATATATTTATACTCTCGCGCAAAATTGGGTGCACCTCGTTTTAACTAGAGCTGTCCAAGGTGTTGCTTCCGCTATGGTTTGGCCTGTTGCAGAAGCCCTCCTAGTAGATACTGTGAGACTTGAGGAGCGAGGAAAATACATGGGATGGTACATGACCCTCTCAAATTTAGGTTTTATTATTGGCCCCTCCATAGGGGCTTATCTATATAAATTGGGTGTCTATGTTTTTAATTTAGGTGTTCCTGAATGTTTTGTATTTCCTTTTTATCTTTTAACGGCACTGGCCGGGATTACGTCAATTGCAGCTTTTGCTACACAGGAAATAATAACAACAAGAAGATCCAAGATTGAGAGAGCAGAATCGAAATATGCAGATGAAGTTCTTAAGATTCCTAGGGAGATTAAGAGATCTTTGCATACTATTTATTTCATGGGATTTGCTAATGGTATCGCAATGGGGCTTGTTTTTCCAATAATGACTCTTTTCATTATGCAATATGTTACTACTGATCCTGCTGCTCAAGGAATTATTAGTACAATTTCAGGTTTTGTCGGTTTTCTTGTTAATTATCCCGCCGGATTTATTTCAGATAAAAAGGGTAGAAAACCTGTTGTAATTACTGGTCAACTAATTTCTAGAACATCCACTTTGCTACTGCCCTTCTCTAAGAAAGTTAGCGACCTTATAATTATTAGTTCCATTAGAAGTGCTGCATTTAATGCTTCTTCTCCTGCTATGAGGGCTTTACAAGCAGATTTAGCACCGAAGCAGATTAGAGGAAAAGTCTTCGGTGTTATGCAGTCATTTTTCAATTTTGGCGCAGTCATAGGTCCGTTACTTGGATCAAAAATCTATGAAATATCTTTTAGATGGAATATTCATCTCTTCGGACTAGTGTTGCCTGGAGTTTCCATATCTTTTTGGATAAGCGCATTTATAGGGTTTGTGACTCTTGCAATGTTCATTTTATTCGTTGAAGAACCAAAAAAGACCGCCGAAAGCTAACCGATGCAAGTGTAAAATATTAAAACACCTAAGTTCCCAAGTTATATTAGTTGATAATTTGCACAAAACTGTTAAATTATTAACAACCTATGATGAAGAGTGGGTAATTTCTTCTCGGAGGGTTGCAAAATGGAAAAGAACATGGAATTTTACTTTTTGGTGAGCATCGTTGCTCTTGCAGCCGCTGTAATAATATATCTCACTATGGTCGTCCTAAAGATTGGAAAAATATACTCAGTTATAGCTAGTATTTTGGGATCAATTGCTGTAGCTCTTTACAATCTACTTGGCGAAGAAGACTAACAAATATATTTCTTTCCTCACAGCTATCCCTCTAGTTTTAAATCGAAAAATTAACAAGACACGTGAGATTATATTAAGATGATAAAGTGAATAAATATGCAGATCCCAGACAATCCAAAAATAAAACTCTACAATTATTTATTGGATCTAGTGGATACTAAAGATGGAAAAGGAACTTCTATTTACATAAGAAATGCAAAGCCCTTCATTGAAGATATCTGGAATGAGATAATAGAGAATGTTGGAAGAACGTTCAGAGTAAGAGAAACGATCCCTAAATTGCTGGATATAAGTTATAGTGTATTTTATGCTTATAAGAATGGTAGAAAATCTATACCAATTCAGAAGCTCTATAAATTGATTTTAGTTTGGAAAAACTACTGCAAAAAATCGGAAAAAGAAGTGAAGGACAAATGGAACCAAATCTTCAATAGTGAACTAGAGTTTTGTAGTCGAAACAGGGATCAGATAGTAAAATTGCCAAAGGAAATAACACCTAAATTATCCTATTTGATGGGTTGGCTATGCGGTGATGGCCATTTTCGTTCAACTGGAGGACAGTATCTTATAAAAATCAGTGAAAAATCCACTAAACAATTAGAAAAAGTTATAAAACCATTAATTAAGGAACTGTTCAATTTAAACGTTAACATTTATAGAAGATATAAAAATGGATATGCGGTACAATTTAGTTCTAAGCCAGTTCTAAGATTTTTAATAAACGTTCTTAAGATTAAAGTTGGCGAAATTCCTGAAATAGTGAACATTTTAGATGAAGATAATAAAAAATGGTTTCTAAGGGGAATCTTTGATTCTGAAGGATACGTAAATGACGATTATGAGCACAATAATCACGTTATTGTGATTTCTCAATCTAAAAAAGCTTTTCTAATGGAGGTATCTGAAATACTTAAAGAACTAGGCATAAAGTGCTTTTCAATTGTTTTTCATAAGACATTACTAGGCAAATGGTATTCGTTAAGAATAAGGAAACTTTCCGAACTAGTAAACTTTTCTAAAACTATTGGTTCCTCACATATCGACAAATCAAGAAAACTCCAAAGTTTGGTGATGAAGATTGAAAAAAGTTGGAATCGCTGAATTACCATTACATCACGGGACTTGTCCGCCATGGCTATTTAAGAGGATGGTTAAATTATCAAGAATTATATGTGAAATCATAATTTCTGAGTTCGGCGTAAATGAACTCCTTATAAGATTATCAGACCCATTCTTTTTCCAGTCTCTCGGTTGTGTTCTTGGCTACGATTATCACAGCTCTGGAATAACCACAACTGTCACGGCAGCTCTTAAAGAAGCACTTAACAAAGAAGAATATGGTGTCGCAGTCTGTGGAGGAAAAGGCAAAACTTCATTGAAAACTCCACGAGAAATTGTAAAGATTGGCGAAGTATTTGGCTTCAGTGATGATAAGATAAGGGAATTGCAAAGGGTTAGTAGATTGGTTGCTAAGGTTGATAATGCGGCTTTGCAGGATGGTTTTCAACTTTATCATCATGCTATGGTTATAAGTGAGGATGGAAAATGGGCTGTTATTCAGCAAGGTATGTGTCCTTTGAGTAAGATGGCTAGGAGGTATCATTGGCTTTCACTAGGTCTTAATAGTTTTGTTAATGAGCCTCATACCGCTATAGTTAGTGATGTTATGCGAAGTAAAGTTTTAGATATGACTGCTAAGAAAAGCGAGGAATGTAGGAAAATTTCTTTAGATCTGGTCAAAGATAACCCTAAAAAGCTTCAAAAACTGTTTCTCAGTGTTGTTAGAGACCCTAAGCAAAAAACGCTTTTTGACATAGAAAAAACACGTAGATCGCTGGATGTTCCTGTTCTTGTTATGCCTAGAAGAATAGATTGGAAAGCCGTTAAGAAAGCTTACGAATTACAACCTCGCAATTACGAAGAACTTCTTTTGATTAAGGGTTTGGGCCCAGGCGCGATTAGAGCTTTAGCTTTGATTTCTGAAATTATTTGGGGCGCTCCTCCAAGTTGGAAAGATCCTGTTAAGTTTTCTTTTGCTCATGGCGGGAAAGATGGAGTTCCATATCCAGTAAATTTAAAGAGAATGGAGAAAAGCGCTCAAATTCTAGAGGAAGCTTTGAAAATGGCCAAAATAGGGGAGAAAGAACGTATTAAAGCACTGAAAAGACTGAGAACAATACTACAGAAAAAATCTGATTCATAAAATGCAAATTGCTATTCATTATTGATGCTTACGATAGTTTTAGCCAACACCGTCTTAATTTTGTAATTTAACTTTCTGAGCCATCCAAATAAAAGAAATGTTTATACTAATTCAACTTAACAAGCATATCAACTGATGGTTGTAGTTAAAAAATCAAGCAACACATTTAGCCTGCTTATTTCTGTTTTTGACGTTTCCAACAGGGTTTCGAGAGGACCATCCAAGAACGCCTTTACGTTTTTGATCTGCTCTTTGTCTCCTAGTCTAATGGCTATAATTATGCGTCTTAATAGATCTAAGAATTTTATGTCTCTCACGTGAAGAGGGAGATTTTCTGAGAGAGAGATAAGAGTTTTCCTAATTTGCCGAGTAGCTCTCCAGTGTAATATTTGCTTGAGAGATAGCTTATGGTAGCTCGTATTATATGTTGAGCTAATAAAGCATCGATTGCCATTAAATTTGCATCATCACAAAGGTGGCTTACATCGTAGTCGAATATTAGTCTTTCGTAGATTCTAGCTCCAAAAATGTAAAGGTTCCTTGCATCTTTTTGTTTTCCTAGTAGCTCTAAGCAGTCTGCTAATATACAAATGTCGGAAGCAAGTTTGCTGTCGATAATTTTAGTTTTTTGCATTTTTTCCATTTTTGAGAAAGAAGAGATTCAATTTTCTTTCGGTATTTTTTCTTTTTCTTCTCTTCCAATTTATCTAAGTGTTCGATAATCGCCTTTAACTCTTTCATCTCTATTTCTTCGATTTTTATTTTTTTGATTGCTTTAAAATAGTATTCGAATCCCATTCCATAGTAGTTAAGCGATTCATCTGTCTTTCCCCTGTTTTCATAATGCTTTGCTATTGTGAATGATAGAAAAGCCTTTTTGTATAGATCATTCTCTTCATTTAATGCTTGAATATGAAGATTTATAGCCTTTTGCCAGGTCTCATCAAATTTTTCTTCTTCATTTAATTTCATGTAAGTTTTGGCTACATTCATGAGGGCCTTTGCAGCAGAAACTATTCTGTTTTTCGCTAATCGATCTTCCATCTCTTCTTTGTAAAGCATCACAGAGTTAAGAAGAATGAATTTAGCTTTTTCTTCCATGCCAGCGTAGAGATAACATTTGCTGGCAGTTTTGCATATTCGTTCCAACGTTTCATAGTTCTTTTCGCCCGCTCTTTTAATAAGTTCGTATGTCTTTTCATATGCTTCCGCCGCACTAATATAATCTTCCATGAAAATGTAGCATCTGGCAATCATATCCAGATATTTAGCTGCCCCTTTATAATCTCCAGACTCTTCACACAGTTTTTCTGCATCTATTAGTAATGAAACAGCATCTGGAATTCTTTTAAGTCTCAGCAGAATATCGACCGTCTTTTCGATATCGTCCTCGTTTCTATACATTTCAAGAACTCTTTCCAATAGCTAGTTTATAGTGTCCTTTGGCGAATTAGCGAGGACGTGATAAGTTATTGCTCTCTCGAGTAGGGTTGGGTTATCTATTGCGCATTTTTCAGCTTCTTTTGCAGCTGTCTGAAAAGCTGAAATCATGTTTGATATGAGATTTAAGTTTTTGTAGCAGTAACCCATTCTAGCGTATAGTATTGCTTTTCTTATTCTTTCCTCAGGGTAAAGAGCTACGTTTTTATCAATAATTTCTATGGCTTTTTGATACTTCTCTATTGCTTTCTTAAACTTGCCTTCTTCCTCAAGTTTTCTTCCTTGCATTTCATGTTTCTCAACTTTTTTAAGCGACATAATGCTCCTCACCCTCACATTTAAAACCTATACTTAAATGGAGTAAATAAAGTTTGTGAAGATGAAGCCAACCTAATTCCCTTTAAATGTATCATGAGCGATAAAATAGAACCCACACTTAAGATAAGAATCCAAAACATCATTGAAACATTTACTGAAATTTCTAAAAATATGAGTTTCTGCAACCGTTTTAGGTAGTTATATTTATAAAAGGATAATTTTCTTAAAATTTTGGTAGTACCAAAATTTTGGTGGGAAAACTCTTTGAAGCTAAGCGTCATTTTAACAGCGATGTTAATCGTTACTCCTCAATTAATTCATCCGTCTAACTTTGTTCAAGCATATAATAGTGATCTAAACGTAGTAACGTCAATGAGTATTATAGGTGAAATAGTAAAGGACATCGGAGGTAGTAGGGTTAATGTTTATTCCATTTTGCCTGAAGGTGTTGATCCTCATAATTACGCTTTAACTGTCGAAGATATACA
>Ga0190310_1000802_pt1 | contig 10178 bp, 24 predicted proteins | sample 48700778_MG_FD_165059 | JGI IMG/M metagenome (GOLD analysis project Ga0190310, IMG submission 165059) | Hydrothermal vent sediment bacterial communities from Southern Trench, Guaymas Basin, Mexico - 4870-07-7-8_MG | ecosystem: Environmental > Aquatic > Marine > Hydrothermal vents > Sediment ... | reverse complement strand
TAGTATTAGTTTATATGTTTGTTCATAGTCAAGACCTCTATCCCATGCATAGGGTTTACTCATAACGTTAACTTACATAATTCTGCTTAATGTAAGTTAACGTTAATGGCTTATAAACGTTAACTTATGACCCTAAGTTAACAGTCTCCAGACGTATCGCACTTATATTAATTAAATAATGTAATTAATATATGGAACGATGTCTAACTTGCAGGTTCTGGACACCCATGAACGAATATGAAGGCTATTGCTGGCTTAGAGGCATTTACACAGATGGAAATTACAAATGCTACAACTACAAGAAACACAGTTAATAGTAACTGTTATATAGTTAATATTAACTATATAACAGTATGAGAGTGATGAAGTCAGTAGTACTGGACATGGAGCATATACACAAAGCACAGAAATTAATAGAGGCTAAAAAATACGAAAACTTCTCAGAGATCGTAAGAAAAGCTTTAGAAATGCTGTTTAAGGAGGAGGGAGTTTAAATGGATGCATTAGAACTTATTGAATGGATTATAGAACATAAGACTTGCATCTGTGGCGGCGAAATTGAGGAAACAGAAGATGGCGTATGGGTTTGTAAAAAATGCGGACTTAGGATAAAAGAGGTGAGGTAAACTATGCAAAAGCGTTTGTTAGAGTTTGAAAATGCTAAAGGTTTCTTGCAGAACAATATACTACAACAACTACAACGCATAAAAGAGTACATTGAAAAAATAGACTTTGATGAGGAAACTCTTAAACAAATTGACGACTTGCTTTTTGATATTAAAAAGGTTATTTCAGATAAGTTGAGGGGGGGTAGAGATGAGGATAGGAATGATAGAAGTCATACATAATGTAGACGAATTTTTAGAAATACTTTCTGATGGGAGCAGAATACACTATGAACTGTATTGGAGGCCTATAGAGTATTCAAGGGAAACAGGATTAATATATGAGATAGAAGCTGGAATAAACCTATACGGCTTAGCGAAAGAAGGACACATAGTTGTATGCAACATTTTTAAAAGAGTTACATGGGAGTCTCCAGAATTGCGAAAGTATAACAAAGGAGGATTACATGAAGACTATAATGCCTGGATAAAAGACGTTTGGAAAGAATTTGAAGAAATAGCCTCTTCTCTTAAGGCGACTAAAGGAAGATTTGAATGGAGGGTTGAAAATGGATTTCGCAAAGATAAAGGTTCTAAGTGATTGCATTTACGAGCTTAGGAAAATGAGATCAATAATGGCAAAAAACGGACTAACAGAAATAGCTGAAGAGATGGACAAAGTAGTAGAAAAAATGGTTGAGAAATTGCATGAAATAACAGGAGTGAGAAAATGACACTAATAAATTTTGATACGAGATGTTTAAAAATCTCCAGAAGAAATAAGCGTTACACTAAGGGCTGTAATCCTTAATAACATAAACGCTGAACTCGTGTTACTTCATAATTTTTTGAACGACTTTATAAAAATCTTAGACTTAGAAACAGTAAATTATCACCCTAAATTTAGACAAGAAATCTTAGAGAAGACTAAACCTATTGCTAAAGATTTGGATGAATTAGGAGAAAAATACCTTAAAAAAGTAGATTTAGCTACAGATTTAGCTTTAATACAAACACTATTAACAACTACCATTTTAGCGATAGAAGTAACGACAACTAGAATTGCAAAACTTGTAGAAGACGAATTAGGCAAACTAGGAGGGGTAAAGGGTGAAGGATATGAACAAAGATAAACTGCTTAAAGAGTTCGTAGAATTCCTAAAAAAGCAAAATTATAGTCCAACAACTGCATACGTATATAAAAATCGAGTTAGATCTATTCTTAACAAAGTAGACAGATACAATGCTTCTTTAGAAGAAGTTACAGAAATCCTCAGAAAAAAAGGAATCAGAGAGAAAGTAATAGTACAATATACTTGGGCTTGGGAGAAATGGCATGAGTTTATCGAAGAGATGAAATTAAATGACGTATACTATTAAATAGCAAAATAAAAATTAATCTTAGTCATATTACGCAGCGGTAAAGAAAAAAGTAAAAAATTAATCTTCATTTTTTATATTTTCTATCTTTTTTGCAAACCTGTACAATTTCTTTAAATCGAGTTTTGGCTGGTTTATATCACCGTAAAGGTATTTTATCAAGTTGTATAAACTTGCATTTACTAACTCCTTATCTTTGCTGCTAAAGTCGGACACTGCAAATTTATCCATGACTTTGACGAACCAGTTTCTGAGCAACTCAAAATCATTAAGCTCTACGTCTTTAGATTCTAACTCTGCTATTTTTGCCTCAAGTTCTGAAACTCTACTTCTCAAAGACGTTATTATTTCGTGTTCTTTTAGCCTTAGCTCAGTCAAATAGTCGATTAAATGCTTTACGTGGTCTGTTATATAACATGCCTTGTGCTTCTCGAAAAAGTCAAGAAGTTTAGTTATGATGGCATGCTCTGGCAAGTCTTCACCCATTCGCTCAAATTCAATCCTTAGTTGAAAAATCTTTTTCTTTATTTCGTTTGGTACTTTTATACTACTCCAACCCTTCATGTTGTAATGTACAAGTAAAAGTATATGAAGGTTACCTATGGGCGTATATATAGAGGTTCAAAATGTTACCGTTAGTAGACATTATGATACCTATATGTTCAGAAGCTATGATATTGTTCGTATTCGTATGATATACTCTTAGCACTTTCTTAGCATTCTTGTATAAAAATATCGAATACGCTCATTTAGATACCATTAGTAACCTACGTATAGACTTCTCCGCTCAGGCTTGGATACTCTATAAGACGTAAATGATTACTCTCATGATCATCATGAACGTTTAAAAATATATACGATTAAAGAGTAGATACATATATGATGCCTGTAGGTTTGAAAGACATATACCTATCCCGAAGTGGGAACGTCCTAATTTATGAAATCGTTTTTGACAATGAGAACATGGCAAAAATGGCAAAGGATATCTTAAAGCAAAACATGGATAAAATGCTCCCTGTGGGAATGGATAAACTTGCGAAAGAGGTTGAAATATCTCAAGAAGGCAATAAAATAATTCAAAAATACATCATGAAGGATGAGAAAACGGCAGAATGTCTGTTTTACTTAATGAAACAGCTACAGGGAGATCTGACATGAAGGTAGGTGATTAAAATGGCTAACAATGATGTAGTTAAGAAAATTGTAGAGATCGGAAGACGTATAGGGTTAAAGCCAGATGAGGTAGAAGACATGGACAAATTCATAGATGCTGTTTATAATTATGTCATGAAAAGACCAACGACAGAATCAGAGAGAACAAAATCTATAGGTGAAATGTTATTGGATATTGCAAGAGGTTCTAAAGCCTTGGAAGATCCAATGAGAGCGTATTATATTCTCAGAGCGATTGAAGAACAAAGATATAAAGAGGGTTTTGAGGATGGGATTAAATTATCGAGTTCAAAAGAATATCAAGAAGTTAAGAGAAAGGAAGCTCAAATATTAAGCTCAATATTAAAAATATATGAAGATAATATAATACCTTTGGTAAGTAATATGATGCAACATTTCAGGGAAGCGTTCTTAGGTCAACAAACACAACAACCTAATATAAAAATTAAGTTTAAGGAGTGATTCTAAATGTCAAGAGGTTTAAAAGGCCATGAGCATATTAAAGTTAACCTAAGCGTTGAGAAAAAGCTTTTGGAGTTATTCACTCAGGAATATCCAGACATCAATTTAAGCTATCTCTTGGAGTTAGTACTGCAAGAAGCTCTAAAGCTTAAAGGTATAAACTATGAGCTTTATGAAGACATTGTTTTAGAGAAGAAAGCTCATAGGGTTGTTAAGAGTCTTAAAAGCCTTGTTGAAACTATGCGATTAGGTAAAACAGTAGGTAAAAAGGATTTAATAGACAGAGCGGAAAGCGAAAGTAAATTATATTCTCAAGTTTTATAATCTTTACCTTTAAAACTATTATTAGATTTGAGTTTGAAAGGACATATGGGGGGTACCCCCTGGTTGCATTTCTCATAGGTTTGCGTATTCGAAAATGCTGCTTCTGATACACATAGGCGTAACCTTATAAGATCTGGACGATTCTTAGGGAGTTAAGCACCCCATTCATACGTATTAATGTTATAATATACGTAATTAGATATAAGTATATCTTATTTCTTATTCTTAATGTGATATGGTATGAATTTGGAGAAGCTTAAGAAAAAGTGGAGTAAACGATGGATGGATGCTAAGGATGATATAGTAGAGGCATTAAGTGATCCAGAGACTCAAAATGAATGGAAGCGAGAAGTCCTAAGCCCAAGAACTGTAAGATTGAGAAGGGAGAGACTTCTAGAGGCTATTAATAACGGGTTAATTGAAGCTGGTTTGGCCGAAGTAGATCCAGCGGAGTGGGCAGCCGAAACTATTTCTGGTGTGCAAGAGAAAACCATTACTGATGTAGAAGAAAACAAATGGGCTGATAGATTCGCACCTTATGCCGATGTGATAGAGAGGGGTAAAGCTGAGCTTGAGAGACTTGGTAAGACTGGAAGAGATGCATTATTGTGGTGGTATGATAACGTATCTAAGAAGCTCCATGAGATAAAGCTTAAGAAAGGTAAAGCGTATGCTGGTAGGAGGGTTGAAATTGCTGAAGTTACTTAAAGGAGGAGGTGATAGGCTTGGCGATTAAGGTTTTGGAGAAGGAAAGAGTTAGGGTTGAGCCAAACCAGATTAGAGTAGGAACTGTAAGCGTACAGCCACAACAGATAAGGCCATATCCTGTGGGGTTCTATCCTCTACAAACAGGGTTTGACTGGAATCAAATGTTACAAATGATGATGACAATGATGCAAATGGTGCTTATGATCACGCTCATGATGCTACCGATTAAAATGTTGCCAACAATCCTGGAGAGCGTAAAGACTGAGTAGTCTTAAACTTAAAGTAGTATACTACATACCAGGATAGGTACATAACTAGACTAATTTTTTAGGAGGTGTTAGAGGTGAAAGAGAGAATAAAGCTTAGTCAAACTACATTTAACGTGAATTACTTAGTCGCAGGTATTGCAGGTTGCTGTTTCTACGATGAATCTACAGGGCTATACTATCCGTTTCCTAAAGAGTTTGTAGCTCTCGCAGAGGAACGACTCCCTGGAACTAAAGAAGACAAAGACGTAAGCGTTACTGTTGCGGCAGATACTACTACTGGAAGCAATAGTATAGAAGCAGAGGCGGGAAGTGTATTCTATTTACAAAAGATAGTTGTTTCAGGGAGTCCACCAAGCGGTAAGTATTCGATATTAGTTGACGGTGTTCCATTGTTCACGGATAGGGCTTTAGCAGCAGAAACAGTAGATATAGTTTCAGAATTTGGAAAGGCTATAAGAGGGAGTAAGATAGAAATTCAGGTTACGTTAGATTCTGCTCCAACTGAAGATACAACGATCAGCATAACTGCAACGGTAATTACCAGGAAGGCTTTAGTCTAAATTTTTGAGAAGGGATCTCAATGATTTTTAGAATACTAAAACACACTATTACTTGTAGAGCTTGCATAGAAAGATATGCTCAGATTATAAGAGAGACTCTGCTATATCTAATAGTTGAAGCTTCTGAAGCTGATATACAGCTTTTGCAAAAGCAGTATGGCGTAATAGCAATTCCAGAAGAATCATTAAATATTAAGAAACATCAATTTCTTTACCAGGAAGGCGAAACTATAACGGTTGATGAAATTAAAACGTTAGTAGGATTTGATAAGCTTGAAGCTTATGGGTTAAACGATGACAATATCACAATAGCAGTTCTTGGAACTGGAGTCAACTTAGACGTTCTCCCTGATGATATAAAAAATAGAATAGAAGTAATTGATTATACTGGAGAAGGGCCGCAGGATGATGCAAATCATGGCACCTCTGTAACGTACTTATTAGCTGCTTTAACTAAAAACGCTCAGATAAAACATCTGAAGGTAATTTCAAAGGATTTAACAATAGAGGGTAAAGATTTACTCGATGCGTTTGAATACGCCTATTGGAACTGCCACATTTCAAGCATATCGTGGGGTTTCGCTGACGATCCATGTGAATACTACAAGAAATACAATGGACTAATGAAGTTTGTAGAGTTTACAGATCTACCGTTTTACTTTGTAGCTTCGGCGGGTAACAATGACGGAGAACCAAACGCTATAGACTTTCCAGCAGCTTCGGAGTATGCCATAGCTGTGGGTGCTATAGATAAAAGCGGCAATGTTGCAGGGTTTAGCAGCATAGGGCCTTTTGAGTGTGATGGTACAATAATACAAAAACCAGACGTAACTACTTACGGCGTTAATATTCTACTACCAGATGCTAATGGTGAAGAAAAAGAAATGAGCGGAACTAGTTTCTCCGCTCCAATAGTTGCAGCTTTCATAGCCTACTTGTATAACCAATATGCACACCAGATGGGTCTTGATATACTCAGCGGACACAGGATAAACCCACATTGCAATTGCGAAGGCTATACGCCAGATTATGGCTATGGAATGCTTCAAGCTTTCGTAAACGCTCCGCAGGGTAGCATAATACAAAATATCATGCAAGCTGCAATGTTTGGCTTCCAAATAGGGCTGCTTATAGCTACACCTGTAATGGCTTGTAGTGTTATAAGGGATGTGTTGAAGAGGGTTTGATATGGTGGAGTTAACACCTATCGCAATATATTACATTCCAGGAGAACAGATAGAGTTAGCAGTTGCATGGGCTGAAATAGCAGCTATATTGTTCAGGGTTCTATTTGGAGTCTTAATAGCGTTGGTAATGGTGCAAAGTATAATACAATGTGTTAAAGAGATAGAGGAGGGATTAAAGAGATGATAGCCGTTCAAATAACCTATTGGCAGTATCTAATTGGAATTCCAATCCTTATAGTATTCATGTATTACTTTATACAAGTGTTACCACTCCTGATAATGGCTAAAATGCTGCCTGAAATCGTTAGAAGTGTGAATGTAGCCCTGGAGGAGTAATATGGTGTATTGTGAAATTGTACAAGTTGCTCCTGGACAAGTACCGCCCTGGGAATTACCAAACTATTTAATGCAATGTATGCATTTAATAATGTTTATGAACATATTGTTACTTATAATAGATGTTGAGAAAGCATTAATGGATATGGTTAAGGAGGAGGTGAAGAGATGACTGATGTATATTGTGAGGCGATACCTGTTACGCCAACAGCCCCAGAGGCTTATGTAGACGTCTATGATATTGCGTTTGCAGATGCAAATATTAATGAGATAGAGCCTATTCAATGTGGCGGTACTCATGTATACTTGGTGATATTCTTGAAGTGGCAAAATACTACAGATATATATTTAAAAGTTACATGCGGCCCTAATACGGGTAAGGAAAATACGTTATTAGAGGGTTATGTCACTCTTCCAAGCAGTAGCGGAGACGGTTTCTTAGCTATAGGAGATCAGGACGGTAACCCCTTCGATCCGAGAGTTGTCATAGAACCATGTTGTGGGTCATGTAATTGTAATAAGTTCACGATATGTGCTGGAGCTGAACCTGTGTGATGCATGTGATAGTGTGTTATCCTCCTCAGCAGCTTGAGTATTTGGTTGGAGACATAACTATTAGATTTCTAATAGAAAACAGATATGATGAGGCAAAAGAGTGTGTAGTGGTTCTGCTGGATTGCGACAACTATAGCGATTGTTCACGGTACGATATAGCAGGACAATCGGAAGAATTTGAACTACCTCCTGGTGGCCCATACGAGGTTAAACTTCATATGAGAATAAATGAGCCTGGATACTACGGTATAGTAGTTTACAATTTAACAGATGATCAAGCTGAATGCGGGTTTGTAATTCATGTAACTACACAAAGGGAGCAGATGATGAACGCAATGATGGCTATGATGCCTGTCATGTTTGCGATACCAATAGTTGGTGTTATGGTAAGGACTGTTTCAGAAATAACTGAAAAGATGAGGTGATTCTATGTTTGAGTTAGAAATACCTGAGATAAAGCCTATAGAAAAGCCTAAAGAAATGTACATAGACGTTAGAGCATCAGAGAACAAAGGACACAATGTCTGGACGGTAAAAGCGAATTATATTGAAATAGCAATAAAATTATTTAAATATGATTTAGGGTCAGAGCCAGCAAACAGTAAAATCAAGGTAATAAAAAGGACGTATTTGGATAAAGAAAAAACAACATATGTTGATGAAACTCTAATCGATGGAGTAGACGATAGCATTCTCGTAAGAGATTACGAATATTTTGAGCATGAGTATATAATAATAATAGAGGAGAAGAATATAAGAATTGTAGGAGTGATCAGGTATGCTTAAATACATAAAAAGATTAGAATATAAAGCAGATAAAATAGAGTTTCTTGGTAAAGATAGTAAAACAGTAGCTGAGTTTACAAGCAAATTTTCAGATACTCTAAAGTTCAAAGGAGTATGTGAGGTACATGGTGATTTTAAGTTCTATAGGGATATATGGATATACAATGGTGAAAGGCTTAGATTGAAAAGAACTGCAGACGTCAATACAGGAGTTGAGTTTTACGACAACGAAGGTATAAGAAAGTTTGTTATAGTATTTGATAATAATGATATAATATCACTTTTTAATTCAGAGTTGGCTGCATCAGTTTGGAAGGTAAATGATGCTGAGTTGATACTTTATACTAGAGATATTAAGCCATATGCAGACAACACACATGATCTAGGTAGTAGCTCATCAAGATGGGCGAACGTTTATGCTGTAAACGTTGTTACAGGCGACGTTAAATTTGATAATAAATGGAAAATAACTGAGTATGATGAGGATGGTAAGCTAATAGATGGGCTAAGGGTGCTAAATACGAAGGGCGAAGAAGTGCTTAGGATAACTAATGAAGGTGTTTGGTTTAAAGGTGAAAAGATAGCTTAGGGTGATGAATATGGTTGTGGCAAGATGGTCGCAAATAAGAATTGGTGATAAAGTTATAGTATGGGAGTTTTACGATACACAGGAAGATTTAGAGGCTTTTGGAAGCAGAGGCATAACTTTAACGGATGAAGAACTAAAACAGTTAATGTCTATAAGCTTTTTTGAGTTGTATAGAGCTAGAATTGACGGAGTCGAAATAAAAGACAAACCAGAAACGCTACTTGAGAAATTGGCAAAGAAGGCATACGATGAGTATTTAAAGGCAAAAGAGCAGGAACTACAACGACAAAGTGAAACTATAACTCTTGAAACATGAACGAAAAGGAAATTCTAAAATTATTACAGGAAGATCCAGAGACACCAGAAGAAAAGTTAAATTGGACATTTAAAGCTACTAGACTCCTTCTTTTATTACAACTTGAACAGATTAAAACTTTCAAATTAATAAAGAAGATAGTATTAGTTATTTTAGCTATTATAGCGGCTCGGTTTGGTATTAATATATCGTTAGGTGTTTAATATGGAAAAGAAGAAACCAGAACCGACATTAGAGGAAATGCCTCTTCTTGAATATACGTTAAAACGTTACGCCAAAAGGTTAGCGAGGAGGCTCGGATTAGCTGAGGATATAGTAGAAGAAAAATGGGACGTATGGGTTGATAGAAACTTAACTTATTGGGAGAATAAAGCTAGAATCCAACAAGAGTTGCTAAAGTTAGCCAAGCCTGAAAGGAAATTTGAAGCTAAAGAATACGTTTCAGAGTTAGAACGTTACGAAGAGGAAGAAATCCATAAGCAGCTTGGGTATCTGCTTTATACTCTAAGAGACATCTTGGAAGGAAATACATCATCGGAATACTACCAAATGGCAGAAGACATGAGCTTACTTGAAGAACCAATATCAAGATGGATTCAAGAGCTTGAAGATTGGAAGAACACCGTCATAAGAAAAACTTTCATAAGGAAATATCAAAGTTTGCTTAACGAATTGGTACAGATCCAGCTAAGGTTAAAAGCTTATAAAGCTAGACACGGAGACGTCCCCATACGTGAACTTGTAGGAAAATGGGATGAGTTGTTTGAAGATGTCGCTAAGTCTAAAATTGAGATAGAAGAGAAAGAAGTCGAGCTTAAACCTATTGTTGTGGAAAAGCCTACAGTAGTTAAACCATTGGGAGTTAAAGAAGAGGAAGAAAAGGAAAAGGTAGAGGTTAAAAAGACATTAGAAGAAATGACAGAGTCAG
>Ga0190310_1000794_pt1 | contig 10254 bp, 8 predicted proteins | sample 48700778_MG_FD_165059 | JGI IMG/M metagenome (GOLD analysis project Ga0190310, IMG submission 165059) | Hydrothermal vent sediment bacterial communities from Southern Trench, Guaymas Basin, Mexico - 4870-07-7-8_MG | ecosystem: Environmental > Aquatic > Marine > Hydrothermal vents > Sediment ... | reverse complement strand
GAATACTAACTATAAGAGGCCTAGAAGACATACAATTCATCCTAAGAGGCTTAAAAAAAGTAATAGGACATATAAAAGACTTTTCAAGATAAAACATATTACTAATGTTTCTATAAATATATCATAATTAGATTTTAATATAATCCATGAGTAAAATAGTACCATCGGTTTCTATTATCATAACAACTAAAAATGAGGAAAAACATATTGAAAATTTGCTTCGATCTATAACGAGTCAAACGTATAAAAATATTGAGATAATTTTAGTTGATAACTATAGTACAGATAGGACAAGAGAAATCGCAAAAAAATATACAAATAAGATATATTTAAAAGGGCCAGAAAGATCAGCTCAAAGAAATTATGGAGCACAAAAAGCTAAAGGAAAATACCTACTATTTCTCGACGCAGACATGATCCTATCCCCAACAGTCATAGAGGAGTGTGTACAAAAATGCGAGAAAGAAGGATACATAGCACTATATATCCCAGAAAGAATAATAGGAAAAGGCTTCTGGATCAAAGTAAGAGACTTCGAAAGACAATTCTATACAGGAACTGTAATAGATGCCGTTAGATTCATAAGAAAGGATATATTCTTCAAAGCAGGTGGCTTCGACGAAAACCTCACAGGACCAGAAGACTGGGATCTTGACAGAAGAATAAAACAACAAGGTAGAGTAGGAGTAATAAAATCACCACTATATCACAACGAAGGTATATTTAATATGAGAAGGTACTTAAAAAAGAAAAAATATTATTTGAAAAGTTTACGCAAATACATGTATAAGTGGGGTGTTGATGATCCTCTTATTAAAAAGCAACTAGGTATAAAGTATAGATTATTAGTAATCTTCATAGAGAATGGAAAATGGAGACGTTTATTTAAGCATCCATTACTTACTATGGCTATGTATTACTTAAAGTTACGAAAGGCTTTAATTTACCTTGTTGGCTATTAGATTATCCTCATATAGTCTAAAGACTCTATGTACTAAAATACTAGGTATTATTATCATAAGCCTGTGTAGCACAACAATGTTAATTACTATGAAGTTCCGTTTATATGTTTTATGGGATCGTATTCTACCTCCCTTTAATCCTCAATTATCCATTGAGCAAGATCTCTTTATTTGGAATTTTCATGATGTTAGAGGAGGTTATTTCGTATATTTAACTCATCTTCCTTATCATATACTTGTCTATGCATTTAGTATGATAGCCCCTGTGGGTGTAGCGAATACTGTAGTTTTTTGGCTTCTCTTTCTCTCCGCAGGGCTCTCAATGTACATATTTGTACTAAGAACTTTGAAACTAGATGAGAAAGTAAAATCATACATAGCTTTGATTGCTTCCTTATCCTATATGTTTAATCCCTTTGTAGTATTTGGTATTAGTGGTCACCCACTACTTCTATTTATAATGGCATTTTTACCTTTTTTAATGGTCACAATGAGAGAGGCATTAATATCATCAAATACTTCCATTAAGAGGTCGTTCAAGTATTTGATATTAGCTTCCCTTATTACGATATTCATGGCTCCAGCATATATACATGCCGAACTTATAGCTATATTTTTCGCGATTACTTACGTGATCTTTCTCTCATTCATGTTCAAGTTAAATTTTAGGTCTTTAGCTATAACTTTAATAACATTTGTCATATTCTTTTTATTGACCAATATATGGTGGATTATTCCTAATTTTATGCATCATAGCATCCAAGCTGCCTTGCGAAGATCACCACAGTACGTGGTACCATCTCTTAGTAGTTTAAGACATCATAGTCCATTTATGACTTACTTTAATGTGCTTCGAGGTATGGCATATCGTTATACTGGCTGGAAACCTGAGCTACTCTTCCCAGGTGTTTTAGTATATAATTCAAAGGTATTTGTCATTATTTCACTTTTTATTCCTTTGATAGCGTGGAGTTCTATTATTTCGACACGTATACGTAAATATTCTGATAGCCTTCCATTAGCCCTTGCTTTGGTTATTTTCATACCTCTTTTCCTGACGGGGCTTAACCCCCCATTAGGTTATCTTATAAAATTAATGGTTGAGAATTTACCCTTCTACGTCTTTAGACATTCATCAGCATATATGTTCGTCGTATCTTTTGTATATTCGTATATGTTCGCCTTAGGAATTTTTGCCCTGTATCATCTTACGAGCAGGATCCAGAAAATGAGATCCATAAGGCTATGTGGATATGGTGTAATAGCATGTCTATTGATTCTCAAGATAGTGATTAACGCATTTCCTCAATGGTTAGGTCATGCTCCTAATGTTCAAGTTCTTCTTTACGACGAACGAGGTAAGGTTCAACTCGTATCTGCCCTTGTACAGATTCCAAGTTATGTAGATGAGGTCATTGATTACTTAAATAACGTCCACGAAAAGGGGAGTGTTTTGGTTCTTCCGATAACTAGTCGTTCAAGGGGCTACAATTGGACATCTGGCTTCTTTGGCTATGATATTTACTATTGTGCTCTTAAACGAAGTGTATTAACTAGCTATTGTTGGGGTACTTCACCTTTAGACAAAACTATTGAATTCTTGAACCGATTAATCCTTCAGGACGATCCACAATTAGATGGTTCTACATTTGTCAGTATATTAACGCACCTAAATATCAGGTATATAATAGTGGCTGAAGACGCACTATTTCAAAGTCCACGAACTGAAATTAATATCACCCGTATCCATAGATTTTTATCAAAGATCCCTGAGATTCAATTTGTAAAGAGATTCGGCAAACATGTACTATATAAAATAACAAGAACATCCTCAATGTTTTATGCTATCCCACAAAGTGCACTCTCCGAAGTATTTAACAATACAAGTTATATGAATGAGGTGATCTTACCTAAACGGTTTTCATCAAAAGAGATCTCAGAAAAACTCCTTTTCCAGAATACTGAGATTTCTCCTACTGAAATCCCAGCGGTCAGTCAACATCACGTTAACTCCTTAACGATTAACATAACTGAGATCAATCCTACGTCATTTTATTTACAAATATTTAATGCTACAACGCCGTTCATTCTAGTGTCCTGCATTCCATATGATGATAACTGGGTGGCTGACATTGAAGGAAAACAACTCGATCCCATAAAGATTAGCTTCTTTCCACATGAGTGGTTTATTGGTTGGTTTGTGAATCGAACAGGAGATTTTGAAATTAAAGTATATTACCGCCCTCAACGAAGTGTTAAGCTCCTTTTCTATGTCTCTGGGACTTTCATAATAATGAGCCTTATGGCTACTCTTTTGTGCACACTCAGAAGATCTACTCATAAAATACATATTCCTTATTAGAGGTGTCTATAAGTAAATGGTTATTCTCATACTTAGCCGGATATTTAAACCAGTAATAGGCGGCGATGCCATTTTCCTCGATATGTTATCAAGGTATTTGATAAGTCGTGGGCATAAAGTAAAAGTAATTACATTCCAACCATTAACATATACAGTAGCAGTTAGATGTCCTATCATACAAAGGGAAAGCGGATTAGAGATTTACAGAGCATATTTTCCATTAGTACGTACATTATTTCCGATTCTCTCACGCAAAGCCTCCAAGAGCTTAATAGCAAGTTTAGCATTAGGATCATTAATATACTTGCCGATATTCATCTATACACTCTTCATTGTTCTTAAAAATAGGAAAGAGATTTCTGTGATTCACGCAAATGAAGTACCTACAGGTCTAATTGCAGCTATGTTTGGTAAACTTATTCATAGGCGATCCATTCTAACCTTACATGGAACTTATGACATAGACAAAAGCTCTTTTGAGGCAAAATTGATTGGAAAAATAGTTAATTTAGTGGATTTAGTAATGGTTTTATCTGAAAGATCAAGGTCTGAAATGGAGTCATTTGGGGTCTCCTCTACTAAGTTAAGAAAATATCGCTACTGGATAGACCTTAATAAATTTAGGCCATTAAATAAGGAAGAGTGTAAAAGATCAATTGGTTTAGAGGGAAAGTTTACTGTATTATTCGCTGGTAAGCTCGTATCAAGAAAGGGAGTAAAGCTTATAGTAGAGTTGGCTAAGAGAATGAAGGATGTACATTTTATAATATGTGGCACTGGTCCACTATCAGAATGGATCAAGCGAGAAGCTAAAATTCTTCCAACTCTCTCCTTTTATGGTGCAATACCAAATGAGAAAATGCCACTGTATTACAATGCATCCGATATAGTAGTAGTCCCCTCCCTTTATGAAGAGGGTTGGGGCAGAGTCGTAATGGAAGCATTAGCCTGTGGAGTACCCGTAATAGCTTCTAAAAGAGGGGCTCTTCCAGAGTTGGTTAATCCCAAAGTTGGTTTAGTTGTAGAACCTTTGATAGAAAATCTGCTTAAAGCAATAACTTTCTTAAAGAGTTCTCCAGATTTTTTAAAGAAATTACGCCTAGAAAGCAGGAAATATGCTTTGAAGTATTTCAGTGAAAAAAATGCTGAAATTATATATAATGCTTATTTTGCTTAGTGCTAATACGTCTATGAATATGAATACTATTCTGAAACTATAAAGTGACTTGGGTAGTTAAGTTGATAACTTTACTTAGAAGGTTTTTACGAAAACTACTATTAAAATACTATCCATTTTTCTTGGGACCTGAGGTACCTAAAGAGACATACAGGTACATAGAAAAATTTCTCAGAAATTTTGGGGTACATCCCGAAGTTTATTATGCTTTGAAGGTCTGTTCTGGTTTGGGTTTAGACCTCGGATGCGGGGGTTCGAAAACCCATCCGGATGTTATAGGTATCGACTTAATACCTCGAGGAAGTGTTGGAAAAACGGGAGGACAAAGAGGCGTAGTTTCCCAAGCTGATATTGCTGCAGATGTTACTTTTCTTCCAATTAGGGATAATTCTATAGACTATATTATCGCTAGACATATACTTGAACACCTTAGAGACTGTGTCTTAGCCTTGAATGAATGGGTAAGAGTGCTAAAGCCTTCCGGTAAAATCATATTAATTTGCCCAGATGATGAAAAATTAGACACAATTTTTTTAGATCCCACGCATAAACACGTTTTCACGAAAGATAGCCTTAGAAGACTAGTAGAATTACTTGGAACGCTAAGTATAATAGAAATTGGTGATGCTGTACCTGGCTGGAGCTTTTATATTATAGCTTCTAAGATCTTTCAAGTCAAGACCCCAGACTCTAAGATCTCTGAGAAAGACAATAAGGAAAAATAAGCATGAGGTAAGGTTGCAGATAAGATAGTATTAATGGAAGATGATGATATTTGATTAATAAGCGTCACAGAACAGTATCAATATGTTTTATAGGAATCGATGGTTCAGGTAAAACAACGCAAGCTAATTTGCTCTTGCAAATGTTACGTAGACAAGGGAAATCCGTAAAATATGTACATTTCTTTTCCCCTAAGAGAATAATTGCGGGAGGACTACAGCCTAAACTCTTCATCAATACCTTTATTAAGATTTTAGACCAGCCAGCTAACAATCGATTAGAAACTGTTATCAAGGTCGTACTTAGACTGATGTGTATATTAATTGACGCTTGGCTAATGTATTTTGTCAACATAATCAAGTATAAAGGAAAGATAATAATATATGACAGATATTACTATGACAGCATTGTGGCAATTGCACTTCGCTATACAAGCTTGGTGAACCCAATAATAACATTCTCTAAACTATTACCAAAACCAAGCATCATTATACTGCTTGAAGTCTCATCTAAAACTGCTATTCAACGGAAGCCTGAACATACGCATAAAGAAGCAGAAAGGATATGCTATTTGTATCGACAGCTCAAGGGATTATTGCCTACTAGCGTTATTAATGCTGAATTGGAAATTGAACAGATTAAGCAACATATAGAAAAACTATGTAAAGATCTTATAACTTGTATATAAAAGAGCAAATTGAACTTTAAAAAGAAAAATATTAGGAGTTAATTTGAGACGTATCTTTAATTACAATATTCATGGTATACTTAAGATCAATAGTGACTCTCCAATCTTCATTCCTAATTATTTTCTCACTTCGGCTAAGTACGATGAACCAGATGTTATTATTCGCTCGGAAATGTCAGTAAAAATTCCTAAAACAGGGATTACACAAATTATGCCGGATTTATTTCTATGTGAAAGATCAAAAGTTGTTATTTCAAAGGTTAAAATATTAGGTATTCCAGTAGCTTGGTCATTAAAAAATCTATGGAGGAAACCCATAGAAGTAATTGTTAGCAAAAATTACGAGATATTAAGCAAAACACTTCTGAAAATGCCAATATCAACGACATTCCCTATACATGCCTATATTCAACATATATTGCATATTGGGTTATTACGTAAAGATCATACCTTTTTAGTGGGGGGGTGTGTTGAAGCCAGTAATAAAGATTTTGCGATTGTTCTCTCATCGATGGGAGGAATGGGTAAGAGTACCATAACTTTAAAGATATTGAAAGAGGCTAAAGGAAAGTTTCTAGGAGACGATATGATAATTGTTAATAGATTAGGAACTATTTATGCTTATCCAAAACCGATTAGATGGCGTAGGCTTATTATTTCACCGCTATCTATTGAGTCTTATTTGTCACCTCTTAAAGTACTCAAATCACGCGCTCAAATCAAGGAAAAAAGCAAAGTTGGAGCTGTATGTTTACTTGAGCGCGGAAGCAGAAATGAGCTTAAGTCGATAGAGCCTGAAGAAGCAATAACTAAGCTCTTGATTATCGTGAGAAAAGCGTTACCTTACTACATGGAGCGTACAATATTAGCATACTCGTATATGGACAATTCATTATCTCTCTATAAGATTATGCAAAAAGAAACAGAGATTCTTCAGAGCTTTCTTGCACACGCAAACTGCTACATATTAAAATATAAAGATAGGGATATTGCCTGGTGCGTTAGGTCTCTGATTAGGATAGCAGATGAATGTATATGAAAATTGAACTAGCCTTTCTTCTTCATAAGTTAAGTGACTTGTATAGAAAGCCTTGCCTTACTCAGCCTACATTTGAAGAAGTTGATATTTTTCAGCTTTTATTACTTGCTATAAATAACAATATTGGATACTATATAAGTAAAAAGTTATTAACTGAATATATGGACAAATTGGATAAGAAACTATTATCCTTGATTAAGATTATTGTCAAACGAGGTGATGCTAAATTTGAGTGCATACAGCATACCCTACAATGGCTTAAATCCTACTTAAATGATGATTATTTATTATTTAAGACCTATCGAAGACATGTAAGAATAGGAAATGATGTGGATGTATTAGTACATAATTTTAAAAAGGTTGTTAGAAAACTAAAAACAAAAATTGAACTAGTGGATTATTCTGCTTATGAGCGAAAGGCTGTTTTTATTAAAAATGGAGTGAAAATTCATTTACATGGAAATATCTCCTGGACTAAGAAGGGAACGACATTCCTTGATAAAGAATTAGTATGGGATAATCCTAGGACTGTATCAATAGGACGAGTACATGTTAAAATACCTAATGTTAATGCTGAACTTCTCATATATCTTGCACATTTAAATTATGAAAATTTATATATAACTTTATCAGACCTACTTTATATCTATGAATTGGCGAGATATGTTGACTGGAGTATTATACTAAAGCAAGCAAGTAAACATCATTGGGAAAAAACACTAAGATACTCGATATGTTTGCTTGATATGATACATCATACGATATACTCAGGGCCATGTCCGTTCCTTGAATGGAGTTTAAAACATCAAGGGTTTAATAGTCCAAAACTCATATCTTTTCCTAAACCTCTTCCACGTATACATATAATCTTAGCATTTATAGAAAAAAAATTACTTACCTGGGTGCTATGTAACAGAGTATTAAAATCGATTAAGATATTAGTATCCGGAAACACGTATAGGTCATTTCATGTCCCACCTGAAATAAGTTTAATTACCTAATTATGAGGTCAAGAGACGCGCTTATTAAGGATGTACCGTTAATAAGTATCGTTATACCTACACATAATAGGAAAAAGAAAGTAATTAGATTAATTAAATCCATATTGGCATCGGCATATCCCCTGGATAAGATGGAAATAATTGTTGTGGATGATGCATCAACTGATGGAACATATGAAGAGATCCAGAAAGTATTTTCGATACCTCATATAAAGATTATAAGATGCACCACGGAAAAACTGGTTGCAGAGTGTAGAAACATAGGGTTAGAAAACTCGAGAGGTGAGTATATTTTCTTTATAGACGATGATATTGTTATAGATCGTATGACGATACCAAAGCTTATTGAATTTATGCAGCAACATAAAAGTGTAGGAGTCGCAGGCCCTCTTATACTATACTTAAACAAACCAAATATTGTTTGGTCGGCTGGTATTATGGAAAATTTATGGACAACTTTAGGTAAGTTTATAGGACGAAATGAAAGGGAAGAAAAATTTAAGAATCCTATAATCTGTGATGCAATACCGTCAATTTTTGTGGTTTGTAGATCGATTGCTATTAAATTTCGATTCAACTCAAAACTCTTCCCAATACAATTCGAAGAAATCGATTTTTGTATTAGGATTAAGAGATCCGGGTATAGAATAGTCGTAATACCATGGGCAAAAGCCTGGCATGAAAGACCGAGTGCGAGTTTTTTGCGTAGTCCCCTAAGAACCTATTTCGAGGTAAGAAATAGGTTTATTAGACAAAAACTATGGAGCATTAGCTATATTCAATATATTGTTTCTGAGATTTTTGCGTTAATTATCTCTTTGTCATATGCTATCATTAGCATAAAATTCTCAACTAACTATATGGAAACGCTCAAATGTATAATCAAAGGAATAAAAGATGGATTGCGAGTAGCTCTAACATTAGATAAACCGCCCGTATATAAAGGAAAGCCAAAAGATTAATGTAAGACTATTACTACGATTTGTTGTAATGTGATAGAAATAAAGAAATACAGTTTATCGGGGTTTACTACTATTCGCAGTCGTAAAAATATCACTTATAAAATTATTAGATATTCCTTAGCAACATTTATGATGTGCTTTAAGTAACTCTGCTATAAATCCGTTAAGTATGCTTCAGAGGGCATTACACTTTATAGCGACGCTAGTATCATATCTATCGTTTTTCTTGATCAACAGTTCTGAGACACGTGTACCATTCTATATGGCCTTGACGATTCTCAACCCTGTGATAGTGCTCCAAGGAGGATAATAATAGTAATAATGATAAGTCTTCCGCCGATACTCATGCCCTTAGTAGTCATCGTGGTCATAGACCCAGAAGGGCACTCGTTGCTCGTAAATCCATAGCTAACGACTAAGTGCATACATTGCTTATATTCGTCGTCGTTCGTCGTAGAAGGAGCACGACTATCAAGGTAAAGAGCACTATAAGCCTAGTCACGTCAATAGCGAAGATGCATAATAGCTCTTTTTTACTGTTAAGCTTAGAAAATACTAACAAGAACCTTGATGAAACTTTGTACAAGAGCATAGTAGACTAATAGTCAAGTATAACTAACTCTCACATGCTTATAGCGGCATGAAAAGCAGAAGCTTCCCAATATCTAGTACTTTAGTTTTTTATTTACTAATTTCTCATATAACTAGGTGTTGGTTAAGCATCGCAGTATTGTTCTATTATGTACGATTATGCTTACCCTACTTATTTTCTTAGTAGTGTTCTCAGCTCAAGAATTATTAAGCCTCAGACTCTAGTTCTTGGATCTTCTCACATCAGCTTTAATTATCAGCGATATGATATTTTTGTGATTAGTTCTCTAACTATGCTATTATAAAGACTGAAAACTTATGTGATTGCATCAAATACGGGGCTATGTTCGCTGAGAATTTAATATTTTCCCATAGAAACTTGCGGCTCCCTAAGTCATGGTTTAAGACTATCGTATTGGGATACATAACTGCTCGAGATTAAACTTACCGGTTTATGAGTTTCCCTTCCTAACACTAATAAAATCCAAAGAAATGTATAGTGAAATTTGAATGCTGTACAATAACTTGCCATTAGAGCTTTTCTTGAGAGCTTATCTCTTTTCAAAGTTGAAGTGAGTGAACTCGACAGAGCGCTTATGTGGTTGGGAGTTCTAGATGAGCCATTTCGTACTCTACATGAAATGATGTATAAGTTTATCTCGAAGAGGATAGTTCGCTGGAGACTTTCCGTAAGAATTCTTGCTAATTTAGCTAGGTATGTAGTAGCTACAAGAGGGAAAGCTAGACCT
>Ga0190310_1000791_pt1 | contig 10269 bp, 12 predicted proteins | sample 48700778_MG_FD_165059 | JGI IMG/M metagenome (GOLD analysis project Ga0190310, IMG submission 165059) | Hydrothermal vent sediment bacterial communities from Southern Trench, Guaymas Basin, Mexico - 4870-07-7-8_MG | ecosystem: Environmental > Aquatic > Marine > Hydrothermal vents > Sediment ... | reverse complement strand
CCATTATCAAGTCTAGAAGTTTGTATGCGGCTGCTTCAGGTGAAGGTCTTTCCAATGTCAAGAGCTTTTAACCCCGCGTAACACTTATTTGACGTGTTTAGGGTTTTATTCTATCGGCTTAAAAGCTTTCTCATTTAGGATGTGTAATGGTCTTGCACGAGCTTTCAGTTGCAACAAGCATATTCGAAGCAGTACTTGAAGTTGCCTCAAAACATTCTGCTAAAAAGGTCTTAGAGGTCAACATTGACGTAGGGGAATTGACGCTATTAAACCCTGATCAACTAGCCTTAGCATTTGAGGTTTTGAGTAAAGGCACAGTGGTTGAAGGAGCTAAAATTAACATCAATGTCATTAAAGCTAGGGCTCGATGTAATAAGTGCGGCGAAGAATGGAATCTAAATTTGAGTTATATGTCGCCTACTATGAGCCACGTTATGGCAATGACCTGCCCTGCATGCGACCTTAAGGCCTTCTTTAAAGGGGTTTGTCCTAAATGTGGCGAGAGTGATTTTGACTTTATCTCTGGTAGCGAGCTGGTGATAAAGTCCATTAGAATAGAGACGTAAGAGACGTGGAGAAGCGTTAAACCAGCCTACTACTACGTGTGAAAAAGATTTAAATCCCTAAAGCTGGTAATGATGCTTAACTTAAGGCTTCTTTAATAACGCCACGGGGGAATTGAGTGTTGATTGAAATTAGATGGCATGGTAGGGGCGGTCAGGGAGCTGTTACTGCAGCTGAGCTGTTGGCATCAGCAGCTATCATGGAGGGCAAGTGGGCACAAGCATTCCCTAGCTTTGGAGCGGAGAGGCGGGGGGCACCTGTTCAGGCTTATACGAGAATTGATGACAAGCCAATATACGATAGGTCTTTCATTTACGAGCCTGACGTTGTTGTTGTGCTAGATCAAAGCTTGCTTGAAGGAGATGAAGCTCGTAACGTGATGTCTGGCCTTAAACCCAATGGTAAGCTCATAGTTAATACGAATCAAGAGCCACGAGAAGTTGCCAAGAAGTTGGGTTATAAGGGTGAGATTGTAGTGGTGGATGCTACCAGCATAGCCATAGAGCTTATTGGTAGACCTATAGTTAATACAGCTATGCTTGGGGCTGTTGTAAAGGCAGTCAAGATTGTTGAATTAACAAGCATACTCAAGGTTTTAGAGAAGAGGTTTAGCGGGTCTATGGTTGATAGGAACGTTAAAGCCATAATGAGAGCCTTTGAAAAAGCTGTTGTGGGGGTTGTAGAGAGTTGACAGAGCTCAAGAAATGGTACGAGTTACCGATTGGCTGTAGCAACATGGAGCCAGGCTCAAGTCTCAATAATATAACAGCTGGCTGGAGAGTATTCATGCCTGAAATAGATAAAAACAAGTGCACAAAATGCCGGTTATGCTGGATCTTCTGTCCCGAGGGGGCTATGGAGCTAGATGAAGAGGGCTTTACGAAGGTTAACTACACGTACTGTAAAGGCTGTGGCATATGTGCTAATGAATGTCCTTCAAAAGCAATAACAATGAAAAGAATGGAGGTGTAAGTTTTGGCTCACAGACTTGCTTTATCAACAAATTATGCAGTAGCATATGCGGTTAAGAACTGTGATGTTGATGTCATAGCAGCCTACCCAATTACACCACAGACATCGGTCGTCGAGAAGCTGTCTGAGTTTGTTGCTGATGGAGAACTTGATGCAGAGTTTGTACCTGTTGAAAGCGAACACTCAGCTTTAAGCGCTGTTGTAGGTGCTTCAGCCGCTGGAGCTAGGGTATTTACAGCTACTGCCTCCCAAGGATTAGCGTTAATGCATGAGATCTTATTCATAGCGTCAGGTATGAGGCTACCGATAGTGATGAGCATTGCTAATAGAACGCTCTCTATGCCCTTAAACATACATAACGATCACCAAGACATGATGTCCTCGAGAGATTGTGGATGGGTTCAGATGTACGTTTCTTCAGCTCAAGAGGCTCATGATACAATAATACAATCTTATAGATTAGCAGAGAGAACCGACATACTGCTTCCAGTTTGTGTATGTTATGATGGCTATGTTCTAAGCCACACATACGAGCCTGTGGATGTTAGAGAGAAAAGCGAAGTATTGGAGTATGTGCCTAGAGTTGATAGACCACACGTCCTAGACCCCGATAAGCCCATAACGATAGGAGTTATGGCACTACCAAACTACACGTATGAGTTCAAATATCAGCTCGTTGATGCATTGACGAAAGTACCAAAGGCTTTAGAAGAAGTCGACAAAGAGTTTGATAAGAGGTTTGGCGTGAGTTATGGACTTTACGAGGAATACATGACCGAAGATGCCGAAGTACTACTAGTTGCTTTAGGTGCTGTAGCTAGCACGGCTAAAGTCGCAATTAATAGACTTCGAGAGAAAGGCGTGAAGGCTGGACTATTTAGACCGAGGCTCTATAGACCAATACCAGTTGATTTATGGAAGAGAATTCTCGAGAAGGCTAAGGCCTTAGCGATAGTTGATAGAGCCATAGCATTTGGAGGCGTTGGCGGACCCTTATTCACTGATATAGCGACCATATTCGCTAATGACAGAGAAAAACCATTAATGATGAACTTCATTGCTGGAATAGGCGGTAGAGATGTAACGGTTAATAACCTAATTGACATGGTAAACATAGCGTTTAAAGCCCTTGAGAAAGGGCGCGTCGAAAAGCCATGCATATATTATGGTGTTAGAGGCGTGGATTATGGAGGTTATTGAATTTAAGAAAATACGCGATCTACCAAGAGCTGAGTACTTCGCTTCGGGTCATAGGTTATGCCAGGGATGTCCAGAAGCCATCATAGCTAAGCTTGTAACTAAGGTTTTAGGGCCCCATGTTATAGTTGTTACCCCCACTGGTTGCCTCGAGGTAAGCACATCAGTTTATCCTGAGACAGCTTGGAAAGTCCCATGGATTCACGTTGCATTTGAGAATGCAGCTGCTGTCGCTAGTGGTATTGAAGCAGCCATAAAGGCCTTAAAGAGAAAGGGCATAAAGTTCAAGGATAAGAAGATTCATGTCGTCGCATTAGCAGGTGATGGAGGAACTGCCGATATAGGCCTACAAGCCTTAAGCGGCGCATTAGAGAGGGGTCACGACTTCGTTTATATATGTATGGACAATGAGGCTTACATGAACACTGGCATTCAGCGTAGTGGCGCTACACCATTTAAAGCTTGGACGACGACAACGCCTGTCGGTGCTAAGTGGAGAGGAAAGCTTCAAGTCAAAAAGGATCTTGCAGCGATAGCCGCAGCTCATAAGATACCCTATGTCGCCGTAGCGAGCATTTCCCACCCAGTAGACTTCGCCTCTAAGATTAAGAAGGCTGCGGAAATTGAAGGGCCTGCCTATATACATGTCCAAGCGCCATGCCCTACTGGTTGGAGATTTGATTCTAGCAAGACTATCGAAGTCGCTAGACTAGGTGTTTTAACAGGAATGTGGATTCTCTATGAAATTGAGAGAGGGGAGTTTAGAGTAACTATACCCGTGCCGCAGAGAAGACCTGTAGAAGACTACCTATTGATGCAGGGTAGATTCAGGCATCTGACAAAAGAAGAGATAGCTGAAATTCAGAAGTACGTGGATGAGCAAGTTGAAAAAGTGAATAAAATGGTCGGCTACACCGTCATAGGGCCGGTGCTTAGACTCTGATCATCGCTTAAAGAAACGAGGAAATCTCTTTTTAACTTCTTTAACGACTTGTTCGACATCAGCCATTATTGATCTCCAAGTGCCCTCACTTATGAAGGGTTTTGACTTATCGTAGAGTGTCTTTGGCGGTTCATAGCCCATTAAGCTCTTGAACTCCTCAATCCACTCCTTTGGTAGTTCATCTGGCAGCTCGATGCCAAGTACTCTGGAAACCATAATGGTCCATGCTCTAGCAACGGTCTCAACGTTGTAGCCTCCACCACCGACCATGACGTATTTACCGTTTGTCACTTTGTGAGCCACCTCGTGCATTATCTCTGCTATTTCAGCGTAAGCTCTCGTTGTGAGGGCTAAATGAGCTAATGGATCTTCGAAGTGCGTGTCCACGCCGCATTGCTGGACTATTATATCCGGCTTAAACTCCTCGGCCAAAATGGGGACTATCTCCTTGAAAGCGTATAGGTAGGCATCATCGTGGGTTCTAGGCGGTAATGGTACGTTGACCATAAAGCCATAGCCATCCCCTTCGCCCATTTCATCCATGAATCCTGTTCCTGGGTATAGGTACATGCCAGACTCGTGAAAATCCACTTTTAATGCTTTAGGCTCTGAATAGAGACTCCATTGAGTTCCATCTCCATGGTGTACATCTATGTCTATAACCATTACCTTCTTGACTTTCCACTTTTCCAGGAGGTATCTGACTGCTATGGCGACATCATTGAAGATGCAGAAGCCTGCTCCTCTATCGCTAGCCGCATGGTGATGTCCTCCTCCAGGATTAAAGGCGTGAGCGCATTCACCATTCATCACTAAGTCAACGGCATTGAGGGTGCCTCCAACTATGTAGCTTGACGCTTCGAACATTCCCTTAAAGGCGGGAGTATCTCCAAAGTCGAGCATTCCATAGCCTCTCTCACTAAGCTTCTTCACTCTATCGATATATTCTTGCGTATGAAGAAGCCTCAGCTCACCCTCTGAAGCCATCCTAGGTTCAATGTGCTTTAGCTTATCGAGTAATCCGTAATGTTTAATTAAATCGAAGAAGAGCTTGTAACGATAAGGGTTTAGAGGGTGTCCTCGACCGAAGTTGTAGTTTAAGTAGACATCACTATAGATGACTCCTACGTCTTGCAATGAGCTCACCGTAATGCATATTGAGAAGTTATGCTTATAGGGGTTTTGTAAGGCTTAACGCTTAACCATGCTCATAAGGATCTTGGAGGCCTCTATTAATGGATCCCATTCAGAGGTTATTAAGGGATAGTAGGCTAGCTCTAATTTAGCTATGTCATAAACCGTGAGGCCCTTAGCCACTGCAAGTGATATAATGCTGGCTCTAATGGATGATGCATGACCAAGAAATTGGGCACCAATTATTCTCCCGGTGTTTCGCTCAGCTATGAGCTTTACTAACGCTTTTTCCGGATAATATCTCGCTTTGGCATTTGTCTCTACAGTAGTAGAGACAACATCCAAGCCAAACTTCTCGCACATTAATGTCGATAAACCTACAATGCCTATTTCTAAGTCAAAGACTCTGCTTAAGGCCATTAACGTCGTTCCTTGATATGTTTCGTCTCCACTAAGAGCATTAATTGCTGCAACTCTAGCTTCTCTAATAGCTGTTGTCGCCACTTGAGCCTTTATAGGGCGGCCAGTAACTAGCTCTTTGATCTCCACGCAATCACCAGCAGCATAAATGTTTTCGATGCTTGTTTGCATTCTTTCATTCACCTTTATGGCGCCTGTACCCCCAAGCTTTACTCCTGCTCTTACTGCAAGCTCAACATTTGGCTCGACTTTAGTTGCAAGCACCATTAAGTCGCAGCCTATCTCAAGACCTTCACCGATAAGCTTTTTAACCTTAGAAGCCCCATGAAGTTCACCAGGCTTAAAGCCTGTTATCACCTTGACTCCACGCTGTTCAATCCACGTTCTTATCTTCGAAGACACATCAACATCAACTATTGGAAACATCACTTCATCCATCGGTTCAACTATTGTGACCTTTAATCCAAGCCTTGATAGAGCATCTGCAACTTGAAGACCCAGAAAGCCTGCCCCGTAGACAACTGCTGTTTTAGATTCTCTAGCCCACTTCGCTATTGCCTGTGCATCATTTAGAGTTCTAAGTTTAAAAACACCTGGAAGATCTAGACCTCTAAGTTGTGGTTCTATTGGTTCAGCGCCTGTCGCTATGATTAGTCTGTCAAATTGCATCTTGACTTCGCTGTCATTCGCTAAGCTTCTAACTCTTATGGTATTACCGTTGATGTCGGCAGCTTCATAGCCTAGTAAGACCTTTATTCCCATGGCTTCATAATACTCCAATGGCTTTAATATGAGATCACTAAAGCTAACTTCACCAGCTATAGCGTTGGTTAGACCGCATCTGCAATAAGCAGGAGAGTCTTCCTTGGATACCACGACTACTTCAGCATTTGGCTTAAGCTTCTTACATGTAATGGCAGCTTCATAGCCAGCCCAACCAAAGCCAGCAATAACAATCCTCATTTAAATCACTCTAGCAAAATATTGTGAGAGGTGGATAAAGTTATAAGAGAGGTGCAAACTCGATGGCTGTCCTTCCGGGACATGAAGCTATGAAGTTAAATGTCGTGATAAATCTAATTGATGATAAGAGCCAAGTGCAGCCAGCTGGAGTAGACTTAACCATAGCTGAAGTCTTTAAATTTAAAGGTCACGGTCAATTAGGCTTCTCGAATACTTCACGAAGGCTGCCCGAAGTAGAGAAGCTGGATTTTGATGATAATGGAAGGCTATTCCTAGAGAGGGGAACTTATAGAGTTAGGTATAATGAGGTCGTAAGAGTACCTGATGATTGCATAGCAATAGGCTTCCCGCGTTCCAGTCTCATGAGAATGGGAGCCACAATAATAAGTGCTGTGTGGGATCCAGGGTATGAAGGTAGAGGTGAGGGACTGTTTTTAGTCGAGAATCCTCATGGTATAGTTCTTGAGCGTAATGCAAGGGTCATGCAGCTTATCTTCATAAAGCTCCTAACCAAGCCCGTTAAGACGTATAGTGGCTCATATCAGTATGAGGGGTTAAGTCCTCCTGCTTTCAATGACTTTGGGGAGTATGGGCTCTATTGGCGGGCCTTTGTACGTGCCGGGGCAATTAACGTCTATGTAGACCCTATACTTAAAACCTGATTCATCGACATATAGTGCGTCTTCCTCTCCTTCTGAGGCTCCAACCTTGATGTAAAATGGATATAATCTACATACTCCTGGCCTCTCGAAGTATATGGTGCATTTAGCTATCCCCCCTTCATAGCTTAAGAAGATGCATGAACCATCAGGCTTCTTGGCTAAGGCTATCTTGCCATTAACTTGAACTATAAATGGGCCAAATGACTTGTATATCTTTAAAGCTTCATGAGTTAAGAGGGGCACGAGGAAATTACAGCAGCATTGACCACATCTGATACATGTCCATCTGCCCACCTGCCTCCATGGAACATAGTTATGCCCTGGCAATTGATTGTCACCAGTGAGACCTTTATTACAGGCATATTAAGGCTTAATACGAAACTCTTCTAAGCTTTTTTCAGCTTTCTCACGTATATTATAAGTTTTTAGCTTAAGAGGGAGTAATGTGAAAAGCGGGAAGTCAAAGATCAATGGCAAGAAGAACAACAACGTTTTCACTTCACACTTACGCTTAAGTTTTTCCAAGCTTAAAAACAAACCTTCACTATTAATGCTAATTGAAGTTGTGAAATCTGCTTATGAGAGGGTAGTACTATTATTTTCGCAAGTACTTTGTCGCTTTACTAAGGAAGAGGTGATTGCTAGAGACCCAAGAAGTGATGACACATGAACAAGGCCTATAGGCTTCATGTGGATGCATGTAATGAAGTGCTTAGCTTAATGCTTGCTGGCTCTGTACTGACAAGAAGCGATGCCGTCGAGAAATTAACCGAGGCATACAGAAAACGTGGCATAGGACCCATAAGAGGATGGTCCTCAAAGAACTTGTACGACAAGGAGATGGCTATGGTCTACATAGTCGGCAAGTATGGTTTAGGCTTGGATTTCAGCGAGCATCCGATGTTAAGCAAAATACTTTCAGCCGAAGCTGACTACGAGAAAATTTACGGCGAGATTCTTAAAGGAGCAAAACCATCCGATGTCATCCAGGCAATTGCTGGCAGTATTGATAAGAGCATTATCTTTAGAGTTCTAAGGCTTGTCTTGACAGCAGTCGTCTTAGGCTTTGAGGCTGAGGAAAAACTTATGAAGCTCTACTGGACTCTAGCCGAGGAGTTCAAGCAGTACAAGAGGGGGTTCTTCACTTTCATGAGGTTTTACGTTGCATTAAGAGTAGCTGAAAAGATAGCACTAAGAGAGATTAAAAGTAGAAGCGAGAAAGAGGCTTTGAAGCTAGCTATATGCCTAAAGAATAACGTTAAGCACATGGCGCCACCCGATGAACTGATATTCCTAATATCAAAGGAGGTTTTTGGAGTTCCCGAACGCGTTATAAATAAGATCTTGGGGGTAGCTAAGTGATGATAATTGCAAGAGCACCCGCTACATCAGCTAATTTGGGGCCCGGCTTTGACGTTATTGGTGTTGCACTGGACTTAGCTTACGATGAGGTGGAGATAGAGATAAGGGAAGGTAATGGCTTAGAGATAGCAGTTGAGGGGTTAGAGGCATCTCAAATCCCCACGATACCTGAGCAAAATACTGCAGGCTTGGTCGCGAAGGAGATTATGAATAGAAAGGGCATAGATGCATACTTGAAGATTAAAATTAAGAAGGGAGTTCCTCAAGGTGTAGGTCTTGGCAGTAGTGCTGCAAGTGCTTCAGCTACAGCAGCCGCTGTTGCTAGAGCATTGGGCTTATACATTGATCCTATAGAGCTCGTGGAGATAGCAGCTAAAGGTGAGATAGCCTCTTCAGGTGTTGCTCATGCCGATAATGTTGCGCCTTCAATTCTTGGAGGGTTCGCAGTCATTTTAAGTTATAATCCAATGAGAGTTGAAAAGCTCATGCCCCCTCCTCACCTCGAGTTTGCCTTGGCAATACCAAGGAGCATTAAGAAAACTACGGAGAAAGCTAGGGCAGTCCTCCCAAAACACATAAAGCTTGGGGAGCATGTAGAGGCCATGACCGCTTATTCCATGTTGCTGCTCGGAATAATCAAGGGCGACATAAAGCTCATAGGCGAAGCAATGAACTCGGATAAGATAGTGGAAGCCGCAAGAGCAAAAGTATATCCTGGCTTCTTGAAGGCTAAGGAGGCTGCGTTAAAAGCAGGGGCATTAGGAGTTACATTGAGTGGTGCTGGTCCTACAGCGATAGCTGTTGTTGATGCTAGAAAAGGAGATGCATGGGCAATAGCCGATGTTATGAGGAAGGCTTATGAGGATGAAGGAGTTGAATGTTCAGCTGCTGTTTGTAGACCCAGACTAATAGGTGTCGAAGTATTTGAGAGATAGTTCTTATGATTTAACAAAGACCTTACGAATTCATCTATTTTATCTACGTTTTCCAGCTCTATAGGCTTAGCGTTGCTCTTTAATACAACCTCCGAATCTTTTAATCCATGTCCTGTTGCAACGCAGACGACGACTTCTCCTCGATCTACCAGCCCTTGATTCAATGCTTTGGATAACCCAGCTATCGATGCTGCACTTGCCGGCTCTACAAAAAGCCCTTCAGTTGAAGCTAGAAGTCTCTGAGCCTTTAATATCTCGTCGTCCGACACCGTGAGTATTGAACCTCTAGACTCTTTGACCGCCCTTATAGCCTTCTTCCAATTTACGGGTGATCCTATTCTTATGGCGGTTGCAACGGTTTCAGGGTTGGAGATCCTTATGAGATCATTGCTGTTCTCTTGAAGAGTTTTAGCTAGTGGTGCAGCTCCTTCAGCTTGAACTCCTATCATTCTTGGGAGCTTGTCCATCAATCCTAAGAGCTTAAGTTCCTTAAAGCCCTTCCATATCGCGCTTATGTTACCTGCATTGCCTACAGGGACTATGACTACGTCAGGCGCTTTATATCCTAGCTGCTCGTAAACTTCGTATGCTAGGGTCCTCTGTCCCTCAAGCCTATATGGATTTATGGAGTTCAGCAGATAGAGGGGGTATGATGCGCATAGCTTTCTAACAACTCTTAAGGCGTAATCGAAATTGCCTTTGACCAGCACTACATGCGCTCCATGCACAAGGGCTTGTGCTAGTTTTCCGAGGGCAACTTTCCCTGACGGCACTAGGACTATACAATGAAGACCAGCTTTAGCTGCGTAAGCAGCTAGGGAAGCTGATGTGTTACCTGTTGATGCGCATACAACGATTTTCGAGCCTAATTCTACGGCCCTTGTGACACCAACGGTCATTCCTCGATCTTTGAATGAGCCTGTGGGATTCTCGCCCTCGTTTTTAACGTAGATATTGGGAGCATTGAGTGTAGCGCTAAGCCTATTACATTGATGAAGGCCTGTCCCGCCTTCACTTAACGTTACTGGATAATTTGATGAAACTGGAAGCAGCTCGCGATAACGCCAAACTCCGAATAGTCTCTTAGACCATAAACTCCTCAAGTCTATGCTTGATA
>Ga0190310_1000789_pt1 | contig 10276 bp, 11 predicted proteins | sample 48700778_MG_FD_165059 | JGI IMG/M metagenome (GOLD analysis project Ga0190310, IMG submission 165059) | Hydrothermal vent sediment bacterial communities from Southern Trench, Guaymas Basin, Mexico - 4870-07-7-8_MG | ecosystem: Environmental > Aquatic > Marine > Hydrothermal vents > Sediment ... | reverse complement strand
GTCTCTCGCTCGTCACCACATTTCAGGAAAATCTGCATTTGCACATTTGTTATATTCAAGTCGGCTCTCAAGGATAGATCTCATTTTTAAGCCTTCCCTTATAGGGGATGGAAATCGTGAACATAGTTCAGAACTACAGCTCTTCGCCGAACGAGAACATAAATTACTATGATGCCCTTACTCATAAGGTGTTTGGGGGATGAATAAAGATCAGCTGGTTGGAACATTAATCCTAATCGCCTCCATAATTGGGATACTCGTCTATCGGTGGATTGTCTTCTTGACAGAGTGGGCTCTCATACTCCTACAGTTAATCGGGTTCATGGCCGTCGCCGCGGCCCTCGGAATCCTTACATGGATAGGCTACACCCTAGCCACAACCTCGCCGCCGAAACCGATCGAGAATGAGCTTGAAGAAGAGCCCAAGAAGCTCAAGTAGCTGATCATGTGTGATGGTATTGGGGATCACATATGTAAGGAACTTATCTTACAGGTTGCCTCTGACGAGGTTGGGATGGAAGCCGAGATACAATAGTGCTGAAGCCGTTAGACAGGCTGTAAAGGAAATCTTAGCATTATGAAGAAAGCAAGGGAAAGAAGGAAGCCATGTATTATAGCCGGAATACCCGCCTACAATGAAGAGAAAACAATAGCTAAAGTCATCTTAAAGGCTAGGAAATATATCGTTAAACAATAGTATGCGATAATGGATCAACGGGCATGACAGCTGAGATAGCCGAAGCCCTCGGAGCCGAAGTAATAAGACATGAAAGGAACATAGGTTATGGAGCAGCTTTATGTAAATCCACTACTTTAATCTCATCTGCCTCTATAAACTCTGGTGAGGAGTTGGTTAGAAATAGTTGTCCAATTAATAAGATTATTTATCCAGTTCTGACTTTCATCCTTCCGCTAATAGTTAGATCCATTCCGGAGATATTAGCGTGGCCATGGCCAATAGGGTTTGACCCAATAGCCTTCTACGTTCCATGGATTATGAAAGGTCGTCCACTAAATCTCGGCTTAATAGAGATGCTGAAGGGGACTAGACTGTTCTCATTACTAGCGTTAGCCGCAAATTCCCTCATAAGAGACCCGATCTTGACCGTTAAGGTTCTTGGGCCAATCCTCTATGCCTTTCTCGGTTTGAGTATGTACCTATTTGCTAGCAGGGCTCTTAAATGGCCTCCTAAGAAGTGCTTCTTCTTAGTCTTAGTCTGCTCGCTGTACTTCGTCTCTCTCAGGATCTCATGGGAGATGTATAGACAGATGCTGGGGACAATATTCCTCCTACTCACCCTAACAGCCTACCACTGTTCTAGATCTAAGATGCTACCGTTAATCATCGTCTTTTCAATCTTGACGGCGTTCTCGCATGAAATCGCAACCGTAATCCTCGTAGCAATACTGCTCGCGGAGGTAATTAGGTGTTCCATGAGAAAGGATCTAGAGAAGTTACCCTCGAGCGTCTTCCCCTTCCTAATCGTCTCTGCAATTCTCGCTAACATGTTGTATGACCCGGGGACACACGTCGTTAGATTGCCCCTTGAAGGACTTAGGGGGGATTGGTTTACGTTAGCACGATTTATCCTAGGCTTTCTAGCATACTGTTATATCTTTCTCTTGCCGTTCTCCATTTACGGAGCTTTAAAGGTGAGAAATAAATGCGTGCATTACTGGAGCATCTCTACATTGTTTATAGGATCATTGTGGCCGCTCCTAAACCCTCAATTCTCTCCGCCACTTTGGTATCGCTGGATAATATTCGCCGTCTATCCGATGAGCATCTATTTCGTGGAGGGCATTTACCACACCCTAACCTCTAGAACAAATATACCTAAAGTAGTAAAGGTCCTTGCAGGGGCCCTCGTGGCATTTATAGCTTTATCTGCTGTATGGTATCTGGTTGCTCCACCTGAGGATGCGTTTCCATATTTCTCTAGCTATAATCCATATAAGGCGTACATTCAGTCGTCAATGCTCCAGTCAACGATCCCAATCGATGATATAGATGATGTCTTGGCCTCTCTCGACTGGATTTCAGAGAATGCGGCTGGAGAATGCGTACTGGTGCTTCACGAAGCCTTCTACCCATGGAGCCTCCTAAGAGGAAGGGGTAGGTGTAAAGTAATGCGTATAGTGGAGCGAAATTTATCCAGCCCCACTAGAAAAACATTCGCCGATGAGCTTACGAAGATCTCAAAAGAAGTGTCTGAGAATGGAGAGACCGTCTACACGATATGGTGGGTCGATGGTAAGGGATGGTATAACGTTCCCTCACTGCCGAATTCCTTTAAACTGCTAACTTCATATGGAGATATTGCTATATACACCTATGCTGGTTAGATGATGCTTAGCGAGATTTTAGGCTTAGATATGCACCTTTTTCTCTCCTATGAGCATGATAACAGGTTCGGACAAAGAGCTGCAAAACTGGAATTTTAGAAAGATCATTCAGATAGGAAATCTAAAGTTATTCAAGTACGTGAGCTCATGAAATTTAAAGTAAGATTAACCATTAAGAGGAAATACATAGAATACTTCAAAACTAATTGGGGCGCTCCGTTCGTAATAGCCTTTCAAGCGTTACAAGTTTCTGCCGCTGGATATCTTGCTGTTGGAGCGAAGTCCGTCGCGAATGAACTCGCCGACTATGCCTACTATTCGCTTGTCGCAGGCGTTATCTTGCAACCAGTTTCTTATATCAAATATGAAGAGCGCAAATCAAAAATGCCCAATAATAATTCATGAGGAGTTCGCAGCATTCTTCATAAGAATATAAGTCTTGTATAAGAGAATTGAGCCGAAATATTCTATGGCTCCAATGGCGTGATATAAAGCACCCGTGGAGTGGCGGTGCTGAAGTGTATATGCATGAAATATGTAAACGGCTGGCTCGGTTAGGTATGAACGTAAGGGCTGTTACAAGTTGGTTTAAAGGTCTGAGGCACATCGAAAGGATTGACGGTTACTACGTTGAGCGGGTAGGAACTGACCAAAATTACATTTTACATGTTCCACGAATTCTCAGACAATATTCTGAGTGGGCTGAGATAATAGTAGAGGACACGAGTAAGGTTCCTTTGATGACTCCCCTACTCCGGCATCAGAGAACACCCGTTATAGCGATAGTTCATCACCTCAACAGGGATATATATTTTCAAGAACTCCCACCACACAAGGCGATTATAGCTTATATTCTCGAGTCCATAATGCCCAAACTATATTCCTTATTACCGGATGTGATGCTAGTTGCCGTGTCAAAAAGCACAAAAGAAGAGTTAGGCAGGCTGGGCGCAAATTTGCAGAGGATTAGGATTGTGTCTAATGGTATCAATGAATATGAGCTTAATGATGAAAGTTTAACATGCAAGGATCCAGAGCCAACAATAATCTTTTTTTCACGCATCAAAAAATATAAACAACCGCATCACGTGTTGTTAGCCTTTAGAAAAATACTTAAACAGAACTCAAATGTGAAGCTAATAATAGCAGGTAAAGGTACGGAGTATCTCTTTAAATATCTGAGAAGGCTGAAAATAGATCACGCAACAGAGATTTATGGCGAGGTAGATGATGAAACCAAAAGCAGACTGCTATCTAGGGCTTGGGTGCTGGTTCAAACCTCAAGAAAAGAAGGTTTCGGCATAACCGTCCTAGAGGCTGCAATATGCGGAACTCCGACAATATGCTATGATGTACCAGGATTAAGAGACGCTGTTAAGCACATGAAAACGGGGATATTAGTAAATTTTAACGACATAAATGAATTAGCTAAGGCAATGACACTCTTGCTTCAAAATGAAAGATTAAGGAATTCTTTGTCACGAAATGCATATCATCATGCAAAAAGATTTAGCTGGGACAAGAGTGCTAGGACTTTTATTAAGATTTTAGAGGAATTATAAAGTGAGGCTGACTATGAGATTAGAGAACATGTTTTATGGAAAGTCTCCGGAGAGGAAAGGTCAAGTGAATGCGAAAAGCATTGAAATGGACGGAGCAGTTTAGCTGGGATAAAACTGCTAAAGGGTTTGAAAAATAGCTGGAGGAGATATTGGATGAGGAGAGTTTCTGAAAGGGCTTTGGAAATAAATGTTAACGAGGGCCTAGTTAACGTGATAAGACGATGGAGTAACGTGTTTCTAAAACATTTATCTACGGATTCATTTTTAAGAGAAGAAGCACTTCACAGATGTAGTTCATCGGTAAACTTGGTGAGAATGACAAATTGCATATTTGGGTTGCAGTATGGAAAGACCTGAACTAAGAAGGTGTAGAGGCGACGAATTCTTAGAATTCTTAAAGAAAGTTAAGCCTAATGCGATCGAGGAAGTAGCGGTAGCTCGGATCGAAGTTAAGAAGCCAGGTTGAAAAATCCTGAGGTAAATCCGGAAATCCTTAAGGATACTAGACGGAGGAGAAAGCTGAGACAGAGATATACTTCTAGGCCCTCTGTGTTACAACCATGAGCAAACCTCTGGTCTCAGTTATCATTCCGACCTATAATTCAGAAAAGACGTTACCGTTGTGTCTAGAGTCGATAAAGAGACAAACCTATAAAAACATAGAAGTGATTATCGTCGATAACTTTAGCGTGGATAGGACAGTGTACATAGCAAAAAGCTATGGAGTCAAAATAATTCAGGAACGAGCAGAAAGAGGTAAGGCAAAAAATATAGGGTTAAAGCTCGCTAATGGCCAGTTTATATTATTTATAGACTCAGACATGGAACTCACTTCGAAAGTAATAGAAGAATGCGTGACTTTAATGAAGTCTAAGCAAAAGATAGGTGGTATAATAATTCCAGAGAAGTCGGTAGGAAGTAGTTACTGGGTAAAAGTGAGAGATTTCGAGAGAAGCTTTTATGCAGGAACGCCGATAGAATCACCAAGGTTCTTTAGGAGAAATATAGCATTAGAAGTAGGTGGATTTGATGAAGATGTAGTATTTTATGAAGAGGCGACATTACCGTATAAAATGGAGGAACGAGGTTATAACGTGAAAGCAAGAATAAAGTCTTGCATCTTGCATCATGAAGAAGACTTTTCACTTATGAGGTGGTTAGTGAAGAAATACTACTATGGTAGAACGGCTTGGAGATATATATTAAGATATAGGAGGTCTGGAACTAAACAGGTGAGCCCGTTATATAGATTTGGACTATTTTTAAAGAACAAGAAATTTTACTCAAAACCTTTATTAGGTTTAGGCGTGTTGGTGTTAAAATATCTCGAGTATGTAGCAACTATAATAGGGTACTTGGTTGGAAAATTGAAAGATAAGGAATGAAATTACGAGCGAACATTTATAAGAATTGGGTAAAGTCCAGAAATTCAAGTTTCTTAAAACTATTAGAACCCAACCCTGATGCTAAAGTCGTTGATTTAGGTTGCGGCGATGGTGACTTCTCGCTGAAAGTCAAAAAGAAAATTGGCTGTAGCAAGATATATGGTGTTGATGTCTTTGATCCTTATATAAAAGAGGCGAAAATGAAAGGTATAGATGTAATTAAGCATGATCTAAACGACTTCCCCTATCCTTTCGAAAACAACACCTTTGACGTTGTTATATCCAGCCAAGTAATAGAACACCTATTTTATCCTGTGAAGTTTCTGAAAGAGGTTTACAGAATCCTTAAGCCGGGAGGATATGCTGTGATCTCAACAGAAAACTTAGCGAGCTGGGATAACATCTTCAGCCTGATCCTTGGTTACACACCATTCTCGATGGAGTTCGACAGCGGCTTATATAAAATCGGGAACCCCTTAAGCCTACACAATAAAGAAACTATAGATCCAAACTTGCCTCCACACGTTAGGATCCTATCTTTTAGGGGTCTGGTAGACTTAACAAGTTTTATTAGCTTTAAGTTGGAAAAAATTATCGGATCTGGTCATATACTTGGAAAAATAGGTGAGATAATCGATAAAATACATTGCAGATTCATAACGATCAAAGTGAGAAAATAAATTGGGGTGCTGAGTATGAATGAGTTATTGGCGTCGATAGCGCTCCCCCATGCGCAACCTAGGAGAGTCACTACCCTTATGTTTAAAATTGATAAAGAGATGAGTATGAGGAATGCGTACAGTAAATAAAAATCTTTTTAAGGGTGTTGGAAATAATATGCAAATTTTTGGTCAACCAAAGGAGAAGAGAACAGTTGTAATAATGGCACCCTATCAATTGGATGAGGTAATGAATCCAAGTTTTGGAGGGGCTAGACTTATACTAGAGCAAATCAAATATTTTCAGGAATCTTGCAATGTTTGCTATATACCGTTGGGAGAATTAGGCGGGATGATGTCGATCCTCCTTAAAGTATTTAGGTTCTTTAGAATGAAGCGAGCCAAGTCTAGGTCATTATCTAAGGCTTTTGGAATAGGCAACGAAGCGGTAAGATGGATTTTGAACCTAGTTATTTTCGTTCTAATAGAACTCCTGTCTAAAGTAGACTTTAAGGCCAAGGCTTTCTTAGAAGAATTACTAAAAAGATTAAATCCGTTAATGATAATCTATAACTACCCATCCGGGTTCTCCATATTTGACGAGGTCGTACTGCCAGAAAGAACTATTCTAGCCGCATATGAGCATAATGTTGAATGGAAATTTTATAGAGATAAATTACGAGGATGTATTCTTTATCCTTTAGTATGGATTCTTAAAAAGCTCGAACTTAACAATTTAAAGAAGGCTGATCTGATATTCTGCGTTAGCAAAGTAGATCGAGATGCATTGATTAGGGAGGGACTGAGCGCTTCTAGGATGATCGTGTGGGTGCCGTTGTCAGCTATTAATTATAGTCTCAATAAAGTAGAAGCTCTTACCAAAATTCCCAAAAAGCTAAGAGAAAAGCTTGAAGGTAAATTAGTGGCAGGTTTCGTGGGGTCTGACTTTGCACCCAATATTATAGCTGTGAAGAATATAATCAATATCTCAAGGAACGTCCCTGAAAATATAGTATTTCTCGTTATAGGCTCCGTCAAAAGAGCTTTTGAAACGCGAAGAGATATATCTCAAAGAGTTATCTTTACGGACTATGTTAATGAGCTTGATACATATTTAGCTCTTTGTGATGTCTTTCTTAATCCTAAGACCACTTCTGATACTGGAATAGAGATAAAGATGTTTGACTATCTAAAGCATAGAAAGCCAGTGATTTCAACGCCACAAGGAGCCAGAGGATTTGAAGAAAATCGGTTGGTGATGGTCATAGACATAACGAGATTCTCAGAAGTTTTAAGATCCATGGCTATAAAGCGTAAAAAAGATTAGCCAATGCCTTGGTGGGAAAGCAAGTTATTTAAAGCAATTTCATACTTGCTATTTGGTCGAAATAACGGTATCTATATCCTCGATGAGGAGTGGGACTCACTAATAATCCTTGATGCATGTAGATATGACGTTTTCAAGGACGTAGCGAAGGAACTTAATTTGCCTGGACATCTTGGGTATAGAATATCTAGGGGTACAGATACAAGGATGTTTCTCATTGAGAACTTCATTGAATATTGCTCACCGAAATTAAAGGACGTCGTTCACGTGACCGCAAATCCTTTTGTGGATCTGTTAGTACGAGGTAAAGTCTTTAAGGTTATACCTGTTTGGAGGTATGCGTGGAATCAGGAATTTAATACTGTTCATCCAATAGATGTATATCATTACGCAATCTTAGCCGCCAAAAAATATTCTGATAAAAGAATAATTGTGCATTTTCTACAACCGCATTTTCCATATATAGGGCCTTTCCATTCAATAAATATTAAACTATTGAAATATACAGAGAATTTGAAGCAACGTGGGATTAGTAATTGTCTGGAATTATCGGAAGAGAGTGATACAAAGCTTCAGAATAGAATTAAGAGACTCCTGAAAATGATTATAAAGCGAAATATTTATACATTTGAGCAGTTTGCAGAAATTAATGTTGATGAACACATTAAAGCTTACATAGAAAATTTAAAAACTGTTCTATTATTCGCTAAAAAACTCGCTATGTTATTAAGGGGGAAAACCGTAATAACTTCGGATCATGGTGAGGCTTTTGGTGAAAGACTCCATCGGTTGATACCATTTAGGGTTTACGGCCACGTACCTGGAATTAGAATAGAATCTGTTGTGAAGGTTCCATGGCATGTAATTACGGATGACGATAAAGATAGGATTATGCCTAACAGAACTAATGTCTTTGAAGAGGAGTATAGGAAAGCAGTATTAAGCATACTTATAAGAAGGACGAAACAGGTTGCTTCTACAATAACATATGAGAGATAACTCTGTCTTGGCTAAATGCAATCTTAGATTATTAGCAACTCTTTCGATATTTATTAAGAATATCATTATGAACGAGTTCACATTAGTAATATTGTATGCACTTATAATTACTAAGATCTTAACATGGAATCTTGACTATAGTAAAGTATGGTGCTTTTCAGATCTTCCTCCAATACCGTATAATATTAATGTGAAGATCAACGAGGCTCTTTATATATGGAATATCGAAGGTCTCGGGAATATAATCACACCGATGAATAGTATAGTAAGATTTTCTGCGTTATTAACATATTTATTGCGAAATCCAGTCATAGTTCAAAAAGTATTGATATTAATGCCCTTCTTGATTGGCGTCCTCTCTTTTTATATATTTGCTAGAAATCTCAACCTATCGAAATTTGTATCGATCGTGGTTGCAACATTGTTTGTTTTGAATCCATACTATTTATCAATATTTATAGTCGGTAACGCAGGCGTGTTAATGACTATCGCTGTGACACCACTTTTCTTGGTACTTATGATGAAGTATCTTGAAAAGGGAAAACTCTTGTATTTAGCCTTATTAGGAGCGCTCTACTATACATTTGGATGGAACTTCTACTTCTTTATATGGTTGTTCATGGGAATGACGGTCTTCATACTCATAAAAATTGCATTATTTGAAATGAAGGGAAAATATAAGAAGACGGCTCTAAAGAGGATCATGGTTCGATATATCGCTATTTTATCGCTCATAATAATTCTATCGTTACCCACACTAGTTGTAATATGTACTACGTTAAATTCTGTGAAAAAAACTACCCTTATAGAAAATGTGATCGAAGAAGCAAAAAGGAATTATCGCGATGCTACATTCCTTAACTTAATAAGGTTAACTGGTAATGGAGGATCTCCGCAAGTAAGGGGTTACTTGAATTATAATACCTTGAACGATTACACAATTTGGGGGCTTATCATTAGCGTCATACCTTTAATTTCTCTCTTATTTTGTAAGATGAGAGGTCGTAAAAATAAACATCAACATACTATATGCTTAGCTTTAATAATTTCCTATACACTATTCTTAATAGTTATCGGATTAATAACATTAATTAGACATTACCCCGAACTTCTCAAGATCAGCGAATTGTTATTCACATTGCGTAATCCAAGTAAATTACAATCTTTACTACACTTTTATTTCTTCACATCGTTTGCATCATCCATAGAGTTAATGTATACTGCCCTCAAAGAAAAGCTACATAATAGAAAGTTGCCTTGCGTCCTTATATTGCCGATTGTCATTATTGGTATGCTATACAATGCTCCATTTTTAGATGGGACGTTAGCTGTAGAAAAGATGCAGGGCACGTGGTACATAGCGAAACCTTACTATGTTGAGAACAGGTATTATGAGCTCATGGATATATTAAGGAATACGGTGGGCAAAACGCCATTAGAAGAAAATTATAGAATATTATACTTTCCATGGGAAAGGTTTTCTGCCTGCAAAGTTAGGGCACTTATGCAGAATTATCTTGGACAAACGCCAGGTTCTACCAGTAGTACCAGTAATTTATTAATCGTGTTTGAGCTACTAAAACATCCTTCTAAGGACCTCCGTAAACTGCTAAGTCAATTTAATGTGAAGGCTGTAGTTGTGGATAAGAGGTTCAAATCAATCTTACCAAGAGCCAAAATTGAAGATAGAATCCTAGCCTTTAGAGATAATCTCGGTGTAGCATGGCTTACTGGAAGCACCGACTTATTTTCGCGAGTCTTAACAGCAAGTTTGCTCAAAAAAGTATATGATGATGAAAAATTTGCCATTTTCCTTGTTGATGATGAATACAAAAACATGTCATTATTGTCTATATGTCAAGTAGATGTACTCGATAAAGAAGGATTACGTTTGAAGGGCGAAATCTACAATAATATAACAATGAAAGATGTCGTAAATACTATAGAGGGTTTAGGTATGTGCAAGCCTATCCAATATACGAGACTGTCTCCTACATA
>Ga0190310_1000786_pt1 | contig 10292 bp, 11 predicted proteins | sample 48700778_MG_FD_165059 | JGI IMG/M metagenome (GOLD analysis project Ga0190310, IMG submission 165059) | Hydrothermal vent sediment bacterial communities from Southern Trench, Guaymas Basin, Mexico - 4870-07-7-8_MG | ecosystem: Environmental > Aquatic > Marine > Hydrothermal vents > Sediment ... | reverse complement strand
CCGAAAAATACGGACTGAACTTCGTAATCATTGCCGACATGCCCGTCGAGTTAGGAATAGGTAGGATAGTGGGAATGGAGGCAATAAAATCCAAGGCTATAGACGATTATAGAGATAAAGTGGATATAGTGAGGAGAGCCCTCAAAGATCATGATGCTGTATACGTTCATATTAAAGGACCAGACGAGCCTGGACACGATGGTAAAGCTATCCTTAAGAAAGAGGTTATAGAACGTATAGATAAAGAGTTCTTTAAGCCCCTTATAAATGAGGTTTGGTCCGAAGAAGTCTTGGTAGTGGTTTCGTCCGATCACGCAACGCCCTGCGCTTTAAAGGCGCACAGCGATGATCCGGTCCCGGTAATTTATAGTGCATCTTGGATTAAGAGCGATGGTACGTCTAGATTTACGGAAAGGGAAGCTGAGAGAGGTAGCATAGGTACGATTAGAGGAGTCGATGTTCTCAAAAAGGCTATTGAGCTCATGAGGGCGGAATGATTTTTAAATATCTTATTTTGAACGTAATGATATGAGTTCAATAGAGGAGGCTTTCCCTATAGGAACGAAGGTTAGGACCGAGAGGAATGTCGAAGGGGTGGTAGAGGATATCATATACATTGAAGGAAGGCCTTACATACAGGTAAGGTGGAGAAATGGTAGCTGGGGAGTGTATGGAAAGGAGGAGATAAAAAGGTATAAGATAGTTAGAGTTTCTTGAAATCTTTTAACAGATCTCCTCCTTCCTCTAAGAATAGTTCTTTCAAACTTTCCCTTCTCCTCGCTAATACGTATTCCCCATTTTCCCTTCTAAAAGCTACGGCAGGCTTAACTTGGGAATGGAAGGGCATGTTGAACACTAAAGAGTAAGCTCCGACGTTCTTAAAAACGACCAACTTTCCTACTTCAACGCCATTTAATTCTGTTTCAGGTCCTAGCGGGAATATGTCTATGTCATCGCAAAGCCTTCCGACCAAAACTACCTTATAGTTGTCCTTTTTTCCTTTAGGAACGACCTCTATGGGGTATACTTGCCTTACTAAGGCGGAATCTAGTAATTGGTGATAGCCCGTATCTAAGAAGACAAACTTTCTTCTGCCGTAAATCTTCACATTTATGACCCTTGAGACCAGAAAAGAGGCCTCTGCGGATAAATACCTGCCGCTTTCAACTATTAAGTCGAAGTCCGTGTTTAATTTCCTTTTCAAGCCATTTAATTTCATTATCACCCTATTCGCTATATCTGTAGGGGAAGGTACCTCTATTCCGTAATGTACGGGAATACCTCCGCCCACATCTAATAACTTCACGTTTAGGTGCGGGATCTCCTTTTTCATCCTATCTATAAACCTTTCAAGCTTTTCTAAAGCGTGATCGAAACATCTTGGGTCTTCAATTTGAGATCCTAAGTGGAAGTGAAAGCCTACGAAGCTTAGGCTACTTTCACTATATATTAAACGTAACAGGTTAGTAGCCGTATCTAAAGAGGGTCCATTAAACGGCACGCCGAACTTTCCGTAGGAAGACTTTATCTCAGCTTTAACGTGTACTTCCGGATGTACCCTTATCATGACCTTAGGATCGACCTTAGCCTCCATAGAAGCTTCAATTAAATGCAAAAGACCTTGATAGGAGCTTACGACCACGTACTTTACCCCCTCTTTAAGGATCGCTGAGTACTCATCCCTTCCCTCAGTTACACTTGTATATACTACCCTGCTTGGATCTCCTCCCGATTCTTTTAGGAAGTAAAGCTCTTCGGGAGAAGTAACGTCAAACCACGTACCGTTTTCTATGAATACCTTCAAGAGAAAGGGGTTAAAGTTAGCTTTAATAGAGTAAGCAATTATAACGTTCCCCTCAAATCTGGAATAGGCCTTTCTGAGATCGTTAAGCTTTTCCTTTAATGTCCTTTCATCGATTATGTAATAGGGCGTACCTAGCTTCTCGGCCAATCGATACAGATCCTTATTGGGTATCCCTAATTGGCTCTTCTTCTTGGCTCTTGTACTGTTTGACAATTCTTTGCTCGAAAATTCCCCTTGATCGTTATTTAAAAGTTATTATTCGAAGAGGAAAAGATATATCTACTCTACATCAATTACAATATTGGATTGTCTATGGCTAGAATCCCTATTACAATTAAGGTGAGGAATAAATTTGAGATAAAGGGAGAGCTCTATAGACATATAGCTCCTTATACGGTGAGGGCTATGATGAAGGTCGGAACATTTGAAGGCTGGGCCGTTCTACATGAACATGGATTCATGATGCTTACAAATATTAGAGCAGGGTTGGAGAAATCGAGGAGGAGCTTCTCAGCAGGAGATATAGCCTTCCTACCTATTAATGCGAGCATCTGGTTTTTTACTAGAGATGCTAACGTTAATAGGCCTATGAGCTTTATAGGTAGAACTGAAGAGGTCGAAAAGCTATCTGATGTAAAGAGAGGAGATTTCGTTGCGCTTATAATTGAGGCTTAAGCTCCTACTACTTTGTAAACGTAATGCCCACTAAACCCTCCTACCTTCTCAAGTTTGCCCTTCTCAACTAGGCTCTTTACTATTTGATTGGCAATGCTTGCCTTAATATTAAACATCCTAGCTACGCTGTATATCGTCACAGCTTTAAGAGGGGCTATCTGTTTGACTATTTCGTCATCGGGTAACGATAGAACTACTTGGGTTTGCTCTTTAGCAGCAGTAGTTGCTGCTCCCTTCTTCTTTCTCCTTTCTTCCTCCTCCCTCCTCCTCTGAGCCTTCTCTATCGCGCTTAGGGGCTTCTTCTTCACCCCGCCCATCCTTCAATCACCTTTTTATCCTGAGTAAAGAACGGATTTAAGCCTTTCTTTAAACATAAAACTAAAAGGGATAGAATTCTGTGGTAAGCGGTGGATGTTAAAGCTAAAGGAAGGGTTAAAGGAAGGAGGAAGGGTAATAGCAGGTGGATGGTTAGCTAGCAAAAGAATTCAAGGAGATATAGCCTTCCTAATTTTATTCGAATCGGGAAGAGAATTACAGGTAACTATTAAGGGAGATAATAAGAGGCTTTTAGAGAAAGCCGAGAAGATGAGGGAGCACTCGAGTCTTATAGTAGAGGGCATTATTCACCTGACTGAGAAAGCTCCACGTGGATTCGAAATTTATCCTACTAAAATACGAGTCGTGAGTCCTGCAAAGAAAATACCGCCCTTCCATATATATGGAGGTAATCTTCCAAGCATAGATAAGAGGTTAGATATTAGAGCGGTAGATTTGAGAAGAATTAAAGCGATGGCCATTTTCAAGCTTAGACATCTTCTCTTGAAGTCGTGTAGAGAGTTCCTATCCAAAAGGGGCTTTATCGAAGTACAGACTTCAAAGATCATCTCCTCCGCTACCGAAGGAGGAGCAGCTTTATTTCCCATTATGTATTATGATAAAGAGGCCTTCTTAGCTCAAAGCCCTCAGCTTTACAAAGAACAGCTTATAATGGCGTTTGAAAAGGTATTTGAGATAGGTCCTATATTTAGAGCGGAGCCGTTTAGGACTCTAAGGCACTTAAGCGAGGCGTTTAGCTTAGATGTGGAGCAGGCCTTCGTCAATTATAGAGAGATAATGGATCTATTAGAGAAGTTAGTGAAATACGTTTTAACTGAGATAGCTAATGAAGGAAAGGAAGAGTTGAGAGATTTAAAACATAAGCTAGAAATACCGGAAGGATCGATTCCTAGAATAACGTACGATCAAGCTATTGAAATTTTACAAGGAAGAGGAATAGAGATAAATTGGGGGGACGATCTAGGAACTAAAGAACTGGAGGTTTTAGGGAGTGAGATAAATGGATATTATTTCGTTACGGATTGGCCTTTAAGCCTAAAACCCTTTTACATAATGCCTAAGGGAAAGCTTTCCGAGTCTTTCGATCTAATGTATAAGGATTTGGAATTAAGCAGTGGAGGAACGAGGATACATAGGAAAAGCCTATTAGTGAAGAGGTTAAAAGAACAAGGCCTTAAGCCTAAGGGATTTGATTATCATTTAAAAGTATTCGATTATGGCATGCCTCCTCACGCCGGCTTTGGATTGGGAATAGATAGATTTATGATGGTGATAACGGGGGTTAATAACATAAGGGAGGTTGTTCTCTATCCAAGGGATGTTAGGAGGTTGATACCTTGAAGGGCGAGCTTGAATACCTCGCAGATCTAGTTCTTCTAGAGTTAACTAGAGAGGAAAGGAGGGAGGTGGCTAAAAGGCTTAAAGCTTTAAAGAGCGTTTTGAAGAAGCTCGAAAACGTTGAAGTAGGAGAGGAGCCTCCGTTCCTTCCTACCTTAAGGCTTAAGCTTAGGAAGGACGAGCCTAAGGTCTTTAACGTAGAGGAACTCCTCTCAATCGTGCCTAAGGTAAAGGATAGGTATGTAAAAGGTCCGAAGACGATATGAAGTGGGAGAGGTTAAGCGCTATCAGGTTAATTGAGGAGCTCAAAAGCGGTTCAATTACTAGTGAAGAAATTTCAGCATACTTTCTAGACAGGATTAAAAAGGTCGATCATATATTAAATTCGTTTATAACTTTAAATGAGAAAGCTGTTAAGGAGGCGGAAAAGATAGATAAAGATAAGAAAGGAGGAAGGTTAGCTGGATTACCGATAGCCATAAAGGACAATATAACTACTAAAGGCATTAGAACTACTTGCGCATCTCGTATACTTGAGAACTACGTTCCCCCCTATGACGCTGAGGTTATTAGCAGGATAAAGAGGGAGGGAGGCATAATTATCGGTAAGACGAATATGGACGAGTTCGCTATGGGTAGCTCTGGAGAGAACAGCGGATTTGGACCGACGAAGAACCCTAGAGATCTAAATAGAGTTCCGGGAGGATCCAGCAGCGGAAGCGCTGCGGCCGTAGCTGCGGGCTTAGCTCCGCTGGCTTTAGGAAGCGATACGGGAGGATCTATAAGAGCTCCAGCGAGCTTCACAGGTATCGTAGGATTGAAGCCTACATACGGAGCCGTGAGCAGATTCGGCCTCATAGCTTACGCTAATAGCTTAGAGCAAATAGGTCCCATGGGTAAAAACGTCTTAGATGCGGCTTATTTATATTCAATTATTTACGGAGAAGATGAAAAGGACTCTACGTCTCTTCCCTCTCCTCCCTTAAGCATTGAAAGAATTAGCAATTTCGAAGCTAAAGGAGTTAAGGTAGCTATCTTAACCGATTTAGTGTCTAGGGTAGACGAACCTGTTAGGAAGGTGTTTGAAAGAGGGATTAACTACGTTAGTGAAATAGGAGCTGAAGTAAGCGAGGTAAAACTTGAAGGTATAGATCTAGCCCTTCCGGCTTACTACGTTATAGCGTGTTCGGAGGCTAGTTCGAACTTAGCTAGATATGATGGCGTGAGGTTTGGTGTAGATTGTAGAACGAACCTGAGCTGGAGGGATGCGTATAAGGAGGTTAGGAAACTCTTTGGAAAGGAGGTAAAGGTAAGGATCATGTTAGGCGCTTACGCACTATCGGCTGGATTTTTCGAGGAATATTACGTAAAAGCCGTTAAGGTGAGGAGAAAGATAAGGGAAGGGTTGAAGAAGCTATTGAAGAGGTACGATTACATCGCAATTCCAACGATGCCTGTCCTACCTTGGAGGATAGGAGAAAAGCTAGACGATCCCTTATACGTGTACCTTTCAGATGCCTTGACCGTACCGGCAAATTTAGCCGGAGTTCCCGCTATTTCCTTGCCAATCGGATTAGCGGATGGATTACCAGTTGGCATACAGTTCATAGCGGATGAGTTTGAAGAAGAGAAGCTATTCGGATTAGCGAAGAGATTTGAAGAGGAAGCTGGGGAACTTGGGGTGGTAGATCTTTGAATGACGTTAAGATAGGTCTAGAAATTCATGTTCAATTAGTTAGCCTAAAGACTAAGCTATTTTGTTCTTGCTCAGCGGACTATAGAGGAAAGCCTCCAAATACTAACGTATGTCCCGTTTGTATGGGACTTCCGGGAACGCTTCCCGTATTGAACGAGAAAGCCGTTGAAGAGGCAATTAAAGTGGCGAAGGCTTTATCCGCAAACATAAGCAACGTTTCCTACTTCTTTAGAAAGAACTACTTTTACCCAGATCTAGCGAAGAACTTCCAGATTACACAGTACGATAAAGCTGGGGGGATACCCTTTGCTACAGGAGGTTACTTGAAGTTAAGTAATGGAAGGAGGATAAGGATTAGGAGAATGCAACTTGAAGAAGATCCTGGTCGAATATATTATGAAGTGGGTATTCAAGAAGCCAAGTATTCCTTAATCGACTACAATAGGCATGGAGTTGCTCTCATCGAGATAGTTACGGAGCCTGATATAAGAGAGCCTAGGGAAGCTAGGGAGTTCTTAGAGAAGCTATCGGGTATTCTAGAGGAGCTTGGGATACCGGTTGGGGGGTATGAGGGAGCTATTAGATGCGATGCGAATATATCTTTAAGGGAGGGAGCAAGGGTGGAAGTAAAAAACATAACGGGCTTTTCAGCGGTGGAAAAAGCTTTAAGCTATGAAATAACGAGGCAGCGTAACCTAATAAAGAGAGGAATTAAGGTAGAGAGAGAAACGAGGCATTGGGATGAAAGGAGGAGGATAACTGCGTCTTTAAGAAAGAAGGAGATGGAGGAAGATTATAGGTACTTTCCGGAACCGGATTTGCCTCCGTTGATTGTAAGAAAGGATGTTCTGGAAAGGATAGAGGGCATCGTTAAGCCTATTGAAGAAGTTATAAAGGACTACGTAAAGAAATATGGAGTAGAAGAGGTAATAGCGGAGAGAATAGCGAGAGATAGGAGGCTTAGAACTCTATTCGACAGAAGCGTTAAAAATAGGCCTGATTTAGCTAGACATCTCGCTAGCCTATTAGCTAATGAAATTCCATTTTTAATGAAGAGGAAGGAGATAGAACTTCCTAGCAATGTGAAAGGACTGTTAATCGTAGCTGAAGCAAGGAGGGATGGATTAAGTAGGGATGAAATATTAAAGCTATTAGAGGATTGGTTGCATGGAAAGGAAGTAATCCACCATAAAGCAACAACTCTTAAGGAAGCCGATTTAGAGGATATCGTAAAGAAGGTTACAAAAAAGAATCCTAAAGTAGTAGAGGATGCTAAGAAGAATCCTAGAGCCTTAAACTATTTAATGGGTTTAGCCTTAAGGGAGGCTAAAGGAGTCATCGATAAGAAGAAGCTGTTCGATCTTCTGCGTAGATCCTTGGGCCTTTAACCTTTATCACTATTACGCCCTCCAGGAATTTAGTAAAGTACTTAACTTCTTTGAATACCTTCTTAAATAAGCTTAAGAGTTTGCTATTAGTAGGTAGCTCTCTGTAGGTTGTTAAAATACCTCTATACTTAAGGCCTATTTTACCTAGCTTGAGAAATGTAAGGATAGGAGAAAAAACCCAGTAGATGAAGACGGTGGTTCTTTTAGCGATGTTGTCGGGTTTAGCTAGATCTAACAGGTAGCCTTCGCCATTTTTCTTTAAGGCCCTAGCAAGCTCTTTTAAGCTCCTTTCCCTGTCTATGAAATCTCTAAATGAAAAGCCTGCGATCCATACATCTATACATGAGTTTCTAATGGGTAGATGCTCTGCTATTGCCTGTATTAAGTCAACGTTCCCTATTCTTTTAGCTTGACGAAGCATCGATAAGAGGGGATCTAGCATAATGATCTCTCCCTTCCATCCTCTAGATAAGGCCGCTAGGGTCATGTTTCCAGGTCCGCATCCTACATCTAGAAGCAAACCCTTTCCAGATAAATCCTTAAGAGCCTCTCTCCTCAGCTCTTCAGATCTCCCAAAAGATAGTAGCCTATTACCTGTTTCATAAACATCCACAATCTCTTCAAGTATTCTTTGGATTTTAATCCACTTCTCTTTCATTCCTCCTTATCGAATCCCTTCATAACAAAGGGTATTTCATTAATTATCATGCTAGCCGTAAAGTGGAAGCCGTATTTCCCTTTAGCTCTATCTCCAGCTAGACCATTAAAGTATGCTGCAAGTACAGCTGCATGTATATGTGGTATATGTTTAGATTGGAAGGCGACCGTTATGCCTGATAAAACGTCTCCCGTTCCTCCCGTACTCATTCCAGAATTTCCCGTTTCATTTACGTATACTTCTTCTCCATTGGATATCACATCGATAGGGCCTTTCAATAATATCGTTACATCTTCCTCTTTCGCCTTTTTTATAACCTTCTCAGCCCTCTCCGCGAAGTCTAAGTTAGATAGATCTTCCTTGAAAAGCCTCTTAAATTCTCCGGTATGAGGAGTGATTATAGCCTTTCCTCTAACTAGGGGAATTAACTCTGGTCTTAAGGCATCGGCGTCTAGGGTATAGCTATACGAGGCATCCTTCAACTCCTGTAAAAATGTCTTTAACCCCCCTAAAGCCTCCTTTCCCATGCCAGGACCTAGTAAAATTGAATCGACCTCAGGCATCTTTTTAATTAACCTCCTAGCGGATCCTTTAGTAAACTTGAGATCTGGTAAAGGGATAACTATGAGGTCTGGAGAAATCGCTCTAACCGAGGGAACTAGGGGTTTGGGAACGGCTAAGTATAGAAGGTCTATTCCCGTTCTTTGAGCCGCTAAAGACGCTAGAACCGGAGCTCCGTGATATAGCCAGCTTCCTCCTACCACTAACGCCCTGCCGTTTTGACCTTTCCTAGAGAACTTCTTCCTTACAGGATAGATCTCCTTAACTACCTTTTCATCCACCTTTTTAATTTTCACGGCCTTTCTCATAACCTCCATCTCTATTTATTTTTTAGCAATTCCCTTACGGCTTAATTAGATATCGATAACGTTAGCCAGGTGAAGAACAGCTTCGTTTCGCACTCATTAAAGCATCTTCAACGTACGGTTTAAGCCAGTTTAGCACATTATCTGGTTCTTTTATTACGCTCCTGCCGAAGAAACCCGTGTACGCTATGTGATCCTCCGTTCTCCATCTAGGGATTACGTGAATATGTGCATGGAAGATAGCTTGTCCGGCTAAGCTTCCGGAATTAGTTAGTATATTAACTCCCTTAGCACCTAACTTCTCGAACATCGATGCGAGGGAAGAAGCGTAGCAAAATAGCTTAGCTGAAAGGCTTAAAGGCATGGAAGTTATGCTTTCATAATGCGTTTTTGAAATAACTAACGAATGGCCTCTTGTAACCGGATACTTATCTAATATTACTATAAGATCATCGTTTTCGTATAGCTTCCAAGATCTCTCCTTTCCTTCAATTATCCTACAGAAAACACAAACCATGATTACCACCGAAGATCAGGAGCTTACTTCCTCCTCAAGCTTCCTAAAGTAGCTAGATTCCCTCATCTTTTGTCTAGCGATGCTTTGAGTTCTAACTATGGAGGGATCGCTTCTCCTTAAAAGGCCCAAATAAACGGTAGCGAGATCTAAAGTATATAACCTCCTAAGCAGAAAGGTAGCTCTATCCCCTTGATAGATCGGTATTTCCCTAACCTTAAAGTTTAAGGAGGTTAGGACGTCCCTTACTATATCGAATCTACTTGAGATTATTTCGTGATCGAGAGGATCTCTAAGAATTATCAGCTTAGATCCATATTCGTACTCCCAACATCCTATCCCATTATGTATAACATCCATTATATCCTCGTGATAGCTTCTTAGCTTAGCGTTCTCGCTTAACAGGTACTTTAACCTCAACGATATAACTTCTTGATGAGCGGAGTGATAGACGACTAAGTTCTGCGCATCGTTCATCCACCTTGCTAAGGCCTTCGCCTCCTCATAAGACGGTTCAAGATATCTTCTCAGCTCTTCGAAAGCCTTATGTAATATTTCAGAAGTTCTTAATCCCAGCGCTTTATCTAGGGTCGAGGCTACGGCTAAAGTTATAATTGGAAAGCCTAGGCGAGATGTTGGAGCTTTAGGCATTCTTAGTAAAGGAACGTTCCACTTTTTAGCGGCCTTCTCCAATAACCCTCCTCCAGTTAAGGCGATGGCATCGTATCCTTTCTCTAACGCCTTCTTTAGAGCGTATACGACCTCTAGGGTGTCTCCTCCTAAACTAATGGCTATAAACAGCGTGTCCTGTTCTGGCCTCGGAGGTTCTAGCCCTTTGAGTATCTCTAGCCCTTTCGGTACATCTGGCATTAACATGGAGTAGATGAAAAGCGAGGGAATCAAGGACGCGCCCTTTCCAGTAATTAAAACGTGATCGAACGTTCCAATTGGAGGGATATCGATGGTAGCCGTATAAGCTGAAAACTGATCTGGCCACGCTTTGTAATAGTTTAACAT